>Ga0164315_10003642_pt1 | contig 11962 bp, 8 predicted proteins | sample GuaBasSedimGuay6_FD_113737 | JGI IMG/M metagenome (GOLD analysis project Ga0164315, IMG submission 113737) | Subseafloor sediment microbial communities from Guaymas Basin, Gulf of California, Mexico - Guay6, Core 4569-2, 0-3 cm | ecosystem: Environmental > Aquatic > Marine > Hydrothermal vents >... | reverse complement strand
GCCACCAGCCGCATGACCATCCAAACCGACAACGGTGAGAAAGAACTCAGCCCAGCCGAGGCCTACTTGGCCGTTGAAGCAACAGCCTGTCACCCGGACTCCGGTATTCCAGGTCGCACATTCAGCACCTTTTCGCGACGGATCTCCACCGTGCCCGGTTTGGCTCCCCGCGGCTTGGTGACATAGCGCGCCCTGGTGGCGGTTACCGCGACCTGGCGCGCTTCGCGTTTGCGGCTGTGCCAGGCAGCGACAGCGGCGGCGGCCTTGATGGTGGCGTTGTCCGGTTCGGTTCCCGCCGGTACCTGCAGTACGACGTGGCTGCCCGGCATGCCCTTGACGTGGAACCACCAATCGTTGGCTTTGGCGACCTTCAAGGAGAGGCGGTCATTATCCTGGTCCGTGCGTCCGGCCAGCACGGTCCAGCCGCCGGGAAGCTCGTATTCCCACAGGCGGGGCGGGACACGTTCGGAACGCGGATCTCGGGGCATGGCGACCTCTGGTTTATGACGAATGAAACGTGCTGACAGTATTCCACAGCCGGGACGGGTCCTCAAGTCGGGAGGGAGTACGGGACACAACGTGTTTCCACAGGCTCTGTTTCCAGGCCGGGAACCGCTTTTCTCAAGTCAACCCGGCTCTTCCAGACCCTGATTGACACTCGGTTGACCTTGCGTCCTGCACGTCACGAAGTCAAATGATTGCTTATCTCCTGTAATCACAGTCCGTTACATGCATAAAACCCTGTCCACGCTCAACCATCAGCCATTGCAAAATGCAATTTTCTATCGTTATAATGATTATATTTATGGTATAATATTCTCCGGGTGGCGAAGAGATCGCCACCTTTCGTCCTTGGAGAGGCTATATGAAACTGTTGATAAAGACCTGGTTCCTGCTGTTCCTCGTATCGGCCACCCTGATAACCAGTGGCACCATGGCACAGGAAACACTTAGTCCCGTATCGACGCCGCAACCGGTGTTCACCCCTGATCAGGTGCGAACCGTGGCCACCCACCGGGTGCCTGCTCCCACCTTGAACGCCACCAACCTGCCCGCGCCGCGGACCCGGATGCGCAACGCGAGTGGTGAACAGCCGAACCTCCCGCGGGTCTACCCCGCCGACCGGGCACTGCCCACGCAGGGCCGCGGAGATCGCCCCGCCGTCACACTGCGCCAAGCGTCGGATACGCTCCGGCAACAGCTGACGTCGCGGCCCGTGGCAAAAGCCGCCGGTCCCTGGAGCAGCAATCAACTGTTGGCCAACCCCACCGACATGAACGATGAGTACGTCTCCCTGGCGGTCAGCCCCCTGACCGGTGACCTCTATGCCACCTTCGCCGCCACGGACCTCGGTGGCACGGATCGCGATATCCACATCGCCCGCTCACGGGACGGCGGCCTGTCCTGGGAAGACTGGGAGTTGCCCTCGCTGCCGGATGACGAGTACCACCCGGACCTGGCCCTGGACGACGCCGGCTACATCCATGTGGTGTGGATCGCCGAGCCCGGTGTGATCATGCGGGCGCGTAGCCAGGCTGCGGATGACCCCCGTTCCTGGGCCTTCGTCGAAGGCCTCGCGGCCAATGAGCCCCTCGCCACGCCGGCGGTAACGGTTTCGGGGGGCGGCGACTTCGCCCGGGTCTTTATCGCCCTGGGTTGGAACACCGTCAACTGGGACTACTACGCCTACGAGTGGACCCTGTTGTTCATGTACTCGTCCGACGGCGGGCGCAACGTCAGCTACGACTACTTCCTGCCCGACGGCTATCCCGACTTCTGGCCCGACGTGGCCATGAACGGCACCACTGTGCATTTCATCAATGCCGAAGCCGACGCCCAGACCGGCCAACTGGAAATTGTCATTGCCACCGACCAGTACAGCGGCTCCTTCTCCGAACCCGCCCTGATGACCAGCTGGACCGCGAACAACTGCGGCTTCCCCCGTTTGGCAGTTGACGCCGCCACGGTCTACGCGGTCTACCAGCACGACTGGACCGACGGCGTGACCACCGACGGTGATATCATCTATACCTACAGCCAGGATACGGGTGACAGCTGGGTGGGACCCATCGGCATGGTGGCTGATGAGTTCGAGAGCGTCGGCCCGCAGGTCTTTGCCACCGATGGCGTAGTGGGATGCCTGTGGTTGGATGCACCCGCCGGAGCGGACGAGTTCAACCTGGCGGCGCGATTGGCTCCCGGCGGCGGCCACAGCTCGCTTTTCGGCGGTGTGGAAACCATCACAGATCAACCCCGGGTCGAGCCCCAGTTCCACTCGGTGGCGGGCGTGGCCGCGGGCAGTATGCTGCACGCCGCCTGGATCGACCGGCGCGACTATCCCACCCAGGGCCACAACGTCTACACCAGCCGGCGCGCCGCCAAGCCCGACCTCGCCGCCTACACTCCCGAGGACTGGTCCGGGGCACTGGTGGCTGCACCGCTCAGGGGCGAGCGTCAACCCACCTGGGTCACAGCCCGTGATACGACCTTTGTCAGTTTCGCGGTGGTGAACAACGGCCTGTCCGACGCCGAAGCCCTCTTCGAGATCCAACTCGAACTGGCCGGGGCACCCCTGGCTACCTGGACCGTGGCGGGACTGCCCACCGCTTCGTGGATCGCCGTGGAGGATCATCCGGTAATGGTGCCCGCCGGTGTCCACACCCTGTCCATCCGCATCGACCCGCTGCAGAAAGTGGACGAATCCGACGAGGACGACAATGTGTTCTCTGCCACCACCAACTGGCTGGACGGCGCTCCCAAACTGCGCCTGCGACCCGGACGGCTGGTAATGGTGATGGACCCCCCCTACCAGACCACGGATCCCCTGGGACTGGCGACCGATCCACCCCTGCGCCGATCCGTGCGCCTGGACCCGGTAATGGGCTCTTTGAGAGATGAGTTGGCCAAGTCCGCCGGTAGTGAACGTCTGCCGGTGATCCTGCGTCCGGTGCAAACCCTGGACGCTCCGGCTCTGGCTGCGGCGTTGCGTGGCAGGGATTCCGACATCCGCCGCACCACGACCCTGGCTGCGGCCCGTTCGGCCCTGGACCGGGCCCATGCCGAACTGCGACCCCTGCTGGAGGATCTGCGACGTGATGGCTTGGCCGACGAGGCCCGCCCCCTCTACCTGGCTGGCGTCCTGGCGGTGGGGATGACAGCGGACGCGGTACGGATCCTGGCCAACAACCCTCAGGTGGGAGCCATGTGGCTGGACGACCAGCCCTGCGAGACGTTCGGCGGTCCCGCCCCCGGCGGCCAACCGGATCCCATTGAGCCCAACGCTCCCCAGGCCGAGGCCTGGCACCTGGACCGCATCGGCGCCCAGGAGGCCTGGGCCCGGGGCTACACCGGGGAAGGCATTCTGGTTGGCCATCTGGACTCGGGCATCGCCTATGACCACATCGACCTGAAGAACCGCATGTGGGACGGCGGCGCGTCCTGGCCCAATCACGGTTGGGATTTCGTGGATGACGACAGCGATCCCTACGACGAGAATGCCCCCTGGTATCATGGCACGCATACGGCCGGCCTGGTGGCCGGTGACGGCACCGGCGGTACCGCTACCGGCGCCGCACCCGGCGCCACCCTCATGGCACTACGCACGGTGCCCGGCTACTTCCAGGACCTTACCGACGCCCTGCAGTTCGGCCTGGACCGGGGCGTGGACCTGTTCACCTTCTCCGGCGGCTGGACCGGCCCGGACGACGGCATACGGGTCTCGTTGCGTCATACCGCGGAAACCCTGTTGGCGGCGGGCGTACCCTGGGTGGTTTCGGCGGGCAACGGCAACAACATCGGTGGACATTTTGCGGTACCCAATGACTGCGCGGCACCCGGCGATTGCCCCGGTCCCGCCTACGCGCCCGGAGGCGGCAGCACGGCGGTGATCAGCGTGGGTGCCCTGACATCGACCAACCAGGTGTGGGACGGCTCAAGCATGGGCCCGACGGTTTGGGACACGGATAATCCCTACGGCGCCAGTGATTTTTCCGACTATCCCTGGCCCCCGGGCCTGACCCACCCGAACCTGGCGGCGCCGGGTGACCAGGTCATCAGCACCCTGGGCGACGGCGGCTATGTAGCCTATTCCGGCACGAGCATGGCCTGCCCGCTGGTGGCTGGTGCGGTGGCCATCCTGCTCCAAAGCGATCCCGACCTCTCACCGGCCCAGCTGGCGGCCACCCTTGAAAGCACGGCCCTCGACATCACCTCCAGTCCGGCGGCACCCGGTCGTGACAACCGCACCGGCGCGGGACTGATCTCGTTGCCCACGGCTCTCGACACGGCGCCCCAGCAGAATGTCGTGGAATTCTGGATAGCCAACGACGGCGTGGTACCCCTGGTCATCCAGGACATCTGGATCAACGTGAACTGGGTGGATGTGATCCTGCCCGAGACCACGGTAGCAGCGGGGGATTCGATGCGAGTCGCGGCCGTATTCGACGGCTCCAATACCATCCCGGGAGTCCATGCGGGTGGAGTCATGATCATCTCCAGTGATCCCGATTCACCCCATCTGCTGCCGGTGCACCTGGACCTCGGCGCCGGTGTCAGCGACGTGGACGACCAGTTGCCGCCGGCACCAGACGCGGGACTGGCCAACCACCCCAACCCCTTCAACCCGCGGACCACCCTGCGCTTCGAGGTGTCCACCCCGGGGCGTGTGGTACTGGACGTGTTCGACCTGCGGGGAAGGCGTGTGCGTCGGCTGCTGGATCGCCACCTGGGCGCAGGCCCGGCCAACGTGATCTGGGATGGCCGGGATGAACAGGGACAAGGTGTGGGCAGCGGTGTCTATGTCGCACGACTGCAGGAAGGGCGGCTGACCCCGGTAACCCGCAAACTCATGCTTGTACGGTGAGTTCTGTCAGATCGTACGGGACTACCCCACGGTTCCGTACCTGGGCTGCGAGCTCGCCTGCAAACGGCGGGACCACCTCCGGGTGGTCGATCAGGAAGTGCTCTGTCTTGCACCCGTACAGCGTACGGATTCGGCCTGGGCCGTGGTACTACCGATCATCAACATCACGCAGGCGGCGAACACCAAGCCGGCCGTAGTAAGATAGGAACGCATGGGACCCTCCCGGTCATGGCCCTAATAGCACAGTGTCGAAACAGGGATTCGTCATTTACAAGCGGATGCCCGAGGTTCTCTTTGGTATTTCCCTTCAACAACCCTTACCGGGATGCCGGTTCCACTGAAACTTTTGCACGATATTTGCGGGAACCGCACCCTCTCGTTGCGGTATAGCTGGCCGCGCGGTATTATTGCCGCCGTTGATTTCATCAGCAGATCCATGAACCCATTTCCCTGAAGGAGTCCTCGCGATGATCGAAGTGCGCGGTGTCTCGAAGAGTTTCGGGACCATGGTCGCCCTCGACAACGTGTCGTTCAGCCTGGGCCGGGGCGAGATCCTCGGCTTTCTGGGGCCCAACGGCGCGGGCAAGAGCACGACCATGAAGATCATCACCACCTTCCTGGCCCCGGACACGGGCGTTGTCACGGTGGATGGTATCGATGTCCTGGCTGAACCGTTGGCCGTCCGCGGCCGTATCGGCTACCTGCCGGAGAATGTGCCCCTGTACCTGGACATGAACGTCCAGGAGTACCTGACCTTCGTCGGACGAGCGCGCGGGCTGAGCGGACGCGTTCTGGACCAGCGCCTTGACTGGTGCGTCGAAGCCTGCGGATTGACCACCGAATTCAGGAAGAACATCGGCGAGTTGTCCAAGGGGTACCGCCAGCGCACGGGTCTGGCCCAGGCCCTGATCCATGACCCGGACATCCTGATCCTGGACGAGCCCACCAGCGGTCTGGACCCCCTGCAGATCCTGGGCATCCGCGAGCTGATCAAAAGCCTGGCCGGTGCCAAGACCATCATCTTCTCGACCCATATCCTGCAGGAGGTGAGCCCGGTCACGGACCGCGTGGTGATCATCAACGAGGGTCGCATCATCGCTGACGGATGTGTGGACGACCTGCAGCGGGAAGCCATGGGCAGCAGCCGGGTCTTCCTGTCCGTGCGCCAGGAAGCGGACGCTGTCACGGCTGCCGTGGGAGCCCTGACCTCGGTGAGCGAGGCAAAGGCCCTGCCCGCCGAGACCGGCTGCCGCCTCGAAGTGCGCGGCGCCTTCGACGCCGACCTGCCGGGCGACCTGCACCGCCTGAGCCGCGATCGCGGCTGGGACCTGACTGAACTCCACGAGATGCCCTTCAGCCTGGAGGATACCTTCATCGCCCTGACCGAACGCTCCGGGGAGGTGGCACGATGAACGGCACGGTGACCATCTTCCGGCGCGAGTTTGCCGCCTACTTCAACAGTCCCATCGCCTACATCTTCATCATCGCGTTCCTGGTGTTGAACGCGGGACTGTTCATGACCGGCTTCTTTCTCAACGGAGCGGCTGACCTGCGCGGGCTCTTCGCCAATCTGCCCTTCTTCCTGATTTTCTTCATCCCGGCGGTGAGCATGCGCCTGTGGGCCGAGGACAAAAGGCTGGGCACTTTCGAATTGCTCATGACCCTGCCCCTGCGCGCGGGTGAGATCATGCTGGGCAAGTACCTGGCCGCCCTTACTTTCTATCTCGTGGCCCTGGCCGGCACCCTGCCCCTGGCAATCATGGTCCGGGCCCTGGGCAATCCCGACCTGGGAGCCCTGGCCAGCAGCTATCTGGGCGCGGTCCTGCTCGGTGCGCTCTACCTGGGCATCGGGACGTTCACCAGCGGCCTGATGCGCGACCAGATCTCCGCCGTGATCCTGGGGATCATGGCCTGCTTCCTGATCTTCATCCTGGGTGTACCCACGGTGGCGGCGACCATCGATGGCTGGGTGGGTGGCTTCGGCTCGTTCCTGCAGCAGTACGTGGGTCTGTCCGCCCATTACGACATGATGCTGCGCGGCGTGGTCACTGCCGTTGACCTGGTCTATTTCCTGGGCATGACGACGGTGTTCCTGATGCTCAACACCCTGTGGCTGGAAGGGAGGAAGTACTAGCATGAACAGCAAACGACGCAATTTCCGACTGACCTTCGCGGTGGCCGCGGTGTTCCTGACAGCCATCCTCTTGCTTCTGGTCAACGTGACGGGAAACCTGCGCGGGGTGCGGGTGGACATGACCAGTGACGGTCTCTTCACCATGACCCCCGCTGCGGTCAACATCCTGCAGGAATTGCCGGTGCCGGTGCAGGTCAAACTGTACATCACACCGGTGGACAAGATGCCCACCCGGCTGCGCAACCTGGAACGCGACATCACCGAACAGCTGCGGAATTTCGAACAGGTGTCCCAGGGCATGATCGAATTCTCGGTGCATGATCCGCAGGACGACGCGCAGATGCAGCAGGAACTGGCAGCCAAGGGTATCCAGCCCTTCCAGATCCAGTCGGTGGAAAAGGACGAGATCGGTGTCAAGCTGATCTGGAGCGCCCTTACCATCGCCTACAAGGACAAGCCCGAGGAGATCCTCCCCCAGGTGCTGCCCCAGAGCCTGGCTGCCCTGGAGCAGGATATCATCGGCCCGATCCATCGCCTGACCCGTGAGCGCACGCCGCGGGTGGCCTACTTCGGCCCGCAGAAGGTCATGGATCCCCAGATGGCCATGATGTACATGCAACAGGGCATGCAGCCGCCGGCACCCCAGGACCAGTTCACCATGATCGGTGAACTGCTGGGCCAGGGGCACTACGAGGCAGTACCGGTGCAGCTGACTGCCGACAGCACGGTTCCCGACGATGTGGACCTGCTCATCGTCATGGGTCTGGCGGCCCTGAATGAGCGTCAGGTCTGGGAGATCAACCAGACCCTGATACGCGGCGTGCCGGTAATCATGGGCGTGCAGGCCCACGAGTACGACTACAGCCCCGCCAGGACCGGCGGCTGGACGGTGAGCGGCCGGGCCGTGGGATCAGGTCTCGAACCAATGCTGGAGTTCTTCGGACTGGGTGTGGGACATGACCACTTCATGGACACTTCCATGGAGACCATCGACCTGCCGCGGGAAGTCAACCTGGGCGGTCTGCGTATGCAGACCCGTGAGCCGGTGCGCCTGCCCATGCAGATCCGGGTCACCGAGTCGCAGATGCTGCAGGACTCCCCTCTGGTCAACCGCATCGGTTCGCTGTTCTACCTGTGGGGCACACCGGTACGCCCACAGCCCGCGCGACTGGCAAAATACGACCTGCTGGCCACGGGCCTCATCAACAGCAGCCCCCGGAGCTGGGAAACGCCCTGGCAGGACGGTCCCATGCTTCCCTCTGCTTTCGATCCACCGTCTGACGGTGCCGACGGCTCGGCTCCCCTGGCGGTGCTGGTGGCGGGCCAGTTCCCGGACAGCTTCGTCGACAGCGGCGTGCCGGATTGGCCCACCGCGGCTGGCGCCGACACCCTTGACCCTGAGACAGCGGGTCAGCCCACGGCCACTGCAGACCCCCGACCGGGACAACTGCTGGTCATCGGCTCGGCCAAGATGTTCGACGACAACATCATCCAGGCACCGCAAAACGCCCTGTTGCTGCTCAACGCCGTGGACTACCTGGTGGGCAGTCGGGACCTGCTGGCCATCCGGGCCAAGATCCTGACCCGGCGTGTGATCCGGCCGGTGACCGACACCGAAAAGCTGGTGTGGCGCGTGGTGGTGGTTCTACTGGTACCGGTGCTGCTGGCGGGGTATGGCTTCGTCAGGGCCGGTGTACGGCGGCGTGAAGCCGCGGCCTACCGCCAGATGGTGCGGCGCACCGGCGCCACCCGGAAGGAAGTGTGATCATGCTGAAAACCAGACATCTGGCTGTATTGGCGATTATCCTCATAGTGCTGGCGTTGATCAGCTTCCTGCAGCGCAATCGTCATGCCCGGGACACGGGACAGTCGGCGACTTCCACCCTGATCGCCGACACCTGGACCATGGACAACCTCTCACGGGTGGTCCTGGGCTTCGGGGACGACGCCGAAATGGTGGTCATGAGCAACACTCCCGAGGGCTGGGTCCTGAGCTCTTCCTGGGGTGCGGCGGTAAGCACACAGCGCCTGGAAAGCCTGCTGCGCGGTGTGAGCGGCCTGACCGGCGAGTTCCGCTCGGACCGGTCCTCGGTCCTGGCGGACTACGGTCTGGACGACAACAACGGCGTGACGATTCGCGGCATGGGTACCGATGGCAATCAGGCCTTCGCGGTCCAGGTGGGCGGCAAGCCGGAGCGGCATCCCGGCAGTTTCGTAAGACTGCCGGACCAGGACGCGGTATACGTCACGGCCACCAGCCTGCTCACCCCCCTGGGCCTGTACAACGGGCCTGAGCCGCCCTCGGGCCGACACTTCCTGGAGTTGGAGGTGCTGGACCTGGAGCGCCAGGACGTAGATACGATCCTGCTGGTGGACGCCCACGGAAAGCGCCGACTGGTGAAGGAATTCGCCGTGATCGAACCTGCGCCGGACGACACCACGGCAGCTGGTCCACAGGAGGACCGACTGACCTGGGAGTGGCGTCTCGATAGTCCCGGCGGCGCGGCCCTGACCAAGACGACCACTGACGCTATCCTGGGTGCGGCCTGCCGATTGCGGGCCACCGATGTGGGTGACCCGACGGTTCCCGCAGCACATTACGGCCTGGACACACCGGTACATCGTGCGGTGCTGGTCATGGCGAACGGCCGGAAGGTAACCCTGAACTTCGGAACCACCGTCGCGGCGGAGAGTGAACAACCCGTCGGCACCTGGTTGCGCGTCGATGACGAACCGACGGTGTGGCTGGTCAACGATTACGTGGTGACCGGGATCTTCAAGACCGCCGAGGAGCTGCTCCCGGCGTCCTGATCATATCGCTTCCCGAGCGCCGCCGGACCGGATCCACGGCGGCGCTCCGCGTTTCCATCGTGCCGTGCCGTGTGTTAGGTTGGGGTGGTCATTGTTGCCCATCCGCGTGACCGACATTCCGGAGGCCTGCCGTGAGCGAGTCCCCCACCCCCAGTACCTCCACCGACGGCATCCTGCTGCGTAACGCAACGGTGCTGGACTATTTCCCGGTTGCCTTGGACTCCAAGGCCGCGCCCCGGGTCGAGCGGACGAATCTGCGCCTCGCGAATGAGCGGATAGCCGGCCGCGGCCCCGACCTGGACCCGCAACCCGGGGACGAGGTAGTGGACCTGGCCGGGGTTACTGTGATGCCCGGCAACATCAACGCCCACGACCACCTCTACGCGACACTGCTGGGAGGCATGCCGCAACCGGATACTCCACTGGATTCGTTCACCGATATCCTCACCGAGGTCTGGTGGAAACTGGACCGGGCGCTGGATGCCGATGCGGTGCGGATCAGCGCCCTGGCCGGGGCCTGGGACGCCGTCCGCTGCGGCACGACCCTGATCTTCGACCATCACGCCAGCATGAGCTGCGTCGAAGGCTCGCTGGACCTGGTGGAGAACGGACTGCGGCAGGTAGGACTGCGTGGCTGCCTCGGCTACGAGGTCACCGATCGCGGCGGCAAGGGCCTGCGGGACGTGACCCTGCAGGAGAACGAACGCTATCTGCAACAACTGGCGGACCGGCCTGCCGCGGGCGTTCCCCGCTTCCGGGGGCTGGTGGGAGCCCACGCCAGCTTCACCCTCGAGGAGCGCACCCTGGAATTGCTGGCCAGCCTCTGCAGCCGCTACGATGTGGGGTTGCACGCCCACCTGGCGGAAGGTGCCATCGATCGCGAAGTAAGCCGGGACCGGGGTTGGAAGGACCCCCTCGAACGGTTCGATGAATTCGGTCTGCTGCGGCCGGGAAGTGTCTTTGCCCATGGCGTGGACCTGTCACCACTGGATATGCAGATCCTGGAATCCAAGCAGGCCTGGCTGATCCACTGCGGGCGCTCGAACATGAACAACGGCGTGGGACGCGCACCGGTGGACCGCTTTCCCCGCCATTGCGGCGTGGGCACCGACGGCCTTGACGACAACCTTTGGGGCGAGCTGCGCACCACGTTTTTCCGGGGCAATGAAGGCGGTAGGGGGCCTCTCGGATACGCGGATGCGGCGCGGTTCTGGCTGGGCGGCTACCAACTGGCACGACACATTTTCGGCGAACCCTTCGGCAGCCTGGATGTGGGCGCACCGGCTGATCTGATCGTGCTGAACGATTACCAGAAGACGCCCCTGACGGCGGACACCTGGCTCAACCATCTCCTGTTCGATTTCCATCCCTGGGATATCCAGGAAGTGTGGGTGGGTGGTGAACGAGCCTACCGCACCGGCGACCAACCGCCCCTCGCGGCGAGGGAAGTACAGGATACGGCGGCTCGGTTGTGGGAGGCCATGGGACGACGGTTGTGAGACAAAAGAGCAAAACTTTGACAGTCGGCCTACATGTTTGATATAATGTGAGAGCTAGTATCGCACGCAATCCACGCAGCGAGAGGTCTCAGGCGGTATGAAAGTTGGTATTTCCGTCCAGGTACTGCTGATGTTATTGGCCGTTGTAGCGTCAGCCCAGACCGACGATCTGCTCATCAGCGAGTACGTCGAAGGCTCGGTATTGAACAACGCTATCGAGGTTTACAACGGTACTTCCGACAATCTCAATCTCGCCGGCTACGCCATCGAACGCTACAGCAACGGCACTACCACCGCGGTGAGCATCCCCTTGTCCGCCGTTGATCTTGAACCTGGTGAAGTATTCGTCATCGCCCACACGTCTTTTACCCAACCGCAACTTGCCAACCAGTTGAGCGACGACTTGAATTTTGACGGCAATGATGCCCTGGTACTGGCCTTCAATGGCGAACCGGTGGACCGCATAGGTCGGGTCGGCGAGGACCCTGGCGAGTACTGGTCCTGCACCGGCGGCACCACCCAGAACCATACGCTGCGCCGCCTGGTCGGTGTCTGTGTCGGCTCAGACGTGCCTGGCGACCCCTTTGATCCCTGCGACACCTGGGAATTCCTGCCGGTCGACACCTTCGACGGCCTGGGTAGCCACACAGCCGATTG
>Ga0164315_10003640_pt1 | contig 11965 bp, 12 predicted proteins | sample GuaBasSedimGuay6_FD_113737 | JGI IMG/M metagenome (GOLD analysis project Ga0164315, IMG submission 113737) | Subseafloor sediment microbial communities from Guaymas Basin, Gulf of California, Mexico - Guay6, Core 4569-2, 0-3 cm | ecosystem: Environmental > Aquatic > Marine > Hydrothermal vents... | reverse complement strand
ACGGTGTATTACATTTCCACGTATTAAAAAATTAGATTGATAAATTAAAGTTCTAAACATATGAAAGGTTATTAGGAAAAAGATGATTAGACCGAATATATTATGGGTTGATGACGAAATTGAGATGTTAAAATCTCACATAATTTTTCTTGAAGAAAAAGGGTATAGTATTGAAACTGTTACAAATGGTGAAGATGCTATTAATTTAGTGAAAGAGAAATCTTTTGCACTTATTTTTATGGATGAAATGATGTCTGGAATGGGAGGTTTAGAAACTTTATCAAAAATAAAGGAGATAAAACCTAATATTCCCGTTGTGATGGTTACAAAGAGTGAAGAAGAATCTCTAATGAATGATGCAATTGGCCAAAAGATAGCAGATTATTTAATTAAGCCGGTTGTTCCTTCTCAGATGTTGATTGTATGTAAAAGACTCCTTGACGGACAAAAAATATCGGGTGAGTATGTTCAACAAGATTATCTAAAGGACTTTAGTCAAATCAGTAGGTTACTTGCTGAAGATTTAGATTATGAAGATTGGATAGAAATATATTTGAAAATTATTAATTGGGATTTTGAATTAGATTCCCATCCCGAAATAGATTTGCGGGAAACACTAGATTCGCAAAGAAAAGAAGCTAACCAAGAATTCAGCAAATTTGTTGAAAAAAATTACATAAAATGGATTAATAATCTAGGAGAATATAAAACTCCAAAATTGACAACAGAAATTATCGCAGATTATGTGCTCCCCGTAGTTGAAGATTCGAAAGGTCCAGTATTTCTATTTGTTTTGGATTGTTTGAGAGCTGATCAATGGCTTGTTATGGAGAAACATTTAAATGATATGTTTGAAATTAAAAAAGATTATTACTACTCCATATTGCCAACGGCTACACCTTACGCACGTAATTCACTTTTTGCTGGACTTTTCCCATCCGATATTGAAAGACACTATCCTGATTTCTGGGTTTCGGGAAATGATGATGAACGAAGTATGAACAAATATGAAAAAGAATTACTTCAAAAGCTTGTAGATAGAAAAAATGTAAAATTACGAAATGATCTGAAATATATGAAAATTATTGATCCTGAAGTTGGGCGTAATTTTGAGGGGCACATTTCTTCACATCAAAAGACTCATTTTATGGCAGTGGTTGTGAATTTCCTTGATATGATTGCCCATGGACGTTCAGATTCAGATATTTTAAAAGAGATTGCACCCGATGAAGCAGCATATAGGTCACTGACAAATAGTTGGTTTATGCACTCATCCTTACTTGGCATGTTTAAAGAAATATCAAAAATGAAGAATGCTAAAATAATTGTCACAACAGATCATGGTAGTATCCGTTCAATGAGGGGTGCAAAAGTGCTGGGTGATAAAGATGCGTCAAACAATTTAAGATTTAAATATGGAAGAAATCTTAAAGCTGAACCTAAACATGCTGTGTATGTGAAAGATCCATTGGATTACAAACTGCCAAGGCGTGGCGTAACAATTAGTTATATTTTTGCAAAAGAGGATTATTACTTCGTTTATCCAACTGAATATCATAAATATTTATCACATTACAAGGATTCTTTCCAACATGGAGGAATCTCAATGGAAGAGATGATTTTACCCGTCGTAACATTAGAGAGTAAAGCATAATTGCAATTTCCATATAAAATAGTTGTTGGTTCTGAGAATGAGACTATAAAAGTTGCTACTGAATTTGGGAAGTGCCTTAAAGTTGGTGATATAATTGCTCTTTCCGGAGATTTGGGATCTGGTAAAACATTCTTTGTAAAATCAATATTGAAACTGTTTGGTATTGCAGATGCAACGAGTCCAACATTTTCAATTGTAAATACTTACTCTGGAGAATTTTTAATAAATCATTTCGATTTTTACAGAATAAAAAAAGTTGTAGAATTATATGATATTGGATTTGAAGAATACCTAATTGATGGGTCAGCTATTACATTTATTGAATGGGCAGAAATGTATGAAGAGGTATTACCAAATAATATATATCGAGTAAATATCTCACAGGTGGAGAATTCAAAGAGGGAAATTACGATAGGTATAAAATGAATCACAATGAACAACTTCCTATTTTAGCAATTGAGACTTCCGATGAACTTTGCAGTGCAGCTGTTATGTTATCTGAGGATAGTTTTGCGGAGATAAATTTCCAGAAGAAATTTGTTCATTCTGAAAAACTTATGCCTATGATTTCAGACTTGTTAAAAAATGCTGACATAATTTTGAAAGACATAAAAACCCTTGCCGTTTCAATGGGACCCGGCTCATTTACTGGTCTTCGGATTGGATTAACAATTGCAAAAGGATTAGCAGTTGGAATTGAACTCCCGATAATTCCTGTCCCCACGTTCGATGCTTTAGCATTTCAGTTAAGTGCACAATTGCCAAATGGAACCAATTTCATTATTGCAAATAACGCAAATATTAATGAAATATATTTTGCAAAATATCGAGTTGTTGGAAACAGATTTGAAGTTATAAAAGAGGCAACCCTAATTGAAAAGAGTGAACTATCATCTTTGCAGCAGGATGGGGATTTACTATTTGGAAACTTTACAGTTGAGAAAACAGATTTTAAAACCTCATCTCCTTATGCATCTTCTGTTGCACAATGGGCTTATATTTTTGGAAAGGATTTAGTAACTTTCGACCACGATTTATTAGAACCTAATTATTTGAAGAATTTTGTTGTAAAGGTAAAAAAATGAAATTGTTATTAAAATTCGTTGTGTTAGTGCTAATTGTCACATCAGTTAATGCACAAATTTCTGGTCCCAAAATAAGTTCACCTTCACAAGTCCATAATTTTGGAGATATTGTCGAAGGCACAATTGTGACTCATGAATTTACAATAATTAATGAGGGTGATGCCGAACTCCAATTGATAAAGGTAAGTTCCTCATGTGGATGTACTGCAGCAAAACCTGATAAAGATAAATTACAACCTGGTGACTCGACAAATATAAAAGTGACATTTAATTCAAAATCTAGGCATGGAAAGCAAAAAAAATATATTTATGTTTTTACAAATGATAAGAACAATACTAGATATCGTTTAATTATACAATCAAATGTAATGAAAAAAGCGGAAGTAGGGGCTAAATCTACACCCCGTATATCGGTATCGGAAAACAAACACGATTTTGGAAAAGTGAAAGAGGGGAGTCTCCTTACTTTAAATTTAGGGATTAAAAGCATTGGCGAGAGTGATCTGCTTATTACTGATGTTCAAACATCATGTGGTTGTACTGCCGCTTTATTAAGTAGTGATAAATTAAAACCTGGTGAGAGTGGAAATGTTAGAATTGAATTAGATACTAGCGGAATGAAAGGGAATAAAACTCGTACATTAGCTATTAAATCTAATGATCCTCTAAATCCAAGATTTGTTATAACCTTGTTAGTTGAAGTTGAAGAATAGAAAATAGAAAATAGGAAATAGAATGGGATTTTTTACTAGATCAAAACAAAATATTTCACCCGAAAGCAAAAAACGAGATGTTCCGGATGGGCAGTGGATTAAATGCAATTCGTGTGAGGAGATTGTTAATATAAAGCAATTAGAACTTCATTCTTGGGTATGTCATAAATGCAATTATCACTTCCGAATAGGTAGTACTGAATATATCTCCTTACTTATTGATGAAGGTACTTTTAAGGAACATGATAAAAAAATGCGCTCAGCTGACCCCTTAAATTTTGAAGATACAAAAAAATATAAAGATAGAATAAATGCTGCAATTAAAAAAACAGGATTGAACGATGCTGTTAAAGCGGGAATTGGGAAAATAGATAATAAAAAAGTCTCCTTTGCTTGTATGGATTTTAAATTTGTTGGTGGCTCAATGGGTTCAGTGGTTGGTGAGAAAATTGCAAGAGCTATTGATAGAGCCTACGAGCAGAAGATTCCAATGGTATTAATTTCTCAGAGTGGTGGAGCAAGAATGATGGAAGCGGCATTATCATTGATGTAAATGGCAAAGACAAGTGCTCGTCTTGCGCGCTTAGCTGACGCAAAACTTCCTTTTATCTCTATCCTTACAGACCCTACAACCGGCGGAACTACTGCAAGTTACGCTATGCTTGGCGATATTAACATTGCTGAACCTAACGCATTAATTGGATTTGCTGGACCAAGAGTTATTAAAGAAACAATCGGTCGTGATCTACCAGACGGATTTCAGAAATCTGAATTTTTATTAGAGCATGGTTTTGTAGATATCATTGTGGAAAGAAAAGATTTGAAAGGTAAACTTTCACAAATAATAGAATACTTGATTTAACCCTTTTTGCAAAAATTTTATAAAAGGCTAATTCAACTTTGGATTAGCCTTTTTGATTTTAAAGTCCACATGGATAATTGAAAAATGGAAAACAAACAAGAAATAATTTTTGAACCAATCGGAATAATTCATACTCCGTATATCAACGAGGCTCCATATCAACCAGTTGCTAACGATACAAAAGAATTTATAGTTGAACTGAATAGGAAATATGTTGATGGATTGAAAAATCTTGAAGAGTTCAAATTTATTTATCTCATATTTTATTTGGATAAGGTTAATCGAAAAGTAGAAATGAATATCAAGCCTCCGTGGGCAGATGGAAAAGAAGTTGGACTATTTTCAAGTCGCTCACCAAATAGACCAAACCCAATAGGACTTAGTATAGTCAAAATCAAAAAGATTGTGGGAAATAAAATTTATACTTCTGGAGTTGATCTGTTCAATGGCACACCGTTATTAGATATAAAGCCATACATAAAAGATCTTGATTCAAAATCAGATGCAAATTATGGATGGATTAATAATTCGGAGGACGAGGAACACCTTGCTTTACATATAAAAGGCATTCCTCATTCTCATTAAGTTAACTATAATTGCTTTATTAAATCTATCATTATAGTTAATTCGTTAACTAACTCTTCATTAGTTCCGGCAAAGCCAACGCTTTTAAATTTAATATTTTGATCTGGTCCAATAATAAATTTTGTCGGAATTCCGGTAACTTTAAATTTACTTATTGCTTCGTTTTTCACATCCATTAAAACAGTTAAATTGTAACCATTATCTTTGATGAATTTTTTCGCATTATCAAGCTTGTTTTCAACTCTTTCCCACGAATTAACAAATAGAAATTCTACATTATTATCATCCTTAAATTTATCATTTGCTTCCTGCATAGCAGGGAATGAGCGTATGCATGGACCACACCATGTTGCCCAAAAATCAACAATAACAATTTTTCCTTTAAAATCTGAAAATTTAACCACATTGCCATTAATGTCATTTAACTCAAAGTTAGGTGCAGGCTCATCAATCATTTCACTTTTTAATCTCTCAATTAATTTTGCTTCGCCAACAGCAGAGAATTTAGAAACATATTCCTCATACCCATCATCACTCCCATTAATTTTTGTATAAGCTACTTTTAAATTCTCAATCATTTTATCGTTACTTTTGTTTTCAGATAAATAAATTTCTATAACTTCTTTCCCTTTATCAAAAGCACCAGCTTCTATGAGTAGGGAAGAGTAGAGCTCATTTAGTTCTACATCTTCGCCTTCCGAAATTAGTTGTGCATCCTCAGCAGATTTTAAAGCCTCAATATTATTTCCTAAATTCTTCTGAATTATTGTGGCATATTTTAACATCTCAGCTAAATAATATTCCCGTTCTTCATTCCATTCAGTTTTAGTTAGGTGTTCAGGTTGTTTTGGTTTTGAACTGCTCATATTCCTTTTCGTAGCTTCAACTCCCGCCAAAACGATTTTTAATGCCTCATTATTTTTCTTGTCTTCAATTAATTTTTTGACAGAATAAACAAAAGCGTAAGGGTGAGAAATATCTTTATATTCTTCTGCAGTTTCCATTGCACCATCAAAATCGTCTTCATCAATAAACTTTCTTATCACTCTATATGCTGAAATCTTCACCAATTCTGACTCAGGATACTTGTTTATGAATTTTACAAACCCAGCTTTATATTCCTCCGGTGAATCACCTTTTAACATAGCTTTGTTATCAATTGCAGCAGCATATTCAGCTGATGGATATTTCTCTAAAACTATTTTTTCATATTTCTCTTTATCCTCTTTTTTATCCGAATATTTAGCTAATACTATAATTTCAGCTTCAGATAGTTCAGTTTTATTTTTTAGATCAATTAATGTCTCAGCTAATTTATTAGTCGCATCATCATTCCCAAGACGCGAAAGTGTGTAGAGATAAAAGTCTAAATATGGAATTTTAACTTCAGGATATTTATCAAATGTATCTGCAAACTTTTGTATTGTTAATTCCTTATCTGCATCGAGATCCAAATACCAAGAACCCCATTGTGAGAGAGCTACTTGGTGTCCAGCAATTGCCTCTGGTAAAGGATTCCCTTCGCTATTATTTAAATAAACAACAAACCCATTCGAATTGTTGTTCTCAATAATTTCATCATCTTGAAATTTTATTATAAATCCTTTAGTTCCCTTTTCTGGAGTAAACTCTGCAGTCCAGCCAGCCCCCACTTTTTTCATTCTAATTTCAGTCGTTTTCAATATATCTACATCATACTGATATAAAATCATATCAATAGATTTGGCTTCTGATAATTTTGTCTCCTCAGGTGAAAACTTGACTAAGATTGATTCAGCAATTTGAGGATTTTGTGGTTCAATTGAAAATGTACCCTCATACGTGACCTTTTGGCATCCAATAGAAATTAGTGCTAGGAATGAGAATAAAAAGATAATTTTTCGCATTTTAATCCTTATATATATATGATTATTTAAAAATTATACTTTATAAATATAGAGTAATTATTTGTTTAAAAATAAGATAAAATTATATCATTTAATTAGGGACTTTAATTATTAATACTAATTAACGATATTTGTATTCTAGTATTTATTATAGAGTATAATAAATTTGAGTTAAAGATGAAAAAAATCAGAATTTCAGTTTTCTTCCTTTTTTTTGCGGTTATTGGGCTTACGTTTAATTATTTCATTTCTAACTTGGAGGAGAATGTGAGTATAATTCCAAAACCAAATAAAGTTACTTATGCTGAAGGTAGCTTTGTAATAAACAGAGATACAAATTTAATTCTTGCTGACTCTTCTCAGGAAAGTTTAATTATTTCAAAATATTTCAATCATAAAATTGAGAATGTGGTTGGCTATAAACTCAAGATATCAACTGAGAAAATTGATGTTGAGAATTCAATCGTTCTTATCTTCTCGGATGGTAACAAAGTGGGGAAAGAAGGGTACACGTTAGTGGTTAATAAAAATGGAGTAGCAATTAGTGGTCGCTATGCCGGTCAGTTTTATGGAATCCAATCACTACTTCAATTATTACCTGCCGAAATATTTGGGAATAAGGTTCAAGAGAGTTTAGAGTTGGAAGTTCCATTCATTGAAATTGAAGACATTCCTAGATTTGAGTGGCGTGGGATGCACTTAGATGTTTGCCGCCATTTCTTTTCTATTGAGTTTATTAAGAAATATATCGACTATCTAGCAATTCACAAAATGAATACTTTTCATTGGCATTTAACTGAAGACCAAGGGTGGAGAATTGAGATTAAAAAATATCCGAAACTATCAGAAATTAGTGCATATAGAAATGAAACTATTATCGGGCATCACAATACAGATCCACAAAAATTTGATGGAATAAGATATGGTGGAATATACACGCAAGATGAAATTAGAGAAGTTGTAAAATATGCCTCCGAAAGATTTATCACAGTAGTTCCGGAAATAGAATTGCCAGGGCATTCTGTTGCAGCATTAACAGCATATCCAGAACTCTCCTGCACTGGCGGACCATTTGAGGTGCGTACTTCGTGGGGAATATCAAAAGATATTTATTGTGCTGGAAATGAAAAAACATTTGAATTTCTAGAGAATGTACTTTCAGAAGTTGTCGATTTGTTTCCATCTAAATATATTCACATTGGTGGTGACGAAGCACCAAAAGATAGATGGGAAGAGTGCGAGAAATGTCAAGCACGAATAAAGAAAGAGGGATTGCATGATGAACATGAGTTGCAAAGTTATTTTATTACACGTATGGAGAAATTCCTAAATTCAAAAGGGAAGCAAATTATTGGATGGGATGAAATTTTAGAAGGTGGTCTAGCACCCAATGCTGCCGTGATGTCTTGGCGCGGAAATGAGGGGGGAATAGCTGCAGCAAAATCAAAACATAAAGTTGTAATGTCGCCTAACACTAATTGCTACTTTGATCACTATCAGACAGAGGATAGAGAAAGTCAACCTCTAGCAATCGGAGGATTTCTTCCACTTGAGAAAGTTTATTCATTCAATCCAGTTCCTCATGAATTAACCGAAGAGGAAGGGCAATATATAATTGGGGCACAGGGTAATGTTTGGACAGAATATATCCCAACAGCAGATCATGTTGAATATATGGCGTTGCCAAGAATGTCTGCATTAGCTGAGGTAGTTTGGAGTGAAGATGCAAACAAAGATTTTAGTGATTTTAAAACTAGAATGATTAAACACTACAAAAGATTGGATGCTATTGGAACAAATTATTTTGGAAAGCAGATTAACGAGAGATAGAAAAATTATATTTTTCAAGAGTTTATAAAAAATAAGTATGTAGAGGATGGGCATGCCCATCCTCTACATTTGAAATATTTTTAAGTTGATTTTATTTGGTTAAAAAAAAGGAAAAACATGGTAGAGAATTATAAACCAACAGCTAAAAAGGAACGTTTAGTAATTCTAGATGTGCTGAGAGGATTTGCACTTGTAGGAATTTTATATGCAAATATTCTTAGTTGGAGTGGATTGAAATTTATGTTGATATCAGATATGCAAGATCTTGGAGATTTCTCATCTGATGTGTTTCTCTATAAACTCTTAAAATATTTTGTTGATACAAAATTTTACACAATATTTTCACTTCTTTTTGGAATTGGATTTTCAATGCAGATTAGCAAGTATAAAGATTCTCCAGGCTTTATCCCTTTATACCGTAGGAGATTAGCGCTTCTCTTTATTATTGGAGCTATCCATGCTACATTTTGGTCAGGGGATATTTTAACACTCTACGCTATTGTTGGATTTATACTTATTCTTTTTAGAAATATGGAGACTAAGAACTTTTTCAAAGTAGCAATTGCTTTACTCCTTGTCCCTATGATTACAGATATAATTTATATGTTTACATTTGCGGCAGACTTAGAAACTTTACCGAAAATTGCGTTAAAGGTATATTCAGATATGCTGCCAAACGAAATTCTGAGTGGCTTTCAATCTGGAGAATTTATAACTACCATTAACACAAACTTGCACAATTTAGTTTGGCGGTGGTTTGATTTTATACCATCTGGACGACCATTCAAAATATTAGCTCTCTTTCTGCTTGGATATTATCTTTATAAAGTAAATTTCTTTACTGAGTTTGCTACTAAATGGAAAAACTTTTATATCCTTTTCTTAATTGGAATGGCATTTACAACAATTTCAATAAATATTGGAGGTAGTATTGCTATATTTTCTAGGGATTGGGGGAATGTACTCTACAAATTATTGCACGAAATTGGTCAATTCTCTTTAGGGTTTTCATATATGGTGCTATTAAATTTATTGGTAAATAAATATCCAAATTTCTTTTTATGGTATTTATTTAAAAATTATGGACGGATGTCTTTAACAAGTTATATCGGGCAGACTGTAATTGGAATTATAATTTTTTATCCAATGATTGCATTTGGATATTTTGCATTGCTCTCGCTCACCGATGTCTATATAATAACTATATTTATACTTATCTTTCAAATTGGATTTAGCATTATTTGGCTAAAATATTTTGCATTTGGTCCAGTGGAATATTTGTGGAGATGTGCAATACACAAAAAATGGTTTCCATTAATAATTAAAGAATAAACTTTTGGATAATTTATGACAGACGTAACATTAGGAATTGATATAGGTGGCACAAACACTGTCTTTGGAATAGTTGATGAAAAAGGAAAAATAATATTTAAAGATTCTATATCTACAAATGCCATGGAGCCTGCCGAAAGTTTGTTCGAAAGAGTATTCGAAGTATTTACGAAAAAGTTCAATGAGATCAGTACTGAATATAATCTGGTTGGAATAGGAATGGGAGCGCCTGATGCAAATTATTATACTGGTGCTATCGAAAATCCACCTAATTTAAATTGGGGCTATGTTGATGTTAAATCAGCAATGAAAAATTATTACGATATTCCATTTGCTCTAACAAATGATGCCAACGCTGCAGCAATAGGGGAAATGGAATTTGGCTCAGCACGAGGGATGAAAAATTTCATTGAAATAACACTTGGAACTGGTCTGGGAAGTGGAATTGTAGTAGATGGTAAAATGCTATATGGTTTCAGTGGTGCTGCTGGAGAACTTGGGCATATTAATATAGTAAAGGATGGTAGAAAGTGTGGATGTGGAAGGAAGGGATGCTTAGAGACGTATGTGTCGGCAACCGGCATCAAGAGGACAGTTTATGAGTTCCTTGCTTCTTCCAGAGATGAGAGTGCAATGAGAGATATCTCATTTAATCAACTTACCGCAAAAGATATTTATGATGCAGCAAAAGTTGGTGATAAAGTGGCAATAAGTGCTTTTAAATATACAGGAAAATTACTAGGTGAAGCACTTGCCGATGCGGTTGCAATTTTAAGTCCGGAAGCTATTGTAATATTTGGTGGTCTCGCTCAGGCCGGAGAAATGATATTTGCTCCTACTCAAAAATATATGGAGAGTAGTCTTCTCCATTTTCATAAGGGTAAAATTAAGTTACTTCAATCGGGTTTAGCAGAAGGAGATGCAGCGGTTCTTGGTGCATCTGCATTGATTTGGCAAGAATTGAAAAGATAATTTGCATATGCCATATTATGTACATATATTTGTACATAATATGGAGATAAAATGTTAACAACCACAATATCAGATTTTAGAAGAGATATGAAGAGATATCTCGATGACGTTACAAAAAATTACGAAACTCTGATTATTAACAGGGGAAATAAGAGTGGAGTAGTTGTAATATCATTAGAAGAATACAATTCATTAAATGCTACCCAATATGAACTCTCATCTAAGATTAATGAAACAAGATTGGATTCAGCAATAGAAAAAATTAAAAATGGTTCATCATTTCAAAAAGAGTTAATTGAGGGATGAAATTATTATTTGTTGATGAATCTTGGGAAGATTATTTGTATTGGCAAAAAACAGATAAAAAGATTTTAAAAAGAATTAATGAGTTAATAAAAGATATTTCTAGAAATCCATTTAGAGGTATTGGAAAGCCAGAACCACTTAAGCACAAATACAAAGGATTCTGGTCTCGCAGAATAGATAGTGAACATAGGCTAATTTATCAAATTAAAGATGATGAAATAAAAATTGCTAAATGTAGGTTTCATTATGATTGAATTTTATTTAAGCTAAACCTTTAAGGTTTACTTTTTACATAAAATGTGTATTGTATCAAATATTCCTTTAGCAAAAAGTTTATATTCAATTCAAACCTTAAAGGTTTTTTCAAATCACACCAGTCAATAGGTTTATAAACTTTAAAACTATTTAATAAAAGAAAGCACTTCTTCAATAGACACGGCTTCCTTTTTATCATCAATATCAATAACAACTAAGAAGCCATAAAGTTGACCAGTTGAAAAGAAAGCATTCATCAACTCTGCTTGATTACTTTTTATGTTCTGTCCAGTAGAATCTGACCAAATTTCGGTTGTTGTTAAACACCCTTTTGAGGGTGTTAAAGGAGCGTATGATAATGTATCGTAAAACGATAAATCATCAACGGAGCCGTGCATTACAATTTTTCTGCGTCCAGTTTTACCAGCATAAAATGATTCATAAATTGGCAAATAATTTTGCCAATTTTTTGGTAAAAGATTTTT
>Ga0164315_10003639_pt1 | contig 11965 bp, 8 predicted proteins | sample GuaBasSedimGuay6_FD_113737 | JGI IMG/M metagenome (GOLD analysis project Ga0164315, IMG submission 113737) | Subseafloor sediment microbial communities from Guaymas Basin, Gulf of California, Mexico - Guay6, Core 4569-2, 0-3 cm | ecosystem: Environmental > Aquatic > Marine > Hydrothermal vents >... | reverse complement strand
GTGGAGGATGCGCCGTTCATCGCGAACCTGGTCGAACGCGTCGAGGACGACGGCGAGACCGCCATCATTTTCACCACCAACATCGGCGAACGCATCGTCGTCGATGCCGATCATGCCATTCGCGTCGACATCGACGCGGATACGCGCGAACCTCGACCTTACGTCCATTTCCGCGACGGCCTCGAGGCCTTGATCAACCGCAGCGCATTTTTTGACCTGCTCAATCTTGCGCATGAAAATACCCGCGATGGCGGCCGTTATCTCGCGGTCACCAGCATGGGACAGGAATTCGAACTGGGAAGCACAGATGAGTAATCAGCCCAGGCCCACAAATCGCATCGATCAAATGCAAACAATCTAACACTATTTCGCCTTTCGCCCCCATCCCCGGCGCGTTACACTTGCCGATTCAGCAATAATTATCGGGAAAATGGCTGAACCTAAAATCTTCACCCCCACTTCCGGCTGCAGAATCGTCACCGACGAGACTGAAGTTATTCTGTTTGCGCAGCCGCCCGAGGTCTTGAAAGGCCTGTTGCGCGATAATATCACTGCCTTCGATACCCTGGTGCTGAGCGATATTCGCGAGAAAAACGGCTCCCTGCTCAACAACCTGGAATTTCCACTTTATTTCTTCCTGTTTATCGCCAGGGGGCTCGCGGAAAAACGCCGACTCAACCTGGTCGGCAGCAGCGAAGCCATCAGCCAGGCGCTGCGCCTGTTGCGCTTCACACTGCTGGGACCGACTCACGCAGAACTCGACAAGTGGCATACGGAAGAGACCCTGAAGCAGGAATGGCTGGCTGTCGCCGAGGCACTCGCCATCAAGAACGATGCCGGCCAGATCAGGCAGGTCGAGGATTTTTTCAACCTGATCCCGTTTGAAAACAACATCGCCGTGGCCGGTAACTTCGTAATCGAACGCAGGAGCGTGGATCGTTACCTCGTATCCAGTCCGGGCGGCGATGTCTACGTCGACCTCAATGACGAAGAGCCTGTCCTGCCGCCCTACCCGGTACAAATCGACTACGTCCCCGGCGGCCTCGCCAAGATGGGGATCGAGGTGCTCGGCGGCGCCTCCGGGTTTTCCACCGATGAACCCTGCACCGGCCTGGCTTTGTGCTACAACGGTGATTACCTGCTGATCGACTCCATCCCGTTTCTCGATCAGCACCTGTTCGCGCGCGGTATTTCCCGCAACCAGGTTTCCGCCTTGTTTCTGACCCACTTGCACGACGACCATTGTTCCATGTTCCCGTTGATGGAGATGCCGCACAGGGTCGAAGTGATTACGACCGAGGAAATTTTCAACATGGCGATGGAGAAGCTGAGCTGCAGTCTCGGCTGGAGCGTCGAAGCCGTGAGTGAGCATTTCGAGTTGCTGCGCGTGAAGCCGGGCGATACGCTCAATTATTACGGTCTGAATATCGAAGTGCACTCCACGGTACACAGCATACCGACCGTCGGCGCCACCTTTTCGACCACGCACAAGGGGCTTTTCCGGGATGTCTGCGTAATTGGCGATAACCAGAATATGGCGGCCGTGCGCAGCATGGGCGAGGCAGGCCAGGTGCGCCCCGAAACCGTTGCCAATCTGGAACGCCTGTACAAGCAGGGGTTTCATTTGCTGATTGCGGACGGCGGCGCAGGCGAAATTCACGGCGACCCCACGGACGCGCTGCAATCCGGGGCGGAACGCGTTGTTTTCGTACACGTAGAGCAGGTCCCGGAAGTACTGCAGACCACATTTTCACTGGCCAGTTCAGGTAAACGCTACACCCTGCTCGAGGGTGATGACATGATCTATTCCTCGCTGATCAACAACTACCTTTCACTGTGGCTGGGACAGCCCTTTCCAAACCGATGGATGCGTAACCTGCTCGCCGAGCAGGAAATCTATCGGTATAACACCGACGACGTCATTATCGTGCAGGATGCCTCCACCCATGGAGCGGTCTACCTGATACTGACCGGATACTGCGAAGTGATACGCATCGATGACGGCAAGCGCGAGGCGATTGCGACCCTGCAGGCCGGCGATATCATCGGTGAAATGGCCATACTGACCGGCTCGGGTGTCCGCAATGCCAGCGTCATCGCCAAAACCCCGGTCACCGTCTGTGTCTTCGCCGAAGAGACGTTCCGCAATTTCATTCGCTACAGCGGGTTGCAGACCCTGCTCGAAAATCGCTGGCTACTGCGCCCGATAGTGAAACTGCTGCCCCAGTTCGCCGAGCTGTCGTCAACCGTTACCGATAAAGTTTCCCGTATCGCCGAATGGCAGGTAGTGGAAGCAGGCAAAACCCGCCGACTGGACGATGATCACCTGTATATCTTCGTCGAAGGTTTCGGCTCCATCGTCAACGCCGACGGCAGCCAGGAAAAAATTGTCAACGGCGAAGAACTGGGCTTTCGGCCCTATAGCGCAAATCGCAGCGTGGAAATTTCGGCGACGACAAATTGCGGCCTGATCACCATCGAGGCCAATGCCTATCGAGAACTGCTCAAATCAACTCCACAGCTCAACTACCAGACCCGCAAGCGCCTGACCATCGAAGGAGACGACAGCATCGACTGGCTGCTCGGTGAGGTGGAAATTTACTAGCAGGCACGTTAGCATCCCGTTTCGTTCAGCTGGTTTAATAAGAAACACAAGTAAATGCCGCTGTTAAGCATCAAGAATCTCAGCATCGAGTTCCCGGGCAGGTACGAAACCGACTACGCGGTCGAGGACGTCAGTTTTGACCTGGAACCGGGTGAAATTCTGGGCCTGGTTGGTGAATCCGGCGCTGGAAAATCAACCATCGGCAATGGCATCGTGCAGCTGCTGAGCCCGCCGGGCCGGGTATCGAAAGGCGAAATCTATCTGAACGATACCAAAATATCGGAGTTCAACGACAAGGAAATCCTGCAGGTTCGCGGTTCCCGCGTCGGCTTTATCTTCCAGGACCCGATGACTTCGTTGAACCCGCTGTTTACGGTCGAGAACCAGATGGTCGAAACCATCCTGACCAACCTCGATGTCGATGACGCCAGCGAGGCTGCCAGAATTTCCGTGGACCTGCTGCGCCAGGTGGGCATCCCGGAACCCGAAGTGCGCATCAAGCAGTTCCCGCATCAATTTTCCGGCGGCATGCGCCAACGCGTCGTCATCGCGATCGCGCTGGCGGGTGAACCCGAACTGTTGATCGCGGACGAACCCACGACCGCACTCGACGTCTCGGTGCAGGACCAGATCCTGTCGCTGATCCGCAAGCTTTGCCACGAACGCCAGGTCGGCTGCCTGCTGGTGACGCACGATATGGGCGTCATCGCCAGCGTGACCGATCGCGTCGCGGTCATGTACCGCGGCAAGCTGGTGGAAATTGGCGCCACCAGCCAGGTTTTGACCAAACCGCAACACGACTACACCAGGAGCCTGATCAGCGCCGTACCGCGCTCCAGCATCAAGGTCGAGCGTTTCCCGCTGGTGGAATACATCGAAACCACGGCCAAAGGACTCAAACAAATAGACGTGTCGACGCACTGGCTCGGACAGAGCGAGAAGCACGAGGGCAGCGCCAACCTGCTCGAAATCGAAGACCTCAACCTTCGCTTCATCACCCAGGACGCGATATTTGCGCGCAATCGCAAGTACCTGCAGGCGACCCGCGACGTCAACCTGCAAATCAAACAGGGCGAAACCTTCGGCCTGGTCGGCGAAAGCGGCTCCGGTAAATCGACGATTGCGCGCATGGTTGCCGGTCTGCAGCAACCGCAGAGCGGCTCGATCCGCTTTGATGGCGTCGAACTGGTTAACAACCCGGACCGTAAAGCGGTGCAACGCGCACGTCTGCAGATGCAGATGGTGTTTCAAAACCCTTATTCATCGCTCAACGGACGCATGAAGGTCAACGACATCATCGCCGAACCGATCCGCTTTCATCGTCTCACTCCGCCGGATCAGATCGCCGAAATCGTCGGTGACCTGCTCGACCATGTCGGCCTCGGACGGCAGATGGGACGCCGTTACCCGCACGAATTTTCGGGCGGCCAGCGCCAGCGCATCTCGATTGCGCGCGCACTCGCCTGCCGGCCGCGTCTGCTGATCTGCGACGAGCCCACCTCGGCGCTGGACGTATCGGTACAGGCGCAGATTCTGAACCTGCTGAAGGATTTGCAGGATCAGCTGGGCCTGACCATGTTGTTTATCAGCCACGACCTGCCGGTGATTCGGCAAATGTGCGATCGAGTTGCAATCATGCGCCACGGGCGCATACTTGAGACCGCGGATAGCGAGGACTTCTTTGAACACCCACAGGATGAATACAGTATCGAGCTGCTTGCGCTCATGCCTCGCTTCGACCGCATCTTTGAAAATGAGGTTGCAGCACATCCCGAATAACAACTTTTTTTCGGTTTTTTTACAAAACCGATGTAGGCATAACTAACAACAAACTGGAGAAAGTAAAAATGAAAAACCGTTTCCTGCTAAGCACCTGCCTGGTGATGGCGAGCCTGCTATCTTTCACCTCGGCGAGCGCAAAAGAGTTGCGCATGGCGTACGACGCCGACCCGGTAACCCTGGATATTCATGAACAATTATCCGGCGGCATACTGCAACTCTCGCACATGTCTTTCGACCCGCTGATTCGCTGGACCAAGGAATTATCCTTCCAACCACGTCTGGCGATCAGTTGGCAGCGCATCAACGTATCAACGGTGCGTTTCAGCCTGCGCAAGGGCGTCAAGTTCCACAGCGGCAACATGATGACCGCGCAAGACTTCAAGTGGACCTTCAATCGCCTCAAGCAAAGCCCCGATTTCAAGGGCATTTTCGCCAACTTCGAAACGCTCAACGTGGTCGACGATTACACCATCGACCTGGTGACCACGGGGCCGTACCCGCTGGTGCTGCACACCGCGACCTACATCTTCCCTCTGGACAGCAAGTTCTACACCGGCACCGACGCCAATGGCAGAGACAAGGGCGCGATCGTCAAGAATGGCGCATCCTTCGCATCGACCAATTTGTCCGGCACCGGACCTTTCAAGGTTGCCTCGCGTGAACAGGGCATCAAGGTCGTCTTCGAGCGTTTCGCCGACTACTGGGACACCAGCACTCCCGGCAATGTTGACCGCATCGTCTTGACGCCGATCAAGGATGAGCAAACCCGTGTTGCGGCGCTGCTTTCCGGCGATGTCGATTTCATCGCGCCGGTTTCGCCCAACGACTTCAACCAGATTCGCGCGTCCAGCGACGCCGAGTTGATCACCATGCCCGGCACGCGCATCATCACCTTCCAGATGAACCAGAATCGCCGTGAAGAGCTCAAGGATCAGCGCGTGCGCATGGCGATCGTCCACGCGGTCAATAACGAAGCCATCGTCAAGAAAATCATGAAGGATTTCGCGACCACGGCTGCGCAGATGAGCCCTCCGGGATACCTCGGTCACAACCCTAACCTGAAGCCGCGTTACGATCTCGCACTGGCCAAACAGTTAATGAAGGATGCAGGCTACGAGGACGGTTTCAGCATCACTATGATGGCGCCTAACAATCGCTATGTTAACGACGACAAGATCGCCCAGGCGGTTGCCACGATGCTGTCGAAAATCAACATCGCGGTTGATCTGCAAACCATGCCCAAGGCGCAGTACTGGCCGGCGTTCGACGACCGCGCGGCGGATATCATGATGATCGGCTGGCATTCGGATACCGAGGACAGCGCCAACTTTTACGAGTTCCTGGCGATGACCCCGGATCAGAGCAGCGGCATGGGTGCGTACAACTCGGGTAACTACAGCAGCGACTACGTCGACAAGAAGACCGTGATGGCGAACCAGGAAACCGATGTCGCCAACCGCGCCACAATGTTGCAGGCAATCGAAAACAAGTTGTTCCAGGATGCTGCTTTCATTCCACTGCACTGGCAGAACCTGGCCTGGGCCGCGCGCAAGGGTGTTGATCTCGACCCGATCGTCAATGCACAAAACTTACCTTACCTGGGTGACCTTGTAATCAGGTAGATGATCGTATCGTCGATTCGCAGTAACCTGCTCCGGGCGCTCGCCGCCCGGAGTTTTTTTGGGTAACTGTCCCCATTAATGATCCAGTTCTTACTTAAGCGCGTATTTCAGGCTGCCCTGGTGATGCTCATCATCAGCCTGTTCTGTTTTTCGATTCAGGATACGCTCGGCGATCCGACACGCGAAATGGCGGCGATGTCGATGTCCGACGCCGAACGCGAAAACCTGCGCGACGAGCTGGGCCTGAACGACCCGCTGATGATGCAATACGGACGTTTCCTCTCGAAGGCGCTGCAGGGTGACCTCGGCACCTCGTACTTTTTCAAGGAACCGACGCTCGACGTAATCCTGAAAAAAATGCCGGCGACGCTGGAACTTGCCTTTGCCGCTTCGATTCTGATCTTTACCATTTCGATCCCGATGGGCGTGTTCTGCGCCATAAAACCGCGCCACTGGTTCAGCCGCCTCACCATGGCAGTCAGCGTTATCGGCATATCGATACCGGTTTTTTTGACCGCGCTCGCGATGATCTATATTTTTTCGGTCACGCTCGGCTGGATGCCGTCCTTCGGGCGCGGCGAAGTCGTGCAGGTGTGGGGTTACTGGAGCACCAATTTCCTGAGCCGGGACGGATTCGCCCACATCGTCATGCCGGCTATCGCACTGTCATCGATCATGCTACCGCTGTTCATTCGACTGGTGCGCGCCGAGATGCTCGAAGTGCTGAGCTCCGAGTATGTCAAGTTCGCGCGCGCCAAGGGCCTCAGCAACCTGCCGGTTTATCTCAAACACGCGCTCAAGAATACGATGCTGCCGGTGATCACCGTTGGTGGCGTGCAGATCGGCATCATGGTGGCTTACACCATTCTGACCGAATCGGTGTTTCAGTGGCCGGGCATGGGATTCATGTTCCTGGAGGCGGTCAACCGTTCCGATATTCCGCTGATCACCGCCTATATTATGTTTGTCGGTTTCCTCTTCGTGGTCGTCAACACACTGGTCGACCTGCTCTACGGCTTCATCAATCCGATGGTTGACCTGGTGGGCCGCAGACAATGAGCACCGCTAACGGCTTCTGGCAGCAAGTGCTTCAATCCGATCTGTATTACTACTACAGGCGCGACAAGGTGGCGATCGCCAGCAGCCTGGTGTTCGTCACGCTCACGCTGATGGCGGTGTTTTCACCGTTGATCGCGCCCTTCGATCCCTATGACCTGACCCAGATCGACCTGATGGATTCGGAGATGCCCCCCGCCTGGCTACCCGAAGCCGACTCCCGCTTTCTGCTCGGCACCGACGACCAGGGCCGCGACCTGTGGAGCACGATTCTCTACGGCATGCGCGTGTCGCTACTGATCGGTGTTTTCGCGGTGTTGCTGCAATCGGCCATCGGTATCGTCGTCGGCCTGGTTTCGGGTTATATGGGCGGCCGCGTCGATAGCATATTGATGCGTATCGCCGACGTGCAGCTTTCATTTTCGACCTTGATGGTCGCGATCATCGTGCTCGCAATTGTCAAAAACGCCTTCGGCGGCGCAACCTACAGCAATTACGCCATGCTCATCCTGATTCTCGTCATCGGCCTGTCGGAGTGGCCGCAGATCGCGCGCACGGTGCGCTCCTCGGTGCTCGGCGAAAAGGAAAAGGAGTACGTCGATGCCGCCCACGTGATGGGCTTCGGGCCGATACGCATCATGTTCAAGCACATCCTGCCGAACTGCCTGTCACCCATCTTCGTCATCGGCACGGTACAAATCGCCAATGCCATTATCACCGAGGCGGCGCTGTCCTTCCTCGGCCTCGGCATGCCCGTGACCGAGCCCAGCCTCGGCTCGCTGATCAGCATCGGCAAGGAGTACCTGTACTCGGGCTCGTGGTGGATCACGCTGATTCCGGGCTTCTTCCTGATCGCCATCGTCATAACTATCAACCTGATGGGCGATTTCCTGCGCGACGTCTTTAATCCCCGGCTCTACAAGGATTAATCTCGGTCAATTGAGTAAACGGTCGCCGTAACGGCGGAGCATTCGAAACGAGATTAGCTAAATGTCTACGGTCCTGGCAGCTGTGTTATGCCAGCGCTCGACGACCTCGCGCAACGCAAAGCAGCGTTCGAGCAAGGCCAAATCGGATGCTCCGACGCCCGCGTTGGTCATGTGGTCGCGCCAGGGTGTCGTCACTTTGAGGACCGCGCCGGCGATTTCGTGGGCGAGCTCATCCGGCACACCCATGCGTCGCGCCGCGGCCTGGATATTGTCGACGGTCGGGGTGCTCCCGAAAGGACCGATCGCGATTGCATGCGACCCCTGCAGGCTGATTTGGGGCACGATGTCGTAGCCCGGGGAGAGCGAGTAGTCTGAAACCGACGATCGTTTCATGAAGGCGTGATTCCGCAGGTGGTCATCGGTATTGCCGATCGCGATGTTGAATAGCATGCGGCGAAACACGACCGTGCCGAGGTCGCCGGTTAGATGCCCGATGCGCTTGCCGAGTTGGGTAATGCCGGGATACGACATCGTCGATTCGTCGATCTCGGTAATGTCGAATTTGTTGATGAGACTCGCTACCGAGACCAGATGATGGCGCTCGTTGGGGGCCTGGTCGAAACGCTCCACCAGTAGCACCGGCCCGCGATCGGTTTCCGTGAGGGCCACATCCGGTGCCTCGATGCCGGCTTCGCGCGCCATGCGCATCGACGCGAGCTCGACCCGGCACATGTCGACCAGGTCCGAATCGCGGTTGAATTTCGCGATCCATTCGCGACCGTCGTTTTCGATGAGTGACTTGGGTCGCGCCCCACCGAGGCCGCTGCCGTGGAAGAAGTAGGGCTCCAAAGCGCGATCCACTTCCTTGCCGGCCTCGATATCACCGGCAATGTGCTGCAAATGTACCAGGTTCTCGAACGGTCGCTCAGGCGGCGGCCGCACCAGGTCGCCGAGATTCGCCGTGAAGTGCAATGCGCCCACGCCTTCGCCCGAGGCGGCGAGCAGGAATTCGACCTGTGTGACCGGCGGCGGTTGGCGGGTTTTGGTGAGACAGCGCCTGCCCCACTCGTCGGGCCCCGCGTCGATCAGAACGCCGAACATCGCGGGCGTGTCGCGAGTGCGATGCTTGACGTGGATGTCGGCGTTCAAGGGCAGGTTGATCGGGTCGAGGGCAAATGCCCGGGGATGATTGATATAGGCTTTCGCATATTTGAAACGGCCGAGCCTGTCGTCGACAATCAATTGACCGGCGAGCAAGATCGTGCCGTCGCCGAAGTCCACGTGGACGAAGAGTTTCTCCGGCATCAGATGTCGAACTCGTCGGCAGCCGACGCGCCCGGTGCGCGCGCACGCTTACGCATGGCGTTACGACCGAGAGCCTCACCCAGGGTATCGTCGCCCCGGGCGATGACTCGATCGAACGCCGTCGGTAATCCAAGCACGTCGAGCAGCGCAAGATAAGCGCCGACCGTGATGTGTGGGGAGCCGGCCTCGACTTTTCTGATCGAGCTCTCGGACAGCCCGGCTTTGGCCGCGACGTCCGCCTGGGTCCAGTTTCTAAGCAAGCGAGCCTCTTTCAAGCGAGCACCGAGAGCGGCCAACGACCCCAGGGCTGCATCGCTGATCAAGGCATAGGACAGTGAACTTCTAGGCATGGCGCGAATCTCATCTATTTCAAGTTATATAGCACGTCAATCCGTAATTATCTATTTATATAGACGGAAATCTCTATTCGCCTAACTATCTAGTTATATAGATCGCTAATCTCAAATTATCCGTCTATATAGACGGAAATTTATGAACCGCCGCACTTTTCTTGAGCACGCAATAAATACATTTCTACATTTCAGTTTATATAGACTAATATTATTGATTAAACATTGTATATAAACCACTTCCGATCTCCAGTGTACTTGTCGTCGCTGTTGACGATTACCACAATATTTGAACACCCAGCGACATTACGAATAATCGGGCCCGGATTACCCTTGACTTCGATTCGCGAGGTCATCGTAGTCATCCCAATCGAACGCAGGAATGTGTAAACTGGTCGCGACTTTGAAATCTGATCTCGGTAACCCGGATAACGTGGGTGACGCGGCGGGGTGGTGATACTTGCAAGCAGCAGACGGCTCTTTGAACTTGAGCAGTGCCGAAATAGACGAATTGGCAAATTGGCAAATTGGCAAATTGTGTCGAACTAATCGGTACGATGGAATTTCCTGCCCAGTTCAGCCTGTTTTGTATGGCGCTATGCCGTGCGGATACGGCTTACACAAGCGCCTTTTTCGAGGACGACATTCCTGCAACCCTGTATACCAATTCCACGGATGAAAAAATCATCGAAATACTCGAGGTAGGCGCTGAATCGGCGCGCACCGACCGGTTCGCTTCCGGCGTAACCCGAGGCTTCCAGGGCATCGGCAAACCTGACACCATCGGCATCCTTCAATTCGGAAACCTCGCCCATGGAAAGTATGCCGGCAAAAACACCGCTGGCAATCATGGGTGGCGGAAAACGACTGCCTTCTTCGTTGGTCCAGTCAATGATGGTGATGGGCCGGCGCGTCTGTCGCCCGGCGTCGTTCAGCGCGCGAACAACTTCGAGCCCGCTCAGCACGCCCAGAATCCCGTCGAAGGTTGAATATCAGTGGTACGCGCAGCGGCACGAAGGGTTCCATGACCCTCCCAGGACGAGGCGCTTTAGAAACTTCAGGCTTTCTTCCAGCGACGCCGATATATCGGCACAAAAATCATGGTTAAACCGATCAGCAGCAATACCAGTGTCATCGGGCGTTGATACATGAACTGCAGCCCATCGGTCAAATTCACCGCGCGCGCAAAGTTATCCTCCATCATGCCCCCCAGGATGAAACCGATGAGCAGCGGCGCCAGTGGATAATTAGCAAATCGCAGGATAGTCGCAAACACCCCGAATCCAACCAGGATTAGCAGTTCCGTCGCGTTGTTCTGGCCAATGTAGGCACCGATCATAGTGAAAAATAAAATGAACGGGATCAGGTAGTTACGCGGGATGGTCAGCAGTTTGGCGATGTAGGGGATGAGCGGCAGATTGAGGATGATCAACACCACATTGCCGATATACATGGAAATGATCACCGCCCAGAAAATATCCGGATTATCGATCATCAGCCGCGGGCCGGGATTCACGTTGAGTGCGATTAACGCACCCAGCAAGATAGCGGTGGTGCCGGAACCGGGAATGCCGAGGGTCAGCAGCGGTACGAATGATCCAGTACAGGCAGCGTTGTTGGCCGCTTCCGGGGCCGCCAGCCCTTTTATCGACCCCTTGCCAAATTCTTCCTGTTCCTCGCCTTTGGCAAGATTTCGCTCGACCGCGTAACCCAGGAATGAAGCGATGGTCGCCCCCGCGCCTGGCATCACCCCGATCAGAAAACCCTGGATAGATTGCCGTCCAATGACGGGCGCGATCTTTATCGCTTCGGCCTTAGAAATGCGCAGGTTTTTGATTTCGTTACTGGTGCTGCTTTGAGCGCCACGCGATGGATCCAGCACCAGCATAAGCGCTTCGGGCAGGGCAAAAAGCGCCATCGCCAGGGTGATAAAACTAAACCCCGATTGCAGGTCCTGTATACCCATGGTGTAACGCGGTGCGTTGAAGAGCGCACTTTCACCCACGGTTGACATGAGCAGACCGATCACGGTCATGAGCAATGCCTTGACCACCATGCCTTTACCGGCAAAGGCGGCGATGGCGGAAAGTCCGACCACCATCAAGGCGAAGTATTCAGCTGAATGAAACAACAGCGCAACCGATGACAGGGTTGGCGCAAATCCCATCAGCAAAATAGCGCCTATAGTGCCGCCACAGAACGAGGAGATAGCGGCAATGGTTAGCGCCTTGCCGGCCTGTCCCGCACGTGCCATGGGATATCCATCGAAGGAAGTCGCAACCGTTCCCGCGACCCCGGGCGCATTGATTAAAATGG
>Ga0164315_10003638_pt1 | contig 11965 bp, 8 predicted proteins | sample GuaBasSedimGuay6_FD_113737 | JGI IMG/M metagenome (GOLD analysis project Ga0164315, IMG submission 113737) | Subseafloor sediment microbial communities from Guaymas Basin, Gulf of California, Mexico - Guay6, Core 4569-2, 0-3 cm | ecosystem: Environmental > Aquatic > Marine > Hydrothermal vents >... | reverse complement strand
TAAGGGGCCGACAACAAAAACCCATTTTAATTTTAAGGGGCCGGCAACAAAAACACGTTACCCACCCTACATGATCGATTTTAAGGGGGGTAACAAAAATCCGTTGTCGGCCTTTGACGTTTTGATTAAATTAATTTTAAGGCTTCTGCTACGCGCATGACGGCGCTGCGGGATCGTGGGTTTTTTTTGATTTCAGCGTCTGTCGGTTTAATCGCTTTACCAATGGCACGTAAACGGGGATGCAAGGCATCTGATGTGATGGGTAGGCTTTTTGGGAAATCATCACCTCGTACACAATCACGGATAAATCGTTTAACAATGCGATCTTCAAGAGAGTGAAAACTAATCACGATTAATCGTCCCCCCGGTGCTAACACATCTAATACTTGGGGCAAAACGTGTTGTAGTTGTTCAAGTTCACGGTTAATAAAAATGCGTAGGGCTTGAAAGCAGCGCGTTGCGGGATGTTTATCCCTTTCCCAAGCGGGATGGGCGGCTGCAATAATCTCTGCTAATTGGCATGTTGTTTTCAATTCCGTTTTTTGGCGTGCAGCGACTATCGCTTTTGCTATGCGTCGTGCATGGCGTTCTTCACCATACTCTTTTAAGACTGTAGCAATGTCATGATCCGTGGCTTTAGATAACCATTTTTCTATACTGTCTCCCTGATTTGGATTCATACGCATATCTAAAGGGCCGTCGCGCAGAAAACTAAAACCCCGTGCTGGTGTCTCAAGTTGTGGTGAAGAGACACCCAAATCGAACACGATGCCATTGATTTGGCCGATTAAACCGTGTACTTCTACGTGTTGTATCAGTTGTGCAAAAGCACTGTGAACAATACACAAACGATCATCGGTAGCACTTAAAGCTTGTCCCGTTTGCACGGCCTGTGGATCGGTATCTAAAGCCAATACTTGGCCTGAAGCCCCTAAATGATTCAAAATGGCCTTTGTATGTCCACCGCGCCCAAAAGTACAGTCGATATAACTGCCATCAGTATGAATATTTAAGGCATGAAGCACTTCAGAAAGTAAGACAGGTTGATGTTCAGAAACATTCAGTGATTCGGGTTTTGACATGTCAGTTATCAGTGTTCAGTTATCCGTTATCACAAGCTTGATAGGGATGATGTTGGCTAGGGTAACAAATTATTGAACAATATATACGGAATGTACTTGAAAAGGGAAAAAATAATTGTGATTAGTTGTCATAAAAAAAACCGTATTTTTTGTAGTGCTCAACAGGATGTCTAAACGGAAAATTTCAACTCTAAAAAATGAGATGAAAGACTATAGAACGCTGATTGTACTGATTATGGCCTGATTGACGCATATTAAATAAATTATGGTTATTATAACATAAAAAAATGGAACCATAAGCTTACGCCAAATCAATACCATTAAGTACGCGATAAGTTTAACGAAGCTTTATTCAACCTACATTGTCCTCATTTTATAATGGTTTTAAAGTGTCAAATCCTGTTTTTAAATGCTATCCTTTCAACTAAGCACAATAATTGCTAGTCATTATGTTCTCAAGCGACATGAGGATTGTATTGCGAATAGTTGTGTTGAGTTATGCCAAATGATCTTGATTGATAATCACTTTAATCAATTGCTCGCCAATTTTTATGTGCGACTGATGTCAAAATAATATTTGCACGCAATATAGTATAGCGATGCTAAACTTTATTTAGCTTCGCTGATCTCCTGTTCACGCAAAAGTTGCACGCAACTTTATTTAGCGAAGCGCACCGAAGGTTCACGCTCAAGTTTAGCGAAGCGAAACTTGAGCGTGAAATGTGAAATGTGAAATTCATAAACCGTTAGCATTAATTACCACTATTTATTATTCTTTATAGTTAAGGTTTGTTTTCAACGGCGATTTATCAGCTATTCTTATGTCATTTTGTGTACGCAACGTACTTTAAAATAAAATTAATGTCCATTGAAAATGGATAAAGCCTCAAACCGTTATACTTAGCATCGTCATAAGGTCGCTATTATCAGACACAGCTCAAGTCAGGTGGTGGTGACTAACAGCAAAAGCGCAAATTGTATTTAGCGTAGCCGACCTTCGGTTCACTTAAGAAGTTGCGCGCAACTTCTTAAGTGAAATGGTGGACAGTATATTTAAACCGCTTAATTTTTTTATTTCATCAATTACAAAGTACTCTATAGATGCTTATGTCTACATACCGTGTTGCTGCTATACAAATGGCCTCTGGCTCTCAAGTTACAGCGAATTTACAAATTGCCGCCAAACTTATCAAAGAAGCGGCCAGTATGGGGGCAAAATTGGTTATTTTGCCCGAAAATTTTGCGCTGATGGCTATGCACCCCATCGACAATGTTCAGATTCGCGAAAAACAGGGATCAGGTCCCATTCAGGATTTTTTGTCCCAACAAGCTGCACATTATGGCATTGGGTTGGTGGGTGGAACGCTACCTATGGTGGCCACATCACAGCATAAAATCCGCGCCGCTTGTTTGGTGTTTGATAATACTGGCCAACAAATTAGCCGTTATGACAAAATACATTTGTTTGATGTCACCGCCGCACCCGATGAACATTATTGCGAATCAGAAACGATTGAGGCCGGAGATCAAGTGATTGTTGTTGATACGCCTTATGGGCGTTTAGGGATTGCGGTATGTTATGATTTACGTTTTCCTGAGTTATTTCGCTGTATGCAAGGTATCGAATTAATTGCTTTACCCTCAGCATTCACGGCGGTTACGGGTAAAATGCATTGGGAAGTTTTAATACGGGCACGGGCCGTCGAAAATCTGTGTTATGTGTTCGCGGCGAATCAAGGGGGTTATCATGTCAATGGACGAGAAACTTACGGCAATAGTATGATAGTCGATCCTTGGGGGGTGGTGTTAACTCGTTTAAACCGAGGCGCTTCCGTCATTTGTGCTGATGTCGATCTTGAAAAACAGGCAGATTTACGGTGTCATTTTCCAGCTCTTGAACACCGAAAAATTCAATGTTAACGGCCTCTTATGTCAGCAAGACACAATGGGTATAAGAAAATGGCACGGTAAAAACCATCATAAATACATAACATAAATAGGGAAATTCATGATGATTGCACTCTCTTGGCAATCCCTTGTCAAAACGCTCGCTTGCGGTTGTCCTGCGCTCGTTCTCCCTTGTGCTGCCTGTAGTTGCCCTTTCACCAAACATCGTCATTCCTAAAATCGAAGCTCTTTGAATCGCCGGTTCGCTTCGCTAATGTTTTTAAAATCAATCACTTATAAAATCAACCCTGACTTATAAAATAATGAGTTAAGTCTCATTTTAAAAACGCTATAAACTGCCGCTTTATGAGTACTCTTTTCGCTCATCAAAATCGGTGTCTTTTGGTTAATTGGATGACACAGGATGAAAGAATTTTAAGGAATTGATTTTTATACAGAGTTTATTATTTTTGTTATAATCAAAGCGAAAACCGCTTTTTTTAAATAACATTTCACTTAACAAGTTTTTTAAGCAAAAACAACTTGAAGCGCGTTGTGTAGCGAAGCTAAACTTTAGTTTTAACGCGTGAAATTTCTAAATGCAAAACGTTGTCATTCATTAACTTTTTATTTTGAGCCTCTCCTCTCGCAAAATTATTGGCATACAACCAACAATCAATCAGTTATACTAAAGAATGTCTCTGTAACCTATTGTTTTCTGGTTTCGGTAGAGCGTTTGGCAACAACCTCTTTTTCACTTGAACCCGTTTTTGCGTGCAAAAACAACTTGAAGCGCGTTGTGTTGCGAAGCTAAACTTTAGCCCGATACGCGTGAAATTATCTTTTTGACAGAATTGAACCGTCAGGCAATATTAATTCTGAACTGATGAACAACGGTTTTTGGATTTTTGACTGACTGTAAGTCGTTTAAACAATCCGTTTGTTTTGACACTTGATTTTTTTTTAGGCATTGAGTAATCAATACCTGAGCCAATTTTTTAGCGAAGCAGGGCTACGATTCAAAAAAAGCCATTCGCAAAGTGATAGGAGATTTAAAAAAGGATTGATTCAATGGTTTAATGATATTTCTAATATTTTACATCAGGTTACGAATCTTGAACTGCGAGTAGGTATGGTATTTGATAAAAGGGAGAAAACGATGTTTACGAAATCGCTAAAATTGATAATCAACTTTTTATTCGCGATTCACACCTTAAAATTCGCAACAATGGTTTTAATCATGAGTCTAACATCTGCTATTTTCACTCTTTCACTTGAACCCGTTTTTGCACGCAAAAACTAATGCACTAAGTACTGAAGCACAAATAAACCGGTATTTTACAGCAAAGGGCAAGACCGAAGGTTGCCCAGATCCACCTATCATATGTAGAGACGCGATGCTTCGCAAATCAGATTTATTTCATGGACACTAAATATTGCATCTCAGGTTCGTTGTAGAGACGCGATGCTTCGCAAATCAGATTTATTTCATGGACACTAAATATTGCATCTCAGGTTCGTTGTAGAGACGCGATGCGTAGCAAATCAGATTTTTTGGACGCGAAACATCGCGTCTCAGGTTTTTTGTATATTTGCTCTGCTTCACATCTCTCGTTTATTTCTTTGCGCCATAAAGTGTATCTTATTTGTTTAAATGCAGAGACGCGAAGCATCGCGTCTCTACTGGTTGCTTCTATTAAAATACCTGAAAATTTATGGTTCAGTACTTATTGATATTGAATTGCCTCATCCAAAACTTGATTTCACGCTATAAGGCTAAAGTTTAGCTACACAACGCACTTCAAGTTGTTTTTGCAAAAACTTGTTAAGTGAAAAACATTGAATTGAATTGAATTAAAAAATAATTGATTGTGAGAATATGATAGTGTCTTCAATAACTCAAACTAAGGCTGAAGTCCAAAAACTGATTAAGCTGTATAATCAACTACAACAAGAGGCTAAAACGGCTGATACAGAAGAAGCGACACGTAAAGTTGAGCAAGCTGAAAAACTGGTTTCGCAAATCAACACGCTGCAGTCTGCTCTCAGTAAAACAAAAGTTAAAGAATTTGTCTCGAAACCCATCACTCAACCTGCGGCTACCCCCGTAGGTACTAATAAAAAGATTCCAGGCTCTGAATTGGCAGATAAGAAAAGAATTGAGTTTGAGGAACGTATCAACCGTATTGAATCGGCTCAAAAAAGAACCCGCGTTCAAATTGAACAACTTAACCGAGCTAAAGCAGAACTGGAACATTTACAAGTTGAAGCTGAAAACGCAGCGACTGTGGCCCAAAAACAGGCTGTAGATGTGGTTCAGCCACAAGCCCAAAAACTGCTTAAGCTAAATGAACAACTTGAGATCAGAAATACACAATATCAAAGCCTCCAAAAAGAACTTGATAAGGTTCGCAAACAAGCACAAAAAGATACTGATTTGCTTAGGAAAGAACGTGATGCAGCACAGGAAAGACAGAAGCAATTAGAAAAAGAAAAAATGAACTTATTACGTTATGGTGGTGGTAATCGTGGCTTTTTTAATGGATTGGCGATAGGCGCTGGATTAGGCATTTTAGGTCTTGCAACACTTGCAGTCGTGATCTTTAAAACATCTTGGTTGGATGAAGTGATCTGTTATTTAAAAGATTACCCGACACACTGTTCTTTTCAAGTGTCCACCCCAATACCACGGGTTGAAGATGAAAAATAGTTTACTCAAAAGCGCAATAACAATAAGTGTAACCTTTCGATGTAGCTGTGGTGACAGCCTGTCAAATTGCTCTGACTTTATCACAAATCATCAAAGTCATCCCGAAGCTCATACGTGTGTCTTGGTTCGAGGTACAGACGCTCTGCGTGTGTCTAGCTGCCTTGCCCCAATTGATTTTACTTAGAAGTAACTAATTGCGAGAATACGATTGTGTCTTCAATAACTCAGGCCAAGGCTGAAGCTCAAAAGCTTATCAAGCGGTACAACCAATTACAGGCAGAAGCCAAAACGGCTGATTCGGCTGCAGCAGCGCGTAAAGCGGCAGAAGCTGATAAACTGGTTTCACAAATCAGTGCGCTGCAATTAGCTATCACAAAACTTCAGGCTAAAGATAGAGAAACGACTGTCCAAAAAAACAAGGTGCCTGTGGCTGCCGGCAAGAAAAAGGGAGCGAACCCTATAGCAAGAAGCCCTACTGAAGAAATTAAACGGGTTGCTTCTGAGAAAGCTGTACTTGATACGCGCATTAACCGTCTTGAAGATGCCCAGAAAAAAACCCGCGCACAAATAGAACAGCTTACTCGTGCAAAAGCGGAACTCACACGCTTAAAGCGTCAAGCTGAACAAAGTGTGGCAACGGTTGCTCAAGCACGCCGTACTAATGACGAAAAATTGCAACAAGAACTGGCTAAGTTGATTGAGAAAAAAGAGGCTGAACACCACTCTCTCAAGCGAGAACTTGATGTCGTCCGTCAACAAGCTCAAAAAGATGCTGAATTGCTTAAAGTGCAACGCGATGCGGCACGCGCTATGATGGAAAAACAAAAAAAGGATCAATCGCTGACCTTACAGCGTCGTCATAGTCATAAAGGTAGGTTGTTCATGGTGATTAGCGTTGGTGTTTTTGCACTGATATTGGGAATTTTACTGGCTTTATTGTTCATGCCAAGCGCGGTCACGCCGCCGCCACCGGTTATAATTATCAAGCCACCCACTATCAAACCTGATCCTACTGGCCCCAAAGAACCGAACATTAATGCAATGGAGACGTATCGTGATAGGCTCAAAGATGCACTAGGCCCCTTAATGGTTAAGCTGCCAGGAGGCACATTTAAGATGGGTAGCAAAAACTCAAGCACTTACTATGATGAACGCCCACAACATAAAGTCACATTGCAAAGTTTCTCTATCAGTCAATATGAAGTCACGTTTGAAGAGTATGACTGGTTTGCAACCGCGACAGGTAGCACCTTGCCGGAAGATAATGGCTGGGGAAGAGGTAGGCAACCTGTTATCAATGTTTCTTGGAAAGATGCAATGAATTATACCCAATGGCTGAGCGAGCAAACGAGGTATAATTATCGTCTACCTAGCGAAAGAGAATGGGAATATGCCGCAGCGGCAGGATCGGGGAAAGCTTATTGGTGGGGTTATAAGCTTGAAAAAAACAAAGCGAATTGTAGCGTTTGTGGTAGTCAATGGGATGGAAAACAAACGGCACCAGTGGGTAGTTTTCCACCTAATCCTTTTGGCCTATACGATACCATCGGCAATGTCTTAGAATGGACGAACTCATGCTTCCATTCCAGTTACCGAGGTGCGCCTAGCACCGGACACTTATGGAAAGGGGGCGATTGTTCAAAACAGATCGCACGCGGCAGTTCCTTCAGAAGCAATAAGAATGCGTTACGTAGAACCATAAGACATAAGTTCCGTCCAAATACTCGTATAGTAAGTCTTGGATTCCGGGTAGTCCGTGCGGAGGAGTGAATTGATAGTTAAGCCAAAAGCTACCGTGTGAAGCGAAGATCAACGACGTTATACTGTCCACCGTTACAATTTTATATTTTGCCGGAAAAATCCCCGTTCATTTTAAATTAAGGGGATAAAGAGAGATATATTTGGTTAGTCACCACCACCTGAACGAAAGCTTTTAGACAACGGCTGAAAGCTGTTGGCTTTAGCTGTTGGCTTTAGCTGATTACTCATCGCTAGGAAGACATTCACCTGCACAGGGCAGGGTAAAAACTTGTTTATCTTCCAGACGTAACGCCGTTAATGCACCCCCCCATAAACAGCCTGTATCCAGTGCATAAACACCGTTATCCGCATAATAACCGAGTGTTGACCAGTGTCCAAAAAGAATCTGCATGTCACGACTCTCTCGCTCAGCCCACCAAAACCAAGGCCTTTCTTCATCAGGATGATTGAGATCAAGTGAGGGTGCGCCCTTTTTTTTCAGGGCTAATTTGCCTTTGCTATTGCAGTAGCGTAAGCGTGTAAAACAATTGCTGATAAAACGTAACCTATCCCATCCGTTGAGTTTATCAGACCATTTTTTGGGTTCATTGCCGTATAGATTAGCCAAATAATCTTGGTATTGTGAACCCCGTAAAGCTTCCTCAACTTCTGCTGCACAGTGACGAGATCGTAATAAATCCCATTGTGGCGGTAGGCCGGCATGAATCAGGGTTAGGCCTAGATCAGCATCGTGATGGAGAAAAGGACGACGACGTAGCCACGTCAACAATTCTTCTCGATCAGGTGCTTCTAATATAGGCGTGAACGTATCCCCTGGTTTCAGATAGTCAGTATAACCCTCTGCAACAGCCAGTAAATGTAAATCATGATTACCCAAAACGACTACAGCCCGTTCTTTTAAGGCTTTAAAAAAACGTAACACTTCCAAAGAGTTGGGCCCACGATTGACTAAATCGCCAGTACACCACAAGACATCTTTTTGTGCATCAAATTGGAACAATTTTAGTAAAGAGTGTAATTCAGTATAACAGCCTTGTATATCGCCAATAGCATAAGTTGACATGTCAGTTATCAGTTCCACGTAAAAGTTTTGCGCGCAAAACTTTTGCGTGGAAATCAGTTTCAGGCAAAAGTTTCGCTTCGCTATACAAAGCGCGTGAAATAAAGTTTTTGCGCGCAAAAACTGGGGCAAAGAAATCAGTTATCAATACCTTGATATCCACTATTGGATAGGCCAACTTATGTATCTGAACGGATTTTTGGCCTAAACGGATTTTGTTTATACTGCACATGGGCATAACACAACTTATGTAGGGTGGGTAAGTTTAGTTTGTTGCCCACCATTCTTATTAAACGAAAGTTTAGTTTGTTACCGCGTTTAGTATAGTGGTTTTGTGAGGTTGAAATGATTCATTTCTAGCAAGCAAAAATCATGATCACTCAGCGTCATCAGCGTTCTATATAATAATTAGAATGTGGGAATTTGGAATTGAAATAATAGTGAAGAAAGGAAATTTAAGAAGTGCAGGGTTCATTAAAAACGGATAACAAACCACAGAGTTTGAAGGAGAAAGAGAATAAATAATGAATGGGGTGAACGATGGGACTCGAACCCACGACCACTGGAATCACAATCCAGCGCTCTACCAACTGAGCTACGCTCACCATAAATACAGTAAAATTTTTGAACTAATGTACGCGCCCGGCAGGACTCGAACCTGCTACCCTCGGCTTCATACCACTATAGTTTTCACTACCAAAACCAAGGTTTTGTTTGTGGTCTGGACCATATCTTTGCCATCTCAGGCATGGTGCGTATGGCCTCTACGGAACCCGGCGTTCATCAGTTGATGACACGACCAAATAGCTACCGGTAAATTTATTAATATTGATTTGAATAATTAATAATTCACCCCTTCACTATCCTCTCGGTTTCCTCGGTATTGCCATTTGACAGGTTTCACCGATATAGCACCATCCACCCTAACGGTTCCATTTTCCCGTGGGGGGTCCAATTTTTTATTGCAATAATAATTAATTAGAAGGCCGATGCTCTATCCAGATGAGCTACGGGCGCATTTTGAATATCATTTATATATATAAATAAATCTAATAAAATTGGTCGGGGTAGAGGGATTCGAACCCCCGACACCCTGCTCCCAAAGCAGGTGCGCTACCAGACTGCGCTATACCCCGATAAAAAACTTGACAATGGGTGTCTCAAAAGAGGGCGCTATGATACCGACCTCATTTTCAGAAGTCAAGTTTTCTCGATTAATTTTTTTTCAACACAGAGATCACAGAGTAGCACAGAGTTTCACATCAGAGAAAACTCTGTGGCCCTCTGTGGCCCTCCGTGTACGAGGTAAAGCCTTAAAAAGGCAAAACACGCCATATTAATTATTAATTAATCATTTCATAATTCACAATGCACAATAGCTTATACCCATTTACCCCTCATCCGCCTTTCTCATCAACACTAAATGCCCATAACCCAATTTGGCATAGCCACGATGCCCGTTTTGAAAATTGAGATTCCACAATGTATCGTCTTGATCGGCATGTGGTGTCGATGAGCCATACCAACCGGATTGGATATGAGGAAAATAGCGTTTATCCAGTGGATTCTGTGGATTCACTAAGGTTTCTAATTCCGTTATCGTGGGCACACGCCAATCGTGATACCCCGCTAATAACATCTCATTGATAGCGGCCATATAACCCTGCGTATCACAAGGACACCCTTCACAATTTCCCCCATTTTCTTTGCCTACCCATTCATCATCAGGCGCGTACCAAGTATAAGTATGTCGGCTATCTTGTAAACCGCCATCATGGGTTTTGATTTCCCAGACAAAACCGCTTTCATTATCCAAAATCGCTGCCCAATGTGTCGTGTCATCTGCTAATGTTTCTCCCGATGCGCCTAACTTCGTAAAACGATAACGGTGTTGATAAATATCGCTTCTCAATTGTTTAACGGTTTCAAAAATCGCGACTAAAGTTTGATTCATCTGATCTAATCGCTTAACAATCGGATCATCTTGAGACTGTTGTACCGGTTTCGCCTGTAAGATCGATAATAATACTGATAACCCCATACCGATGATGGAAGTCGAAAACGCCAGTTTCAAACCTTCCAATAACTGCGGCACACTCGCCTTAATATCGTGGGTATTAAATTCCCACAATCCCAACATAATGCCAATAAACGTACCTAATATACCCAGACTGACAATAATAGATTTATAATCAACATGTTGCTCACGTTGAAAACTGCGCCAATCTTGAAATGCAAGCCATGACATTATGGCAGTAAAGAGGGCAATCAGTAGGGTTTCTGTTGTCATAATATGATCCTTTGCGTCACATCGTTATATGTAGGTACACATAAGTTTTTTAACATTTTTTGTAGTGCTGTAGATGATGAGAATTTCAAAAGTTCGCCCAATTTGATTTATGAAAGATTTGTGAAATTATTTTTCTGAAGCTCTTATATCAAGTTTTTAGTGATCATTGATAATTGACACTGCGTGAACGTTCTAAAATTTGGTACAATTTTTCCTCAGCCTTCGTCACCACTCGAAATTCAACCCGACGCGATTTATCCGCATTTTCTGAACCATCCCCATTACGAATTAATTTAGCAAACGATAACCCATTCGCACGCAACACCAATTGCAACCAATCCCGTTGTCGCGCTGAATGCTGCAATAACGCATAACAATACGTCAAAGTAGACAAAGCGCGTCGTTGTGACAATTCAACGTTTTTCAAATAGCGCATCGCCACATCATCAGTCTTGATCCAATCGCTCGACGTATGCCCCTCAATCCGAATCGCTTCAATCTCATCACGATAAACTTGTAATATAGCAACATAACGCGGGAAAAAATCCGATAAAATCGTTTTAAAACGAGGCAGCAAAGTACTTTTACCTAATTTAAACAACACCTTAGGCGCATTAAAGCGCACCGTATTATCACTCAAAATATCCGCATTCCAACGTTTTAAATCCGACTCAAATTCTCGTAGCAACTTTTCATGCAACAATTGACGACTCTGTTCCGCCATTTCAGCAATCTCAGCCATTGCATTTTTTTGTCGCTCAATTTCATTCTTTTGTTGTTCAATTTCATTTTTTTGCTGCTCAATTTCATCTTTTGAACGCTGAACATCCAACATAAACACAATGGCAATCAATAAAAACACCATCATCAAACCCGACATCATATCAGCAATGCTTAAATATTCTTTATTCATGATTATTCACATGTAGGGTGGGTAACGTCTTTATGTTGCCCACCATTAAAAATGTAGGGTGGGTAACGTCTTTATGTTGCCGGCCCCATTAAAATCATAATAAATCAATGTAGGGTGGGTAACGTCTTTATGTTGCCGGCCCCATTAAAATCATAATAGTATCAATGTAGGGTGGGTAACGTCTTTATGTTGCCCACCATTAAAAATGTAGGGTGGGTAACGTCTTTATGTTGCCCACCATTAAAAATGTAGGGTGGGTAAC
>Ga0164315_10003637_pt1 | contig 11966 bp, 6 predicted proteins | sample GuaBasSedimGuay6_FD_113737 | JGI IMG/M metagenome (GOLD analysis project Ga0164315, IMG submission 113737) | Subseafloor sediment microbial communities from Guaymas Basin, Gulf of California, Mexico - Guay6, Core 4569-2, 0-3 cm | ecosystem: Environmental > Aquatic > Marine > Hydrothermal vents >... | reverse complement strand
TTATTTGATGAGAATCATTTTCATTGTACCTGAATATTTCTAAAAACTATTTTTATAACTCAAACTTGAGTAATCTTCTAGAAATTGCTGGTCTTACATATTTTTTTAATGAATCAGGATAATTCACTTCCCAAGGTGAAGGTCCTTCCCACTCAGTCTCTTTTCCATCAATTTTAATATATCCTTCCGTTGATATTTCAACAGTTGTAAAAATCGGTTCTTTGTGAGGTGCTGTATATTTTAACCACTTAAAATTCTTATCAACTTCATCACTATATCTTATATGTGTAAATTCATCACCCATCCATTGATAGGACATTGAGTTGATTGTGATATACCAAATATCATTCACACTCTCAGCATAATCATAGTGAGTATGTCCATTAAAGCAAGCAATTACCTTTCTTTTAGGATTTTGTTTATTGTGCGATTCTAGAATTTCCCTTATTTGCTCATCATTCTCTAAACCATAACTATCACCATCACCTCCGGGATACGTCGTAAGTCCTTGATGAGAAAATATTACAATTGGATATTTTGTTTTTTCCAATTCCTCATTTAGCCAACTGATTTGCTTTGCTCCAATATATTGTTTGTACCCATTACTATTTTCATCAATAGGATCATTCCCATCCAAAACAATAAAGTTGAACTGATTTTTATTGAATGTATAATATGAATTACTCATTTTTCTATATTCTACAGCCTCTTCACGTGAGTATCCACCATCCATTTCATGATTACCTATTACATGATATTTATCACCTGGGAATGAGTTCCAAATATCGAAAAAGTGAGCGTACTTTTCTGCAGGAGTTCCAAAATCACCCAACTCAATAATGAAGTCAGGTTTTGCAATCTTCATACTATCAATAAATGTTTGAATCCTGTACTCCGAATCATGCATGGTTGGTAAATGTACATCGGAACACATTCCTATCTTTACTGTGTTAAACGTTTCTTCGCTTGTACAACTAATTGCTAGTAAGAATATCAACACTAGTAATATATTATAGTTTTTTTTCATTTATGTACCTTTACTTAATTAATAACATTTTTTTTGAAATCGAGTTTGTCCCGCTTTGAAGTCTATAAAAATAAATTCCCGAAGGCATACTTTCTCCGAAAGAATTTTTACCATCCCAGAATGTTCTATAAAGACCAGCTCCACTTTGTGAATCCACAAGTCTGATAATTTCACTACCCGATATATTAAAAATTGAGAGTCTTATTCTTTCACTTTTATCTAATTGATATTCAATAGTTGTTTGGGGATTGAAAGGATTTGGATAATTGTCCAATAACATAAATCCTTTTGGAGTGTTGTTAGTCTCTCCATCTTTTTCTGTACTAGTAACATCCTTTGGCAATAGGTCAATTCTACACCATGAGTAAGATCTTTTAAAATCATTACCTGAGATACCTTCAGTCACTTCGGCAATACCACCATCTTTATCGTTAATCAATTGGTAGTGAATTCCCCAAGCTTGGTCGGGTCTTCCTCCAATCGCTTCCCAAGGTATTGCAATTTCGATATCATAACCGGCGTCAATATCATCGGCATTATCAACAGTGCCATTTACTTTAATTACTTTTATAATACTACTATCGGGCAAATCATTCCAATCAAAAAGTCCATTCCCTTGTTGAAACTTCATACTTCCATTTACGCTAAGTGATAATTTATAAAGATCTTCCTTGTATATACTTGTATTCAAATTTTTTGGATCAAGATAGACAACAACTCCATCATCGTCATTTATGTTAATACCAGAATCTCCAAAAAGATTTTCATCATTCACAGAAATGGATATATAAAAATAGCTGGCATCCCAAGCATCTTTATAAATAGCATTTGATGAGCTATAAGCCCCAACAAACATTTCAGAAGATATGCTCCAAACTGAATCGTTAAGAATCCCATCTATCAGTGGTGTTGAATTATAAGCTTCTATATCAGAAATCACACGACCATCTTTTGCAATGACTTCACTAACTCCGTAATTTAAATAATCCGTTCCAGTAATAGCAGTGACAGTCAAACTATCTTTGATAAAAAGTGAATTCCACCAAGTACCATGCTCAGAAGGTGCATTAAATGGAAAAGATTGACGACTAAAATTTTTCGCATTTCCGTCACCAATTCCAACACCCATTAGGACTTGCTCGCGATCTATCCAATATTGGTTCTTCTCCTTGTTTGTTTGAAAAGAGATAATTGTTTCATTAGTTGGTAGTTGTCTAATGTAGGGTGCAGCTGCGAGCATACCATCTGGAATAACATTAACTCCATCGAATGCAAACCACCTTCTCTCGGAGTTTCCATCAGCAATTCCCTGATTCCAATTATCTTCGAGAGTTGTATGAATTATAGCAGGTTTAAAAAGATTATCCGAAGTTCCATTATCTTCAATTGAAAAGATTATCCCCTTGTTATCATTCAAGATTAGCGGCACTGGCATCCCATCTCTATATCCAGCACGGAAAGAGAGAGTGACAGTATCCGCCCAACTTTCTCCATTATCAAATGAGCGAAACATAGTTATATTCTGTTCATCCGACGATTGATAGGGGAATTCATTTGCGACATAGAGTTGTATTTCGCCTGATTCGAGTTGTATCATAGCTGGTTCCCAAACCCCATCGAAAAATTGATAACTTGCGTCATAAACATCTGATAGGTGTTCCCAATTATATCCGTTGTCTTGACTAATGGCAACCTTTATTCCAAATCTTCTTAAAGTATCTGTGTTATCATGCGGTGGTCTCGGGTTATAGGCTAATAAAATAGACCCATTCTGCAGCTGTAATAATTCTGGCACTTCTGGGACAATACCATTCTCTGGATAAACAGCTGGTATAGCCTCTTGCCATGTTATTCCATTATCTGTACTACGACTAACCGAAGCTATACCAAGATTCACAAAGGAACAAAGAAGATCATCGTTCTCCAGTCTAATCATTCTGGAATACCAACCATGAGGTGTAAATACTATTGTCAATGTTGTGTAATCCCAAGCAACTCTAATGCCTTCGGTATATCCATAATTTATTTGTAGAGATATTTGATAAATAAGAATGATGATGACAAAACGAAATATTTTATTAATCTTACCCATTGTTCAATTATACTCCTTTCCAATCTTTCTCGGAGAGAGGTTTGTTATCAAGAATATTTTCAATCCTTTCCATCACTTCATCAGTGAGCAAGACAACGTATTCAATAACTTTCATGTTTTCTTTTACTTGCTCTGGATTTGAACCTCCAACCATTGCAGTACTTACATTTGGATTTTTAAGTACCCAAGCTAGTGCCAAAGATGCCATAGATATTTCTAACTCTTCTGCTATTTTTGTAAGCTTCTTAATTTTCTCCATATTTTTCATTCCCTCTTCTGAGAAAAGGATTTCTTTTAGCCAGCCAAATCCATCCAATGATAATCTGCTACCATCGGGAATTCCATTATTATATTTGCCTGATAAAAAACCACTTTTAAGAGGTCCCCAAATTGTAGTACCTAAACCAATTTCATCATAGAGAGATAAATATTCTTTTTCTACTTTATCTCGCTTTAACATACTATATTCTGGCTGTTCCATTAATGGAGGGATTAAATGCTCACGTCTAGCTATTTGATATGCTTCCATTATTTGAGCTTTACTCCATTCACTTGTTCCCCAGTAAAAAGCCTTTCCTTGATTTATTATATGGTTCATCGCCCTCACTGTTTCTTCAATGGGGGTATAGAGATCTGGGCGATGACAAAATATTAAATCAACATAGTCTGTGCCCAACCTTTTTAGTGAGGCATCTGTACCTTCAATAATATGCTTGCGTGATAATCCACGGTCGTTTTCACCATATCCTCCCCAGAATATTTTTGTAGAAAGAACTAAGTCCGAACGTTTCCATCCAGTTTTTTTTAGAACTTTCCCCATCATTAATTCTGCTTCACCACCAGCGTAAGCCTCTGCATTATCAAAAAAGTTTACACCAGCTTCATATGCAGCAACCATACAATCATATGCAACATCTTCACCAAATTGACCGTTAAATGTAACGTAAGCACCATACGATATTGCTGAAACTTTTAGTCCCGATTTACCTAAGAATCTGTATTCCATTTTATTTCCTATTTAAATTATTATTACAATCTTGAACTTCTGCAAATAAATAATCTATCATTTCGAATCCCGCTAAGCAGAAAGTATCTTTCTAAAATAAAAGATTTCTCACACCCGACAAACTACGTCGGGATTCGAAATGACACGCTCACTATTTTGTAGAATATATATTATTTCAATAAAATCATTTTTTTACTAAAGACAACTTCCTTTTTTAATTCTGACGAAGTTACATTCAATCTATAAAAATATATTCCACTCGATAAATTACCAGCATCCCAATTGATATTATAACTACCTGCACTTTGTCTTTCATTTACTAGTGTAGTTATCTGACGGCCAAGCACATCATAAACGGAAAGTGATACTTCTCCACTATTAGACAAATCATACTGTATTGTAGTACTTGGGTTAAATGGGTTTGGATGATTCTGAAATAATTGAAATGTTTTAGGAACGTTTGATAATATATTTTCTGTCGATACAACTTTATCTGAAACTATAATATTTGAATATTCTGTTTCCATCCAAGTTGTTGCAATACCTGTTGTAGCAACTAGTCCAATAATTACAGAAGATTCCATATCCATCGTAAATATATGTAAAGGAATTCCCCAATCAATACCATCATCAGATGTGTATGTTTTAAATTCATCTCCTTTCCTAGATACTTTTAACCATTTTGGCAATACTTTTTCAACACCAAGATGAAAAGTAGATTTAATATTACTACTATCCGATTCTCTCTGTTTTGAATTAAGTCCAAGATATGGTGTATACATTAGACTGACAAATTTTGATTTTGTAGAATCATTTTCTCTTATCATAATTCCTACGTTCGGCGAAAATCCAGGATTAGAAATATTTTCTAGTCTAGTTGATATTTCACATTCTCCATCCATCGGTTGATAAACAAATGATAGTTGATCACCACTATTGCTAAATCCAAGAGATGCTGAATGAATGCTCAACGTTTCACCTCTGAAAATGCTATAACCGTCAAGTATCTGCTCCCCTATATTTACATGTTGCCACGGTTCTGGTAAAGGAAATGTTGTTGATATATTTAAGTCATCAATTAGAGAATTAAAATTATCACTCAAAAGTGAGCTCGTACCTACTATTACAGTTTGAAGATTTTTGCCAGTAGCGTAAGTTCCAACATTGCAAATTATGTTAACCCACTCTCCAATATTTCCACGTGCGGATGATAACGGTAGACCATCCTCTGCTATTGGTGATAATTCACTCAACCGACTCCCATCAGAAAATACTAGGTCAATAAAAACACTTCTGCCTGATTCATCTTTAGGATTAAGCCAGTAAGATATCATTGTACTATCAAAGACTGGAATTTCATATTTAAATATTTTATAAAAAAGAGAATCCGTTCCACTAATTTTATTTCCAGTAATTGTTAAAGCACGGCTGCCACTATGCGATTCACCCGTCTCAACCGCTTTACATTGGTAACTCGTAGTATCATTTGAATCAATATTTTTGTTACCCCATAATGTGTTATTCCAATAATTTTGAGTGTCATCAATTTCCCAACCAGTCTCTAATCCTATTCCACCAATAGTAGATTGCTTATAGTTATAATCAAATTCGACATTACTATTGTTTTCACCACTTAACTTAAATCCGTTCTCTGCATAACTATCAAATATCTTTACATCAATTGCGTTTTCACCTATGATATATTGAGGATTAAGAGTAGTAGAAATTTTAATATTTTCTAAACGGGTGCTTCCTCCATTTATATTAAACGCTCCATTTTGCATATGTAATTGCTGAACCAATAATTTTCCACTCCCACTAATATCGACAGTGAAACCATTCTGTTCACCCCATGACAGAGAATTGAAAAATGACACATCTGCGCTAAACCCTGATCCTGTGGTGATTATACCATTTTGACTATTGCCAAGTAGAACAAGTTGGGAATTTATAAAATTTATTTTAGATCCCTCTTTGCTTTCGATAAATATACCATTACTTGCGGCATCTGATCCATGTAGAAATATATCAACATTGGATGTTCCTCCATCGTCAATTAAATTAAGACCACGATTAGAGGCAAATACAAAGGTTCCTAAAAAATGCTCTTTGTTAGTAGAGCCAATGTTAAAAGCATTTAAATTCCCTTGCTGCTGAGAGACAAGAGGATCAAAACCAGGTTCTGAGACTTTTGGATAGCCAGAACTACGCAACCAATAATGTGGATTGAACTGAACATTTTCAACCCAGCCTTCACTTAAATTCTGACTAACTGAAAGTCCAGACTTCAATGGAGAACCGGCCAAATAACTAATCACATGTCCACTACTTGGATATGAAGCAAGATCAACACCCTGCCAAGTGTTTCCTAACGTAACATCTTTTATCCAACAATTATCACCTTGTGTTTGTATGCTCCAAGGATATTCTGGAAAGTCATCAGTATTTTGTTCAGGATACCAGATTGTAAATCCCCTTACACCTGAACCAGATCCCATAGAAACAAAAGGAGTTCCACTTGGATTATTCTTTCCCTCATAGACCAACAGAACACTTCCTTGTGAAGTTGTATGATGAGGCACATCCCAGATTCCTCTAAGTTCAACACCAGTTGGTACCATTATGTGCCCATTAAATCTGTACCATCCAGCAGGAATATAAACTGTTCCGCCACCATTTCCACTTGCGGCATCAAGTGCTGCTTGGAATGCGATTGTGTTATCTGTAAGACCATCTGCGATTGCACCATAGTCTTGCACTATAAATAAATCATCATTTGGTGGTCGAAGCTCTGCCGCAAAAGGATGTGGAGGAACCTCAAGTTTTGCTGATCCGAGTGGTTCTTGCGAAATTATAATTTCACCCTCGCTATTATTTTCAAACTTTAATTCTGTTGGGAAAATATTATCCAATATTTGTGAATTCTCGACACTTGCACCAAAACGAAAATGTAATTTATCTTCAGTAAACGTATTACCAATTAGAGAGACTGATCCTGTCTCACAATCAATTGCAGCATCAGTGGATATGTGTCCCCAATTTTCAAACGTACAATTTTGAAAAGAGAGTCTTCCAGTAGAATTCTCAGAAAACTGGACTGCCGTTTTGGGGTTTCCACCAAAGGTGCAAGAATTAAATTGAACAATTGTAGTAAATGCATCACCAGTAATAACACAGCTTGAGTTTTCACCTTCCACATTAATAGTAGAATTTGTAATTGCCCAACCAATAAAATTAACATCACTTAAATCAATACCAATTTTACTTTTGTCAATATTCAATCCATAAATAACTCCATTCGGTCCAAAGTCACTATATCTAATTATCTGCATACCTGTTTGATAGCCAACAAGGGAAACATCATAAATATATTCCCAATCGGAACGACCCATTATAATTCCAGTTCCGTTACTTTGCAACCAGTTAAGAATTGTACTTTCAGATGGAGAGCCGGTAAGTCCAGAAGTACTCCAGAATTTTGGTTCAAAATGGACATTCATTATTCTTCCAATATCTGTTGTTTGCGATAACCAAATACCAGTCTTTAATGGAGTTCCATAAACATTACGGATGTAGTGGAGTTCATTCCAAACTGGACCAATTTTAATTCCTTGATAAGAATTAACGAGAGTAACATTAATCACAGATGTGTTATCACCTGCTCCCTTTGCTGTTTCTGGGTTGCATAAAATTGTAAAGGGATATGGGGAAACCGCGGAGGCTGATTGATTAGGATACCAGACAGAAAGATTCTTGACACCACTTCCTATTTCTAGACTAATAAAAGCCTCACCACTTTCAGAACCTTGTCCAGCATAGGGCATTAGAATAGTTCCAACAACATTACTATTCTCCTCAGGATTTTGCCACTCTCCACGGAGAATAACTTTTTCCCTCACAAGTAAATTACCATCGAACCGATATCGACCAGCAGGAATAAATACAACTCCTCCACCGGCAACTACTGCACGGTCAATTGCATCTTGGAAAGCAGAAGTCGCATCTACTGATCCATCATTTACAGCGTTGAATGGTGCATCTGTAACGTTAATGCTTGCAATTGGTACGTCATCACTTGATAACGTTGTTGGCATAACACTTGGGATTAATGTGGTGCTTTCCCCAAGTATTCGAGCATCATCAAGATAAAAAGTGCCAGCAATACGCTGAGCATTTTCATCCGTCAATCTAAATCCAATCCAACAAGTTGCTGCAGTACCAGGCGCTGTGGAAGTTATAGTAAATTCCTGATAAATATCACTAAGATGTATTTGCTCAGTTTGAGAGCCAACTATGCTACCGTTTTTATCAAAATATCCAAAGACAAATTGTAGATACAACCCGGAACTACTATCAGCTTTTGCCATAACCTTTGCTGTATAATCTGCTCCCCCAATTACTGGAACATTAGCATCCCAATTATCAAAACCGCGATCTACAACCGATCCGTCGTCAGTAACAAAGTTTACTTTAACTGCTTGTAATCCTTCTATAACATCGGTTGTTGTTATTTCTGCTGTACTACCAATATCATTAGGTACTTCAAAAAAACGCCAACTTGTCATTCCATTTTCGAATCCACCATTGAATGGAATTAAAATGTTTGTCTCTTCTGCAAATAATGATGCAACGCTTAAAAATGCGATTAATACTAATATAATCTTTCTCATCTTATCCTTTAACTCTATCAAATTAATAATTATTGTTTTATCTATTTATCATACTATATTTAATTCTTTACCATTTCCTGTGCACCAACATTACTTCTCCAAGTTTTAAGTTTATTCAATAACCTTGAAGATACTTGGGGCAAAGAGTCTACTAAATTATTCTGCTCACCAGGATCTGCTAATAAATCATAAAGCTCAAATGCACCTTTTTCATTGTCAATTGAATTTTCAAACCATTCCACTAATTTATATTTCCCCTCTCTAATGGCACCCTGTGGTCCAAGTCCAGTACCATGATAATGTGGATAATGCCAATAAAGAGTATTACGATTAATTTTAGCTTCTGGATTTTTTATAATTGGTAATAGACTTATCCCATCATTTTTTGATTTTATTTTAACATTAGCTAATTCAGAAAATGTAGGAAAAAAGTCATTGCTTATAACTAACTCCTCAGAAAGCATTCCAGGTACTACAGTTCCTGGCCAATAAATAATTAAAGGCATCCGGATGCCTCCCTCATAAAGGTCCCCTTTACTTCCACGAAATGGTTTCCCATTTTTATCACCAAGTTGTCCGTTATCTGAATAGAAAATCAGAATAGTATTTTCTTCCAGATTAAGCTCTTTTAGTTTTGCCAATATTTTTGCTACACTATTATCTAAAGTTTCTAACATTGCAGCTTGTACGGGATTGTTATGTCCTCCCTTTTTTGATCCCTTTTTATTCTCGTATTTCTCTACAAGCAATTTATCTTCAATCTCAGGAGCATGTATTGTATTATGAGGAATATAACAAAAGAATTTATTCTTCTGATTTTTCTCAATAAAGTCTAGTGCTCTCTGAGTTATTTCCTTTACATGATGCTTATCATTTTCATATTTACTCTCAGGACCAGCTCCAGGTTTATGAGTTGTCAGAACATCATCAAATCCTTGTGAACCTGGATCACCACTTCTGCCCCGTTCATATTTTTTATCAATATTTAAATGCCATTTACCAAAATGCCCAGTGACATAACCAGCTCTTTTTAATACTTCTGCGATTGTAACTTCATCTTCTGATAGATATTTTCTCCACTCTGGAACTTTTAATTTTTCGCCCGGCTTAGTTTTTCCGGGTATATAATCTGTTAAATGTAATCGTGCAGGGTATTTACCAGTTAAAATACTTGCCCTCGTTGGCGAGCAAACTGTAGCCGCTGCATATGCATTTGTAAATTTAATTCCATTTTCTGCAAGACCGTCTATATTTGGTGTTTCGTAATATGTACTTCTATAACACCCAAGTTGATGAACTCCTAAGTCATCAGCAACTATAAAAACAATATTGGGAGTTTTAATTTTAACATCACTATCTGTCTGACATCCAGAAATACCAAATTGCAGAGATACAATCATGACTGCAAACGTTGTTTGTAATTTTAGATTAAATACTTTTTCAAATAATATTGTTATACATTTTTGTATAAATACTAACTTAAATGAGGCCATAGATTTTTCAGTTTCTAATAATTAATAATATTTTTATTACTCTTTCTTCCATTCTAAAACTTGATTTGCATTTAATAATTCTTTTTGCAGTTTTGGATAATCTATATTCTGAATCTCTGTTTCAGAATCAATTGCTTGGACTGCTGCCATTACTGCAGATTCTCCTAACAACATAAATACTGGTTCCATCCGAATTGAACCAAAAGCAATATGTGAAGCTGAAAGACATACAGGTATAAGCAGATTTGTGCATTCATTTTCTTTTGGAATAATAGAACGAAATGAAATTGGATAAGGGGGAAACCCACTAACTTCGACATCACCCTCATTTCTAACATTACCAGCTTCATCAACATATCGTTGGACGTTATGTGAATCCATTGTATATGCTGCTAATCCAATAGGATCATCTACAATCTGACTGCCCATACAATTATGCTCAGTCATTACATAATCTGAAATCATCCGGCGTGCTTCTCTAATATATAATTGATGCGGCCAATTGTTGTTATCCGAGAACTCATCCTTTGGTAATCCCCAACGATTAACTTCTTCACGAACATGTTCTGGGACCCTTTCGTCATTGGCTAAAAACCACATCAACCCTTTCTGATAATTTTCATGTTCTTTGATTATGCTTTCTCTTGTTTTATAATCCCCATCTGGATAGTCATAATTCATCCCAATATTATCTGTTGCAAAAGCTCCTTTATTATTAGTATCCGTTTTATTATTCGGCATACTTTTGCTCAATTTCATTACATCAAAAACACCAGTGTTAGTATAGCGGAGTAATAATTCATACCTCATTGGATTGTATAAGTCAGGTTTTTGGAAAGGAATTAGGTTCTCTTGATCATTAGTTAAACACATTCTAAAACAGTAAGCCTGAACTCGATTGTCTCCGCTTCCTTCCACGCCTGGTCCACCATCATTCTGAATACTTGGAAGCAAGCCACTCTCTGGCTTTCCTGGAATTATATAAGGGTCAACTTTGCTCTTAAACTGATGATATATTGCTTGTGCTGTCTGAACTCCATTCAAAGTTTCATTATATACTTTATTAGATTCACGCCCAACTGTGTAAGAGACTCCAGCCTTTGCCATTAAATCCCCTTCATAGGTTGCATCAATAAATATTCTTCCTTTAAATTTAAGACCTGACTCCATTTCTATTTCAGTAATTGTAGTTCCAGATTTTATAACTCCACTCAATAAATTTAATCGTTCTTCAAAATAGACTGGAATATTTTCCTCTTTGATCAAATCATTAAATATTTTTTCTGCTACATGAGGTTCAAATGTCCACATTGTTCCTGCAGTATCAGAATTAGGATTGTAGTGAGCAAAAATACGTCCATAAAATTCTCTTGACATCCCACCAATGGCTGCCTTATTTCCAATATCTGTTGCCCCCAGACCGCCAGAGCTTAAGCCACCTAAGTGTTTTCCAGGTTCTATCAAAACAACGGACTTGCCCATTCTTGAACTCTTAACAGCAGCAATCACACCAGCGGAGGTTCCTCCGTAAACTACAACATCATAACTGTTTTCATCAGTAGTATCGCAGTTAACCATTAGAATTTGGATAAGTAATAAAATCACAAAATAGAATACTTTTCTTTTTTCAATTTTGATATAACTTAATGGCATTCTCATATAATTCCTCTATGCGTAT
>Ga0164315_10003635_pt1 | contig 11969 bp, 6 predicted proteins | sample GuaBasSedimGuay6_FD_113737 | JGI IMG/M metagenome (GOLD analysis project Ga0164315, IMG submission 113737) | Subseafloor sediment microbial communities from Guaymas Basin, Gulf of California, Mexico - Guay6, Core 4569-2, 0-3 cm | ecosystem: Environmental > Aquatic > Marine > Hydrothermal vents >... | reverse complement strand
TTTAATCTCATAAAACGACTTGTCGCTGTAGATGGGATCTGTACGGGTAAGGCGTTGCTCCGAATCATGCCAGTCCAGTATGATTTCAGGCAACTTTGCAATCTTCACACCCTGGTCCAGCCATCTTAACCACATCTCATAATCCTCTGGAAAATCTCCACATAGATACATTCCATGCTTTACCATAGTCTCCCTCCTCCACATGGCGGTTGGGTTCACAATGGGAGCTTCAATAAACCGCCGGGAAGAGATCTCCTCATAGGTGGTCAGGGAGTTACTCCAATCCACAAAACGCTTGAATCCTTCAGTCTGTTGAGCCTCACCCACATGTTTGACACGTCCAGCTACCGCTCCATACTCAGGATTGTGATTCAGAAATTCTACCTGGAGTGTTAATCTCTCAGGATAAGCCCAATCATCTGCATCCATCCTTGCCAGGTACCCTCCTGTACTCTGCGCCGCTCCATAATTGGAAGCAAACATCACCCCCTGCCTGGATTCACTCACCAGTTTGATTCTCCTATCCCGACCGGTCCATTCATTAGCTATTTCGCCACTCCGATCGGAGGAGTTGTTATCCACAAGCAAACACTCGAAGTCCACAAACTCCTGTTCATGTATGCTCTCCACAGCCCTGTGCAAGGTTTTTTCTGCATTAAAAAAGGGAAGCACTACAGATACCTTGGGATGTGTGGTTGACATGTATCAGTTTATTTGCTGACAAAGATAAACATGTATCCATTGTTCAGTAAGTAAACCATTGACTATATTTGAATAGCATTTTATGTTTAACTAACCCTAAACTAAATTCAAATGGTTGATTCAACTCTTGTCCTTAAAGGGCAAACGATTGCTTATTCCTGTTATTGCCTGGTCATATTGCTGGTGATGACATGGTTTGCTCTGCGTATTACCAGACCTGGTAAAAGCAAAGTAAATCCGATACTATTCTATTCTTTTGTTGGATTTCTGACTGTGCTTGGTGTTTCTCTTCACATCGTTACCTACAACACCATTCCATGGGCGGAGATGGATCTCAATCGCCACGAGATTACTCCTGACAAATCTTTTGCCATTGATGTGGCCAATCATGAATTTTTACTTCCCGCTGAAAAAATGATCGTGGAAGTGGGAGAAATTGTAGTGTTTGATGTTACATCCAAGGATCTGACCTATGGATTCGGCTTGTTCAGAAAGGACAACACCATGTTATTTCAGATGCAGGTTGTGCCCGGTCACCGGAACGATATCATGTGGAAATTCGTAAAACCAGGTATCTATAGCATCCGATCCACCGAATACTCTGGTCCCAAGGGGATAGCCATGGTGGTGGAAAATGCAGTGGAAGTGGTCCCCGAGGGTACCCTTTCAAAATAATCCCGTTCATAAACCTTAAAAAATTGTCAATATGTCATTTATAAATACATTTATGAAGGGCGAAGAGGGATTATTCAAAGCAGAATCCCTAACCGCCATGCAAAAACTTACCCTTCGTTTTGTAGTGGTAGGTCTTGTTTATTATCTCTTTGTTGTGGTCGAAGGTATGATCATGCGGATTGTCGAAGTAGAACAGATCGAAATGATCTCCCAAGAGCAGTTCTTCGCTATCCTTACAGCCCATCCACTTGTGGGTATCTTCGGTTCTACTTACGCTATTGTAATGGGAGCATTTCTATTTCTGGTTCCCTACCTGATGAAAAAACCACTCTACAGTATGAAGCTGGCACACTGGAATTTTTTCCTGATCACAGCTGGAACATTCATCTTCTGGCTTGCCGGATTTATCTCTCATTATGCACCGCTTTATACATTGTACTGGCCGTTACCAGCAGACTTTTCCCAATTCAATCCTGTGGGAGGAGCCATATTTATACTGGGAATTGCCCTGGTGATGGTAGGTTCCATGTTCTTTGTTATCAACATCTTCAAAACCATTGCCTATACTCCCGAAGGATGGGAAAAGCAACCCGGTGCCAAACTACTTGGTTCGGCACTTGGTACTGTGGGCTTTGGTAATCTGTTTAAGAAAAAATCAAAACGGAAAGAGCATCTGGTATCACTGCCAGTAGCTGCCATTGCCCGGGGATCTGTAGATGTGGCCCTCAATGCCGGGATTCTCCTCTTTACCGGATTACTCATCCTGGTTTACATGATTGGAGCCATCCTTGGATATGACTTGAAAGATACTGCTGTTGATGCATTGCTATATAAGAATTGGTTCTGGTGGGGTCTGGACCTGATTGCCGACGGACTGGTCCTGATCTTTGTGGCTGGTACCTGGTACCTCCTGGCTACGATGATCACAGGCAAGAGACTTTTTATGCAAAACATTGCACGAGCAGCATTACTTCTGGAGCTGGTTGTATCCTGGACCGTCTGGTCGCACCATCTATTGTCTGACCAGGCCCAGCCGGCTTTCTTGAAAGTAGTGTCTGGTGAAATGGTAACCGCCTTTGAACTGATTACCCAGGGACTTGCCTTCTTCATTACGCTGGCAACCCTATGGGCCGCCCGACCCTTAAAGATGACCAATGAGTTGAAATTCCTCCTGGGCGGACTGCTGGGATTTGCACTGGCTGTCCCTGCCGGTATCATGCAGGCAGATGTGGGATTGAACCGGATCCTTCACAACACCCAGTGGATTGTTGGACCTCATGTACACGTAGCCATATTGGTAGGTCTGACCATGACTCTTTACGCAGCCATCTACCTCTTGCTACCAATCCTAACCAACGGAGCTAAACTGTATAGCCAGAAACTGGCCAATCTCCACTTCTGGTTTCACCTTCTGGGGGGTATCGGTATGGGAGCGTTCATGGGCATGGCCGGATTGAAGGGAATGCTAAGAAGAACACTCTATTTCAACGGAGAATATGAGCTTTATATGATCCTGGCCCTGGTCTGCGGTGGTCTTTTACTTATCGGATTCCTCCTCTTCTTCTTCAATATTGTGATGACACTTGGTGTGGAAGGAGTCATTGGTGTTTTTAAGCCGGTAAAGAATAAAAACAAAGACCTGGTTCCGGCGGAATAATACTGTACTGATTTTTAGAGTAAAAAATGAGGATATCCATTTGAGATATCCTCATTTTTTTGTTTAGAATTAAGATTCTGTGCTCTTAAGGTTCGATAATAAGATTAATGATCAGGCCGGTCTTTTCTGGTACGCTTTATCTCTCCTCTGATTTTTTTATTCTTTATACGCTTTTCTACGCTGGATCGGGTTGGTTTTGTGGGCGTACGCTTTTTTATGGGTACAATAGTGGCTAAGATCAGATTTAAGAACCTATCTGTTACCTCCTGCTTGTTCTGATGCTGTGACCTGTGTTTTTCAGATCCCAGAATCAGCAATCCCTCATGGGTTATTCTGGATTGTAACTTCCGATTTACCCTATGCTTCTGCAAATCATCCAGACAATCTGACTCCTGAGGAGACCACAGGAGCTCTACACGTGATTCGGTTTTATTCACATGTTGTCCCCCTGGACCTGAGGACCTGCTGGTCCTGAACGTTACCTCTCTCATCAGGCACTCTCTCATGGAATAAAGGTAGTCATCAAAGATCATGAATAAAATAAGTAACTTGTGGGAAATTCGAGGGTATTATGAAAACAAGATTTATAAGTGTGGTACTCTCCCTTGTTTTCACCTTGAACTTGCTGGAGGCACAGGTAATTCAGGAACCGGATACCATACAGCCCATGGTGATTACAACCGGTTGGGCCGATGAGGCTGTAACCATCGGTTACGTTGCAGCTCCTTCTGCAGTGACACTGATGTTTGTAGCTTCCCTGGTGCCTGAATGGAATGCGGGTTACGTCGCCATTCCAGCAGGTATATTGATACTGGCTGCTCCTCCGGTAATCTATGCCGGTGGACGATCGGTGAATATTCTGAAAGATATTTCACATCCCAAGGCAAAGCTGGGATGGACCCTTTATGCATTGTCTGTGGTTCCAACTGCACTCGCCATGTACAGTTTTTCGTCTGACTGGGGATCTACAGTTCCTCTTACTATAGCCAGTGCGGTATTTGGTACGGCAAGTATTGTTGCCATGACCTCCTATGCATTCTCCAGGGCAAAAACTGCCAGGGAAATGGAGGAGGATTCTTATAACTCTCTGGGGTTTGGAATTGCCCCTCTCAATGGAGGAGCTCTGGCTACAATAACCTACCGGTTCTAGCTAAAAAGTTCCAATAGCTCATTCTCCGACAAGCTTTTCAAAGGATTATTCGCAGTAACAAATGTCTCTGCCAACTCCTTTTTACGAACCTGTAACCGCTGAATCTTCTCCTCGATTGAATCATTGGAGATAAACCTGTAGACAAATACATTTTTTTCCTGCCCTATGCGATGTGCCCTGCTCAATGCCTGCATCTCCGCGGCCGGATTCCACCATGGATCCAGGATAAAAACATAGTCGGCTGCCGTAAGATTAAGTCCCACTCCTCCGGCTTTCAATGAGATCAGAAAAAGTGAACAATGGGGATTGTTCTGAAATTCATACACCGCTTTCGCCCTCTGTCGCTGATTCTGTGCTCCTGTGAGATAGGCATACTTGAGTCTGTCCTTATCAAGACGTGTACGAAACAGATCCAGATGTTTTACAAAGGATGAGAACATAAGTACTTTATGACCTTCAGATATAACACTTTCAATGTCCCGGTAAACTTCAGTAAATTTTCCGGAATCCATCCCATCCCTGTCATCAACCATATCCGGATGATTGGCAATTTGCCTGAGGCGGGTCAATGCCTGAAGTACAACCATGGAAGATTTTTCCAGTCCCATCTCTTCCAGGTTTTCCAGAAGGGAATTTCGTGCTGCCGATTTTTCCTCTTCGTAGAACCGTCTTTGCTCCTCAGTCATATTGCAATAGCGAATCTGCTCATGCACAGGAGGTAACTCCCGGGCAACTTCCTGCTTCGTGCGCCGCAATATAAAGGGATTGATTAACTCCTTAAGCTTCGCCTCCCTCTTTTCGTCTCTCTTTTTCTCAATGGAATGCACAAAACTCCTTTTAAAAAAGCTTAAAGTCCCAAGCAACCCCGGATTAACAAAGTTGATTTGTGACCAAAGATCGGTAATCGAATTCTCAATGGGAGTTCCCGTTAACACCACTTTGTGATCAGATTTAAGCTCAATAATCGATTGGTATAATTTGGAAGAGGGATTCTTGATCATCTGGCTTTCATCCAGTATAATGTAGTGGAAATCAAATGTCGAGAGATTGGTGATATCCTGTCGGACCGTGTGATAAGTAGAGAGGATGAGGTCGTAATAGGAAAAATTGGTTAGTTCGCGATTTCTCTGACTGCCCACATGGGTATAAACTTTCAACCCAGGAGCAAACTTGTTGCACTCATTTTTCCAGTTATGCATCAGCGATGCCGGAGCAATAATCAGTGATGTAAGCTTCCCCAACCCCGACAGGGTCTCTTTTGATCGCATCAGTACAGCAATAGCCTGCAATGTTTTTCCAAGACCCATATCGTCGGCCAGACACCCCCCAAATCCATTCTGCTGTAAAAAACAGAGCCATTTGTAACCCTCGACCTGATAGTTGCGCAGTTTTGCCTTCAGTCCGGCAGGAAGAATAAAGTCGGGCAACAACTTTACCTCATTCAATTTTTGCAACCGCGAAAACGTATTGGAATGCAAATCCCTGACAGGTCCTTCCATCATTGAAAAATGCTGCTTATGAATCATAATTCGATCCTCTTCGATTTTCCCAAATTCAAAAATAGACCGGTATCTGACAAACCACTCTTCAGGCAGAATGGCCACCATTCCATCTGGTAACACATATTCTCTGATCCCTTTAAGAATGGAATTCTTCAACTGAAAGAATGGAACAGAATGGCTATGGAATTTTACAACGGCATGTAAGCCAAACCAATCTTCGCGTTCTCTTGACTCTATCTGTAACTCAATTTTTCCAAGGAAAAATTCCTGATTTAACCTTTGCCTCAGGGTGATCCCGGCCTCTTCAAGAAATACTCCTGACTCATTAATGAAGTTGATGGCTGAGTATAAATTGCTTTTATCCTCCCTTTTATGCATCTCATTCAGTGTGAATATTTTATGATCCCCGGAATGAAGCCCATACTCATTTAAAAGGGCTACCCTGCTCTCCTCCCAGGCAAAATCCCTATTAAAACACTCAAATCCAGGAGCTCCTGGCTTTCCTGTGTAATTCACAAACCTCTTTAGCACACTGTTTGGATAGATGGTCAATCCATTGTAACTGAAGGAGAGAATCCATACCGGCTGATTATTAATACCCTCCTCCAATAACAGTTCGGTATGGTTAACAGGAGAAATCTCTTTAATACTGAATCCCTCGGTTATGGTTTTATAATCGCGAAGTGTATTCCTGACAAAACTTGCAAAATATTTTTCCTCCACGTCCACCGGGATCGTTACCTGCTCCTTTACCAGGAATGGTTTTAGTTTCTTCCCGTCAATCTCATTGATAAAAAAAAGGGTTCCTCCCTGAAGAATGGTACAGGGTTCAAAGCTGACAATCTCAGTATAACTATTGTGTAGAATCAGTCTGCTATCTCCATGAATCAGATTTAGTGAGTAGGACAATCCTTCTCTGTACTTAAAAATGAATACCGGATCGACTGGATGTTTTTCAATTCTGATAAAATCTTCAGGAAAAACATTCCTGTTGCCTTTGCCCTTAACAAAAATACTTAACCTGTTGTCGCGAGCAATTTCCAGGACCTTGTATAGTTGCTTTTCAACAAAGGGACGGATGTGATTCCGGATTGTATCCTGGTCCACACTATCCTGAAACTCCTTGACAGTTCCCTTCTTTGAAAACATCCGGTGAAGATTTCTGTCGCTATAGGTATCCACAAACTGGACCACTTCACGCTGCATGGGAGTGAGCCGTTGAAACGCACTGGTAGATTTGTCATTCTGTATATATTCCTGTGGTATAAAGAACTCCTTTCCACTCTCTTTTTCAAGAAACAGCGTCTGCAATATATTTCCCCAGAGCCTGTGCGGCATATACCCCAGGGCAAATCTAACCTCCCTCATTTCATGAACTTACTCCTTTTATCACCCAGTTTAAAGTCAGATACAATCCCATCACTCCATACAGTCAGGTTATAAAAGTTCCCTCTCTTCATCTCCTGGATCTGCTCCTCCTCACCGCTATCCTTTGCATCGGATAGTATGCTTTTAGCAGCCTCCCGGGCCAGATTGGGCGGTATCCGCACAAGGTAGAGGAAACTATTATCCAGGCCCTGCTCCCCTTCAATCAGCATCTGCCCCACCGTGGATTCAATGTTCATTAAGGGTACAATAATTCTGGAATCCATTAATGTTAATGGAAAACTATTCTGTAAGGTGGCAAATTTAACATAATTCAGGTCCTTGTTATCGAGGTATTTTGCTGCTGCCTGCAAAGGAGTGAAGTTGATCAGAGCACCATCCTCAATTCGCACATTAAATACGGCTGTGGTATTGGACATATCCACATTAAGATCTGGAGTGATAAAGATCTCAGCAAGTCCATCTGCACTCACGCGTCCGTCAAAGTTCTCCTTTAATCTATAAATGGTATCCCCCAGCTGCATCGGAATATCGAGGTCATCCACATTCATATCCTGCAAATCCATCTCTGCACTGAAAGTATAGAGGTATGGATTGGCAACATTAAACTGCCCTATAAAGGCCATATGACCTCCACTCTTCCCTGCCAGTGAGAATTCATCCAGATGAAAAACTTTCTCGCTGGAAGATCTGAGTCGACCTTTTAGATCAAAAAAATTGAAGTCCCCATACCTCAGCTCTCCAATATCCACTATAAAATTGAAATTGGGATATTTGAGCTGATCCAACCGGGGAGGTTCTCTCCCATCCACATTATCGGTTTCTGAAGCTTCAGGCATATCAGCTGGCACTGTTTCACCTTCTGTTTCAGGTATCTGATAGTTTAACAACTGATTAAAATCAAGAAGCTCAGACTCCAGGATTAATTCTCCTTTCAGGTTTTCCAACACTGTGTCGGTAAAGTTTTCCAGGGTTGCTGTCATTTTTAAATTACTCTCCCCTATGTTGCCCTGAAATTCTTTAATGAGAAGTCGCTCCCCCTCCCTTTGTACCACAATTACGAAGTTTTCAAAGGTTAAGGGATAATACCTGAAATTCCAACCCAGATCCCAGATATCCAGACCAAAATCCAGTGGCAGGCTGTCATTGATCAATCCTTCAGCCGGCATATCAATCGATCCAGCAATGTGAAAGTCTTCAAGGTACTCCGAACTATAAGTTTCCGGCAATAGAAATCCACTGTTTACAGTAAAGAAGTCTTCTGCACGCATTAACTCTGAAGAGATATCAAATCCAACGGAGACCATTTTCGCAGAGTCGTGGCCGGTAAGAGCCCCATAATTCGCAATGTGACCGGAAAAATCAAATTCACTATCACCCACAACACCATTTAAATATCGCAATGCAATTGAATCCTGACCGAAGGATATGGCGGCATTCAAATTTGATATATCTGCATAAACTGGCAATTCAATTCCAAAACTATCCAGGGAGATCTCTACTCGGGGAATAGACCCTGATTTCAAAAATTCTTTCAGTTCCTGATGCCTTATCATAGCGCCGGCTCTGAAATGTAACCCTTTCAACTCCTCACCCAGTATTGCTGCCACTGCAGTATCTTTTATAAGTGTGGCCACCTTTAGCGCCTCAGCAGTGGCATACATTTCAGCACTCACATCCGCGTCAAAACCAAGTATATGGAGTAACAGATTCTCAGTGGTTAAACCCAATACAAGAGGGTTCCCATTATATTCGCCAGTGAGCTTTTCTGTACCAATTATACTATCCTTCATAAAAATCTCACCGTAAATATGCTTTACACTGTCTCGACTTAAACTGTCAACCTGCAAGGTGAATCCCACATCCTGAAGGTCCGTTGTCAGAGATCCCTGGCTACTGAGGATTCTCCCTGTTTCCCTGTTTAATTCTCCCTCCATATAACCGTTGAAGCTCACCAGTCCTTCAAGATCAGTTACTAGATCTGAATCAAACATTTTCTCCAGCCCCAGCAGATCAATAGCTCCATTCAGTTCAACTTTTAGATGAGGTAATAACATATTAATAGCTGTTATATTGGCATTAACAGATCCCTCAGGAAATGTTGCCTGAAAATCCTCAACTTTCACAAAACCTTCGCTGAAATCGAGTTTCCGTCCATTGGTAGCGTGTAAATAGAATGAAATTGCTGTCACATCCTTCTGGAGTGATTTTATCCTAAACCCGATCTGGTTGGCATTTCCGTTTACATTAATTACAGGAAGGCTATCTCCAAACGATCCTCTGACACTTCCCCACATAGTCATACTACCCGAGCCAATTTGTTCGATCTCATTTAAGTCCAGAACTCCTCTGAAAATGTAGTTCAATAATTCAAGCCCTTCATTGCTGGCCCTGAATCCAAAATCGACTTTGGGTTTTTCAGTGAATTCATAGGTTCCCCAGGTTTCCAGATCCAGACCGGAAAACTCCATCCTGCTGGGTTCTACTTCTATTATCTTTTCCATCGGATTTATGGAGACAACACTCTGGAATAAGATTTTACGATCAGTCTCATCGCTATATGTAAGGTACTTAACGCTATTTACATCAAGATTTAATTTAATGGAGGCATCGATCTTGTCGGGAAGGTAGCTCAAGCTACTCTGCAGCTCGTTTACCAACAGGCTGACATGGTTATCTGCGGTCCGGTCATTTAAAATAAGCACGATATCGAGAAGTTCCATTTGATCCAGGTTAATCCTGACCAATTGCTTACCTGAAGACTCTTTGCCCTTTTGGTCCTCTAAATAATCTCTAATTTTTATTCCCAACGCTTTTTCAAGACTCGTAACTGAATCTTCATATACTTCAACTTTGAGAAAACCTTTTTCCAGTCTGACCTCCGAGACCTGTATCTCTCTTTTGATCAGATCAACCACATCCAGGGTCACAAAAACTTCGGCCAGTGACAGGATAGGTTCCTGGAACAGTGAATCGGGATGTGACTCTTTTTCATAGTAGCTAATGGACTTTAGCTGTAGCGAAACATCCGGGAAATTCATAAACGGAATCAGGTTCATCTGTCCCATCTGAAGCTCTCCCGGTTGATTATCATTGATATAGGTAACAGCCCGGTTCATAATCCAACCCCTTCCCAGGTAAAATCCAAGGGTAGTAAGGAGGATCAGCGTTAAGAAACTTAAGACAATCCAGCCCAGGACCTTAAATACCTTATATTTGCGTCTGGCCATCAATATAAAAACATTCTTTCCGCGAATTTAGCAATAAGCCTGTTATCATGGGGAACCTTTTACAAAAAAGCCTCGTATACAATAATTGAACAGCGAAAGCAATTATGAGAAAAAAAATAATTCTTATTGGAGCAGTGACCCTTTTTGCACTGGGACTCCTCACCTCCTGTGATTTGATTGAAGAGTGCGGTACCTGCGAAATGGTAACAGAAGCCAACGGGATAGAAACCAGAGGAGCACCTATTCCCTACTGTGGAGATGAACTAAAGGAGAAGGAGGATCAAGGAGCTGTTACGGTAGGAGGAGTAACCACCTGGTGGGAATGCAACTAGACTCTAACACCAATAACCACTACATCATCCACCTGATCTGTTTCGGATCGGTATTCTTCAAATACTTCATCGATTCTTCTGCCCTGTTCCAACATGGGAAGATCCTGTACAGTCAAAAGCAGGTTTCTGAAATTTCTGGACATGAATTTCTTCTGTTTCGGACCGCCAAACTGATCTGCATACCCATCCGAAAAGGTGTAAAAAGTATCACCCTCTTTTAAATTCACCTCGTGCAAGGTAAACGGATCCATAATTTCATGGATGGCCACGGGCATCTTATCAGCCCTTACCAGGTTTAGTTTACCATCAGAGATGTGGCAAAGAGGATTTTCTGCGCCGCTGTATAGCAGCTTTTTTCTGGAACGATCCAAAACACATACGGTCATGTCCATCCCATCCTTAATCTTGCTTTCCGGATCCTGCTTCAGGGCGATAATGATCTGATCCCTTAATCTGTTAAGAATTTCATCAGGTTGAGTAATTCCCTGATTCAGGATTATTTCATTCAACAAACTAACCCCCAGCATACTCATAAATGCACCGGGAACCCCATGTCCGGTGCAATCGGCAGCAATGATAATCAGGTTGTCATCAACCTCATCGACCCAGTAGAAATCTCCACTCACAATATCTCTGGGCTTGAAGAGCACAAAATGCTCCAACCTATCAGTGAAGAGCTCAAGGGATGGTAAAATGGCAGCCTGAATCTTTTTGGCATATTGAATGCTATCTGTTATATGCTTCTTCTGGTAAGCAATCTGATCCCGCTGAGATCTTAAAAGGATATTAGCTCTCTTCTTAAATCTGTAATTCCTCCATATGAAATAGACCAGGCCAAACAGCAATAGCATTGTGATTACCGATGCGACAATGATAATTTTCTGCTTCTGGATCGCATCTGCCTGAAGTACTATTTTCTCATCCTGGCTCCTGATCTCCTCCTCTTTTATAGAAATGGTGCTCTCCTTTGCCCTGATGTTCTTTTCCTGCTCAGTAAGTATTTGCCTCTGTTGCGCTACTTCTGTCACCTGCAATTCAATTACCTCCTTCTGCCCCTCTATCTCCCGCTGCTGTTGCTCAAGCACCTCTGATTTTTGTTTAATCTCACTTTCACGATCAGCTATCTCCCTTTTCAAATCAATCAGGGTGTTGATGTTGTCGCTGATTCGGGCCTCCTGTACACTAATTTCCTTTAATTGTCTTTCAATCAGAATATCTTGCTGTTCAGTAATAGTCTGCTCTGTAAATAGTTCATCCTCCGTCACTTCATAAAGGGCTTCCCAATCCTCCCTTGTCTTTACAGCCTGAGCCAGGAATAGCTCATTTACATAGAGG
>Ga0164315_10003634_pt1 | contig 11971 bp, 13 predicted proteins | sample GuaBasSedimGuay6_FD_113737 | JGI IMG/M metagenome (GOLD analysis project Ga0164315, IMG submission 113737) | Subseafloor sediment microbial communities from Guaymas Basin, Gulf of California, Mexico - Guay6, Core 4569-2, 0-3 cm | ecosystem: Environmental > Aquatic > Marine > Hydrothermal vents... | reverse complement strand
TTCGTGCCTCGCAATGACGGACAAGGTAGAGATTGCTTCGTTCCTCGCAATGACGGACAAGGTAGAGATTGACTCGTGCCTCGCAATGACGAATTTTTTTTTATTTTTGTGTTATAATAGTCGTTTTTTTATTAATGCATTAAATTATGTTAACTAAAATTTTAATTGTAGGTTGCTCTTTGTTGGTTCTGGGTATAAATCAAGCCACAGCAGATAACGGCAAAAAAACTTTTGATAAGGTTTGTAGCTCTTGCCATACTGGCGGTTTTAAAGGCTGGATGTCAGGTGCTCCTGATATAAGTGATAAAAAAGAATGGAGCAAATTTATCAAAAGAGACTCAATCGATAAAATGAAAAAAATTGTGCTAAAAGGCACAGATGATCATAAAGTAAAAGGCGGTTGTAAAAAATGTGCCGACAAAGATATTTTATCTTCTGTGGATTACATTATCTCAAAGGTTAAATAATCATGAAAAGATACCATTTTTTAATTGTTATTTTGCATTGGCTGATGGTGCCGATGATATTTATGGCATTGTTTATGGGTAATGAAATTGCTAATATGGCAAATGATATTGACTTTAAAATCGATCGCATTGATATTCATATGAAAGCCGGTATGTTGATCGCAGGTTTAATGTTAATAAGGTTGCTAACTCGGATTTTTTCTAAGAATCCTGCGGAAGTTGATATAGGTCATCCTGTTTTAAATAAACTCGGAGTCTGGACTCATTATTTGTTATATATGCTGGTATTTATGATAGTCGCAAGTGGTATTTCTATGTCGCTTGGCGCTGATATTCCGGGTTTGATTCTAAGCAGCTCAACTCTGCCTGATTCAATCTCTGATATGCCTCAACGCATAGCCCACGGGATTCTAACAAAAATATTATTTGTCGTTTTATTGGGTCATATAGGTGCATCTTTATATCATCAATTTATCAAAAAAGACGGGTTATTTTCACGCATGTGGTTTGGCAAAAGATAAGGACAAGTTTTAACAAGGGGGCATGCCCCCTTGTTATATGAATTAATCTAAAAACAATACAAATAAAATTATGAAAAAATTTGCCACATTTATCCAAGAGATCGGCACCATAATGTATGTCGGTGGAATCCTATCGCATATTGTAATCGGTGCATCTATGGCAAGCTCTGATGCTACTTTGATGTTTCATATTTACTCCTACAAAGAAATTAGTGCTTATATCTTAATCCTGCCGGGGTTGGGTTTAAAGATTTTATCTGATATAATTTTATATACCCAATTTTCTACCTTGCCAAATTGGTTCAAAATCAAAATTGCCACGATGATTTTTTTAACCGCTAATGCTTTTATATTTTTAGTGCCGATGATGCCAGAGTTGGTCGAGCTTGCCAAAAATTCAATTCCAACAGGCACGGTAAGCCCCGCATTTATTGATACAGAGGGCACAGAAATGTTAGTTGGTATATCTAATGTTATCCCACTTTTATTAGAAATAATTATGTGGTCTTTCAAACCAAAAATCGGCAAACTCTAATATTTTCAAAAAATAACTTGCAAAAGTCATAAAAATGCTTACAATATGCCTGTTTCAATTATGATATTTTTTTCATTATCACATAGCTGGTGTAGCTCAATCGGTAGAGCAGCTGATTTGTAATCAGCAGGTCGCGGGTTCGATTCCCATCACCAGCTCCAATTTTCTCCTCTTTATTATCGTAAAATCTACAACTAATTGATAATATTTTTATTGCATTATGCAAAAGTCTCCAATAAAAATGAACTTTTTGTTGTTGTCAACATCAAAGTATTTTTATTATTGAGAACAAACCTATGCATAAACTTGCAACATTAGTAACAAACACATTATTTTTATCTTTATTGTTTATTTGGCAAAATCCATCTATTGCAGAGAGCAAAACACAAAACAAACCTGCCCCTCAATGGCAAACATCAAAATGGTTTAATAGTGAGGCTATAAATCTAAAAGACCTAAAAGGACAGGTGGTGATTATTGAATTTTTTCAACTTTGGTGTCCAGGTTGCAACAGCTTTTCAATTCCATTGGTGCAAACTTGGCAAAAAAAATATGCTAATGAAATAAAAAACAAAAAATTAAAAATTGTCAGTATTCATACGGTATTTGAAGGTTATGATTATCAAAATAACTCTCGCTTGAAAACCTTTTTAAAAGAAAAAAATATCACCCATCCTGTGGGGGTTGATAAAAGATTAGAAAATGAAAGACTGCCTGAAACCATGAAAGCCTTTCAAACTCGTGGCACACCTCAAATGGCGATTATTGATAAACAAGGCAACATTCGTTTTAATGAGTTTGGTGGCTTTATGCCAGAGATAGCCGAGCAATTGATTGACAAACTTTTAACAGAATAATTATGAAAAAAGCTATAATAACTTTATTTTTATTATTTTTTATGCAAAATTCCATGGGGCAAGATAACAACAAACAGCATAAATTTACTAATAGTTTAATCAAAGAGTCTTCGCCATATTTGTTGCAACATGCTCACAATCCTGTCAATTGGCAAGCCTGGGGAGAACATGCTTTTGCACAGGCAAAACAAGAAAATAAACCAATTTTTTTATCAATTGGTTACTCCACTTGCCACTGGTGTCATGTAATGGAGCGAGAGAGTTTTGAAAATGAAAAAATAGCCAAATATCTCAATGATAATTTTATCTCAATCAAGGTCGATAGAGAGCAGTTACCCGTAGTTGATGAAAATTATATGATGGCAGTTTTAATCAGTAATGGCAGAGGTGGCTGGCCGTCAACTAATTTTTTAACTACTGACGGACTATCTTTTTATGGTGGCACCTATTATCCGCCTGATACTTTTTTAAACCTTTTGCAACAAATCAATGATATGTGGCACAATAAAAATCCCCAGGTTTTAAAACAAGCAGACAATGTTCAAAATGCTATTGCCAAATTCCAACAAAACCAAAAAACTACTGATAAATTAAAAAATCAAATTATTAAAAAAGCCGTTAATAATATCACCAATATTTTTGATGATATGCAAGGCGGTTTTGGAGCAGCCCCTAAGTTCCCTCACGAGCCAACTTTGTTTTTTTTATTAAATCAATATCAAGCAACAGGTGATGATGCTATTTTGAAAATGATAACTATCACCTTGGATGCCATGGCAGACGGCGGTATTTATGATCAAATCGGTGGTGGTTTTGCTCGTTATTCTACCGACAACGAATGGTTGGTGCCTCATTTTGAAAAAATGTTATACAATCAAGCCCATCTTGGTAGGATTTATCTCCAAGCCTACCAGATTACTAAAAACATAAAATACAAAAGAGTTGCCACCGAAATATTAGATTATATTATAAGAGAAATGACCGACAAAAATGGCGGTTTTTATAGTGCCACCGATGCCGATAGCGAGGGCGAAGAGGGAGTGTTTTTTCTATGGACTTTAAAAGATTTACAAACAACTCTGGATAAAGATGATTATAAGATGATTAAAGATTATTATAATTTAAGCAAGGTTGGTAATTTTGAGGGCAAGAATATTTTAAATGTGCAGGTGGAAGATGTAGATTTTGCCAAAAAACATCAATTATCCTTAAATGAGTTTTATCAAAAATTAGACACAATAAAACAAAAAATGCAAGATTATCGCAACAAACGCGAAAAACCGTTTTTAGATCAGAAAATTATTAGCTCGTGGAATGCCATGATGATAAACACGATGGTCATAGGTGGACGGATTTTACAAAATGAAAAGTATCAAAAATCTGCCATCAATGCAATGGACTATGTTTATCATAAAAATCGTGATAAAAATAATCAATTTTTAAGAATGAGTCTTAATAATAAAGCCCAGACTGCTGCCACCCAAGAGGATTATGCTTATTTAAGTGAGGCTTTGTTGAGTTTGTATGACGAGACAGATGATAAAAAATATTTAAACCAAGCCATACAAACCACCGACAAGATGATAAACTTATTTTGGGACGAAAAAGATGATGGTTTTTTTATGGGTTTGCCAAACAAAATAGTCAAAATGGCAAGAGCCAAAGATAACGGTGCCGATAATGCGATTCCCTCTGGTAGTTCGGTGGCTTTGAATGTTTTACAAAAATTAAAAAACAGATCAGATGATTTTAAATATGAGACTTATGCCAATAAATTAGCGCAGAGCTTGACAGCAAAAATTCAACAACGACCGTCCTCCTACGCTTATTTTTTAACTGCTTTTGATGAATTTAAAAACGGTGAAGTGTCCCACAGAAAATATGCCGCTTATGGTAAAATTGTTATCAACAGTAGCATAAAAAATAACAAGTTAAATATAAACATAAAAATGGCAGAAAAATGGCATATAAATGCTAATCAAACTATTAAGGGTTTAATTGCCACAAGTTTTAAAGCGGTATCAGTAAACTCACAAAAAGGACCAATCAAATTGTCTAATATTATCTGGCAAAAACCTAAAAAATTATTTTTAAGTTTTGCCGATAAAGAAATTCCTGTTTATGAGCATAATACCAAAATTATAGCCGATATAAATCCAAAAACTGCTAACTTCAAAGTGGAATTAAAACTGCAAGCTTGCTCCGATAAGGTTTGTTTGCCACCAGAGGTTATAGACTTATATCCTATTGCTAAATAGCCCTTCTGAGCCTCATAGTTGTTGGGGATGGGGATGGTTTTTGTTGGGTAGTTCTTGTTACGATTGTTAGATAATTTGGTTTCCAAGAATAAGAACATCGGCAGGTTTTATGGCGAACAACCCGCAGGTTACGACTCCGGTAACTTGATTAAGTGCTGTCTCCATAGATACAGGTTCGCTAATTTGCATATTATGAATATCAATAATTATATTGCCGTTGTCTGTAATAAAATTTTCTCTTAGAATAGGTTGTCCGCCTAACTTAACTATTTGTCTTGCTACATATGATTGTGCCATAGGAATGCATTCAACTGGTAATGGAAAATCTCCCAGACAACTAACTAATTTTGAGTCATCAGCAATACAGACAAATTTATCGCTACTGCTTGCCACTATTTTTTCACGAGTTAATGCTCCTCCTCCGCCTTTGATAAGGTGCAGTGATTTATTTGATTCATCCGCACCATCAACATACAATGGCAGGGATCCTACTTCGTTTAATTCCAGGACACGGATACCATGATTTTTTAATCTATCGGCACTTGCCACAGAACTTGCGACTGTGCCGTCAATCTTTGCTTTTATTTTAACCAACTCATCAATAAAAAAGTTTGCCGTGGAGCCTGTTCCTATTCCTACTATCATTGAGCTCTCGATATAATCAAGAGCGAGTGTTGCAGCCTGTTGTTTTTGTCTGTTTTGATTTTGTTGTTTGCTTGTCATTTACTGCTGCATTAAATTACGAATTTTTAATAGGGCATTCTGTTCTATTTGGCGCACTCTTTCGTTAGAGATGTTATATTTTTTGGCTAACACATTTAGAGTAGTTTTTTTCTCATTAAGGTATCTTTGTTGTAAGATGTCATACGATCTTTTATCAATGGTTTTCAAAAAGCATAACATTTTATCAGTATTATATTGTCGCTCATCATAAGAGGCAAAATTTACCGCAGGATCAGCATTTTTTTGTTTTAGATATGATTGTGGCGCCCAATTATTTTTTTCATCATTATTATTATCGTTGTTAACCGGAGCATCAAATTGAGTATCTGCATTTGCCATCCGCATCTCCATTTGTAGCACTGTTTTAGCTTTAACGCCGAGATCAGAGGCTATAGCATCAACTTCTTTTTTGTTGAACCAGCCAAGCCTTTTTTTGTTAGAGCGTAATTTAAAAAACAATTTTCTTTGGGCTTTGGTTGTAGCAATTTTAACTATTCTCCAATTACGAATGATGAACTCGTGAATTTCAGCTTTTATCCAATGCACTGCAAAAGATATAAGCCTGACTTTTCTGGTAGGGTCAAATCTTTTGACAGCCTTCATAAGGCCGATATTTCCTTCAGATATTATGTCAGATAAAGCCAAACCATAACCACTGTAACCCTTGGCAATGTGGATGACAAATTTTAACTGCGACATTACAAGGGTTTTAGCGGCATCAAGATCACCATTATTAATATATTTTTTTGCTAATTCTCGCTCCTCTTGTTTGTCAAGCATAGGTGATTTAGCAACTAAATTAAGATAGTAGGTTATATCGTTATTGCTTTGAGCAACAATTGATTTGCTTTGAGTTGTTGTAAGAGATTTATTCATAATAAAAAATTAAAATTAAGTTGGCGATATTATAAACATTTTAAAATACAATGTCAAGCATAATATTAGAGTTTTCTAATATTCTATGTTTTGAGTTTTAAGTTGGAAGTTTTGAGTTGGAAGGACGGTAGCTTACATACCACTTCCAATTAACATCCGTCATCACGAGGAGCGGTAGTTTACGCACCACTTCCAATTAACATCCGTCATCACGAGGAGCGGTAGTTTACGCACCACTTCCAATTAACATCCGTCATCACGAGGAGCGGTAGCGACAAAGTGATCTCGCATTATTATCCGCTCTCTCTGCTTTTAGTCTTGTCTTGTCACAGGTTTAGTGCAACCGCATATGGGATTGCCACGGCGGTTTCTTATAATTGAAAGTTGATAATAAATAATGGATAATTAAAAATATTTATCCATATTATTATAGTGAATTTTTTTAAGGTTTAAGTTGTGAGTTTTTAATTTTCAACTCTCAATTATCAATTCTCAATTATTCTCGTTCGCCTGTGCCATGACGGGTTTTTTTTGGTTGTCAGTTCACTATTAACTATCATCGCTATTAACTATCAGACGGACGATGGGAACGAGTTCAATAAAAATGCACTATTTTTTTGCATTCTCTAAACCGCACTTGGTTGATGCAAATGTTCTCTAAAAAATAAATCCTGCGAACATTCTTATAAAATCATATAATTTTAAATAAAATGTTATAATTTGCTTTTTCTATGAATCAAATTCTTAACCTGAGACTACAAACCTGTAAATTTTTAACCTTACAAATATGAGAATAAAAGACGAACAAATCAAACTATTAAAAAACACTCTACAAAATCTCTCGCAAAGCGCTAAACTTTATCTTTTTGGCTCACGCGTAGATGATAATAAAAAAGGTGGTGATATAGATTTATTGGTGGTATCAGACAATCTCAACAAAAAAGATTTAAGCCGTTTGCGAATAGATTTTTATCAAAAATTTGGTGAGCAAAAAATAGATATAGTGTTAGATGATGGTAAATTTAAAAACCCTTTTAATCGGTTGGCAAAAAAACAGGCAGTATTATTGTGATAGCTATAAAAGAAAAAATATTAAATGATAAAAGTTTGTTAAAAAAACAACTTTTTTGGGTGCAATTTTCATACGATGAGTGCATAAAAATAGGTATCAAAAAATATTACGAACCCCAAGAATTTGGCAAATTTGAAACCCTATGTAGCAGATATAGCCGTGGTATGGATTTTCTTATTAGAAAAATATTCAGAACCTTGGATGAATATGAATTTGAAAATCAAGGAACGCTTATTGATGTTGTTAATAATGCCCATAAACGCAATTTATTTGATGATATTGATCTATTAAGACAAATGAAAGATTTAAGAAACACTATCTCCCACGAATACATAGAAGATGAAATGGTAGATATTTTTGATGATGTGTTAGAGCAGACAAAAAATCTAATAAAAATCATTAACAAAACTATTTCTTATATTGACAAAACAACAAAACAACAAAAAAATAAAAACCCTGCACTATAAAATATTTTTTAGGTGATGTTCTGCTTGCTTGCATTCTCATCATAAAAGAATCCGTCATCACGAGGAGCGGTTGCGACAAAGTGATCTCTCACAACGAGTTCACGGAATTCCTTTTAATGACGGAGTTTTTTTTAAACCTCTTTCATGCTAAGGCGGATTCTGCCTTGGCGGTCAACCTCTAATACTTTCACTTTAACTGTATCGCCCTCTTTTAAAACATCATTGACATTTTTTACATGTTCTGCTGATATTTGTGAGATATGCACTAAACCATCTTTGCCGGGTAGAACATTAACAAAAGCACCAAAGTCCATAATTTTTTGCACTTTGCCTTCATATATCGCTCCGACTTCAACATCGGCGGTTAGGAGTTTTATTTTTTCACATACGGCTTCGGCGGCCTCTCTGTCCTCGCAAGAAACACTTACGATACCATCATCATCAATATCAATAGTAGCACCGCTTTCTTCTGTGAGAGCTTTGATTGTTGAGCCTCCTTTGCCAATTACTGTGCCTTTCTTTTCAGGGTCAATGGCAACTGTCATAAAACATGGTGCATATTCTGATACTTCTGCTTTTGGTTTTGATAATGCCTCTGACATTTTGTCTAAGATATGCAATCTACCGACTTTTGCCTGTTCTAATGCTTTTGCCATAATTTCTTTGGTGATGCCTTGGATTTTTATATCCATTTGCAAAGCAGATATACCGTCTTTTGTGCCGGCAACTTTAAAGTCCATATCTCCGAGATGATCTTCATCACCCATAATATCGGTTAAAACTTGGTAATTATCGCCCTCTTTGATAAGCCCCATTGCAATACCTGATACTGCATCGGTAAGTGGCACGCCCGCATCCATTAATGCTAACGAACTACCACATACACTTGCCATTGAGGACGATCCGTTTGATTCGGTAATCTCTGATACAACTCTAATGGTATAAGGAAAATCTTCCATATTTGGCATAACTGCAAGTATTCCACGTTTGGCAAGTTTACCATGTCCTATTTCGCGTCTCTTAGGAGAGCCGACAAAACCTGTCTCGCCTACACAGTATGGTGGAAAATTATAATGTAGTAAAAATTTCTCCCGATAAGTGCCTGCCAGATCATCAATAATCTGCGAGTCTCTTTTGGTGCCAAGAGTTGTCACCACCAAAGCTTGGGTCTCGCCTCTGGTAAAAAGAGCAGAGCCGTGAGTGCGAGATAGGACTCCCACTTCAACCTCAATCGGACGCACAACATCAACTGCACGACCATCAATACGAGGATTTCCATCTAAAACTGTTTTTCGAACAATTTCTTTTTCAATTTTGTGGCACATATTGACAATTTCTGCACGATTTGAATCATCCGACTCTAATTCTGTTGTTATATCTGCATGTAAGTCTGATAAAAATTGTTGTCTTTTAAGTTTATCTTTAATGCCATAACCTTCTGTCATTTTATCGGCAAATTTGTCGCTAATTTTAGTTTTCAATTCAGTATTTTCAGCAGGAGCGACCCAATCCCATTTTTCTTTACCGGCTTTTTGGGTTAAATCATCAATGGCATTGACAACATTTTGTGCTTGCTCGTGTCCGAACATAACAGCATCTAACATTATCTGCTCACTTAAAAGATTTGCCTCTGATTCTACCATCAAAACGGCATCTTTTGTGCCTGCTACCATAAGATCCAATTGGGATTGTTCCATTTGAGTATAGGTAGGGTTTAGAGTAAATTCTTCGTTAATATATCCTACTCTGGCACAACCGAGCGGTCCGCTAAAAGGCAAACCCGACAAAGAACAAACCGCAGCTGCTCCTATCATCGCCGGCACATCTGGGTTTATTTCTTTATTCAAAGATACGACAGTGGCAATAATTTGCACCTCGTTCGTAAATCCTTTGGCAAACAATGGACGCAATGGACGGTCAATTAAACGAGAGGTTAGAGTCTCATTTTCAGATGGTCTGCCCTCTCTTTTAAAAAAAGAACCCGGGATTTGCCCTGCGGCATAGGTTTTTTCTTGATAGTTAATCGTCAGTGGGAAAAAGTCCTTGCCCTCTTCTGTTTTTTTGCGAGCGACGAGAGTTACCAAAACCTGGGTATCATCCATATCTACCATAACGGCGGCATCTGCTTGACGAGCGATTTTACCGGTTGAAATTTTTAGATGATTATTGCCATAATCAAATGTTACTGATTCTTCTTTGAACATATTATTTTACCTATTTTCTAAGTTTAAGTTGTTTGATTAGAGTAGCATATTTATCCATACTTTTACTTTTTAAATAACTCAATAATTTACGGCGGTGATTCACTTTATGTAACAAACCACGGCGAGAATGATGATCGTGCTTGTTGATTTTAAAATGATCGGTTAATTTGTTGATTTGGGCAGTTAAAATTGCAACCTGCACCTGAGAGGAACCTGTGTCTTTCTCGTTGATTTGATATTTTTTAACAATACCTGCCTTATCGGCTACACTAATACATGACATTTATATATACTCACCATAAAAAAACGAAGTATAATAACATTTTTTAAAATGATTTGTAAATAATTTTAATGATTGTTGGTAATAATTATAATTCACAACTTATCGAAGGGTTTTTAGATAACCTATGGTTGCAACGAGGATTAAGCAAAAACACTCTTGATGCCTATAAAAATGATTTGGAAAAATTTTATCAATATCTGTTGCAAAAATCTATCAAATCTCTTTTAGATGCACAAAAAACAGATATTCAAGGTTATCTATCATATCGTTTTGTCAAAAAATATAATGCCACCTCAACAGCAAGAATGCTCTCCTCTTTACGCAGATTTTATTCCTATGCTTTAAAGAATAATTTAAGCGATTATAACCCTACTGTATTGATAAGTTTTCCCAAAACAGGACAATATCTGCCAGAGACGATCAACGAGCAACAAACAGAAGATTTGATTAAAGCCCCCAATACCAATGATTTATTAGGTTTCAGAGATAGGGTTATGTTAGAGCTTATATATGCCAGTGGTTTACGTGTGAGCGAGTTGGTTGATTTAAAGGTTCATCAAATTGATATCAAACAAGGTGTGATAAAAGTTATCGGCAAGGGAGATAAAGAGCGATTGGTGCCAATAGGGGACGAGGCACGTTCATGGTTGCAAGAATATTCTCTGACAATTAGAGAGCAGATACTGATAAAACAACAGGGTTTTGATGATTATTTATTTGTTACCAAACGTGGCACAAAGATGACCCGACAGGCTTTTTGGTATATTATCAAAAAATATGCCATCATCGCTAAGATTGATAAAAAAATCTCACCTCATACTTTGCGTCATGCTTTTGCCACTCACCTTTTAAATCACGGTGCTGATTTGCGAGTTGTGCAGATGTTATTAGGACACTCGTCATTATCTACGACTCAAATATATACCCACATAGCCCAACATAGACTGCAAGAGTTACATCAAAAATTTCATCCACGTGGATAAATAACAAGAATAAGACCAGAAAGAAACAAAACGGTAAAAAGAGAGGTGAAAAGAGGGGTATAAAAAAATAAAAAAAAGTAGATAGGCATAAATCCTATCTACTTATTTGTCGCTGTTTTAAAACTTAAATAGCAACTACATCATTCGCACAAGGTCCTTTTTCACCTTGGCCTTCTTCATATTGAACCGCAGCACCGTCTTTTAAAGTGGCAAAACCACCGTCATTTTTGATTGCTGTGTGATGAACGAATAAATCCTTACCACCGTCTTCTGGGGTAATGAAGCCATAACCTTTGTCCGCATTGAACCATTTTACTGTACCATTACTCATACTATAACTACCTTAAAAAAAATAAAAAAAATAAAACCATCCAACCTAATATTTTTAACCAATATTCAAGTTGAATCTCGCATATAATAACATATAAAAAAAATTATTTTTATTTTTTTTTAATTTTATTGATTGTTTGTTGCTGATGGATGAATGCTGAATCAAGTTCAGCATGACGGTCTTTTGGGTTCAGCATGACGGTCTTTTGGGGCTCAGCATGACGGTCTTTTGGGGTTCAGTATGACGACAACACTGTCATTCTGTACTCTTTCGTCATTCCGTGCTTGACACGGAATCTATTCAACTACATAGACAATCTTGTTAGATAAATGGATACTGAATCAAGTTCAGCATGACGGTCTTTTGGGGTTCAGCATGACGGTCTTTTGGGGTT
>Ga0164315_10003631_pt1 | contig 11973 bp, 10 predicted proteins | sample GuaBasSedimGuay6_FD_113737 | JGI IMG/M metagenome (GOLD analysis project Ga0164315, IMG submission 113737) | Subseafloor sediment microbial communities from Guaymas Basin, Gulf of California, Mexico - Guay6, Core 4569-2, 0-3 cm | ecosystem: Environmental > Aquatic > Marine > Hydrothermal vents... | reverse complement strand
CCGAGGCGGTGATGCCTGACATTATTCGGCGTGTTTATAGTGCGAAGTCAAAGGACGTCGACGAAGTCGCCTGAAAGAATCAGCATCATCCACGGTGAAGCCGAAAGAACCGATGTCATTGCGAGGAGCGAAGCGACGCGGCAACCTCTGCCAGCCTGTAGTAACGCAGAACGAGGGTCCACGACAGTACTGAAAGGTTGCCACGCCCTGCGGGCTCGCAATGACGTCTGTTTATTCGCCCCTCGTAGTCACTTGATATGTTTCAGGATGCCGTCAAGTTCGTCGAGACTGTTGTAGTTGATGATCAGCTTGCCGGTACCCTTACTGGTGTGATCAACACGAACTTTAGCGCCGAGTTTTTCGGAGAGCTCTATCTCCAGCCGGCGAATATCCGCGTTCTGTGCTGTTGCTGCCGGCTTTGAGTTCTTACCAGCCTGATTTGATAATACGCGCCGGACCAGTTGCTCCGTTTCGCGTACCGATAAGCCTTTCCTGACCACCTGGCGTGCAGCGTCGAATTGCTGCGTCTTGTCGCTGATCGAAAGCAGCGCGCGCGCATGCCCCATTTCGATCTGCCGTGACTCCAGCAGCGGCTTCACTTTGTCGGACAGGTCCTGCAGTCGCAACAAATTACTAACGGTTGCGCGCGAACGACCGACAGCATCGGCAGCCTGTTGATGCGTCAAATGAAATTCCCGAATCAATCGATCCAGGGCGCGACTTTCTTCCAGTGGATTGAGGTTCTCGCGCTGAATGTTTTCGATAAGCGCCATTGCAATGGCATCATCGTCATCCACATCACGAATCACCGTGGGGATGTCAGCAAGTCCCGCCATTTGCGCAGCACGCCAGCGGCGTTCGCCAGCGATAATCTCGTAGTGTTGTACGTTGCTGCCTTTCTTCTCTATCCGTCGGGCAACAATTGGCTGGACCACACCCTGAGCTTTGATCGAACTGGCAAGATCCTCAAGGGTGTCCTGGCGCATATCAACGCGCGGCTGGTACTGGCCACGTTGCAATAACTCCAGCGGTATTTGTCGCAACGTATCCGCATCATGCCCGGTAACCGCCGCCGACTGCGCTACTGGTTTGCTTAGCAGTGCGTCAAGGCCGCGGCCAAGTCTTTTCTTTTTTGTCATTCCGAATTCCCAAAGCCGGGCGCATGCCCGACTCATTCAATCTAATGTTGTACGGCCTGGCGCTCATCCTCGCGGCGCAGCACCTCCCCGGCAAGCGCCAGGTAGGCCAGTGCACCACGTGAGCTCTTATCGTGGTACAGCACCGGTCGACCAAAACTCGGAGCCTCAGCCAGGCGCACGTTTCTCGGCACCACTGTGCGAAATACCTTGTCGCTGAAGTGGGCGATGAGCTGATCAGACACTTCGTTGGACAAGTTGATCCGTGGATCGACCATCGTACGTAACAAGCCGAACACTTCCAGCTCTGGATTCACTGACTCGCGCACCTGCTCGATCGTATTCAGGAGAGAGCTCAAACCCTCCAGCGCGTAGTACTCGCACTGCATCGGGATCAGAACACCATCGGCCGCTGTCAGCGCATTGACCGTCAGCATGTTAATTGATGGCGGGCAATCAATCAGGATGAAGTCGTAAAGACCTTTCACCGGGGCTAACGCTTTGCGCAAACGCATTTCCCGGCCGATTTCCTGCAGCAGTCTTACCTCCGCCAGTGTCAGGTCCTCGTTGCCAGGCAAAACGGCAAAACCGCCCTCCGGCGCGGACACTATTGTATCCGCGGCCGTCGCCTCGCCAAGCAACACATCGCAGGCCGAATTCTCGAGGTTCATCTTGTCGATACCGCAACCCATGGTTGCGTTCCCTTGCGGATCCATATCGACCAGCAAGACGCGGCGCTGCGTGGCCGCCAGGGACGCAGCCAGGTTGACGCACGTCGTGGTCTTGCCGACGCCGCCTTTCTGGTTTGCTATCGCAATAACGCGTGTCATGCCGCCAACTTTCGCAGTCGGATGACATGTCGCGCATGCGATTCGAGTCCTGGTACCGTTAATTCGGTCACGCTGTATTCCCATCCGGGTAAATGTTCTATGGCTGCCAGCTCTTCGGCCGGGTGCTTTCCCTTGAGCGCGAGTAACACACCATCCTCTCTCACCAGGTGACCTGCCATTTGCAGCAGCTTAGCCGTCGATGCGAGCGCTCGGGCAATCACCGTATCAAAGCGTTTGCCGGGTGCATAGTCCTCTGCGCGTGCTTTTACTGCCTTCGCGTTCGAAATACCCAGCTGGCCGATGATGTGATTGACGAAGCTGATTTTCTTGCCGTTGCTGTCAAGCAGCTCGAATTCGATCTTTGGCTCCACAATTGCCAGTGGCAGACCCGGAAAACCGGCGCCGGTGCCCACATCGATGACTCTTTCTCCCTCAATGAAGGGCCTGACGGCAAGGCTGTCGAGCACATGTGCACTGACCATTTTGCGTGGCTCGCGGATTCCCGTCAGATTTACCCGCTCACCCCAGCGCTGCAGCTCGCTGAGTAATGTAACCAGCTTGCTGGTTTCAGCCGCCGACAGGTCTTGTCCCAACGCCTCTGCGCCGGCCGCAATGGATGCCGCAAGCGGCTCAGTAGTCATTCGCCGCCGATCAGGTGTTCCTTGAGAAACATCACGGTCGCCTGCTGATAGACATCGCGATTTTCCTTTTTGCGATAGCCGTGACCCTCGTTCAGGGCATTCATATACCAGACGGTCTCGCCCTGTTCGCGCAGCGCGGCAACAACCTGTTTGGATTCTGTGACTGGTACTCTCGGATCGTTCTCGCCCTGCACGATCAGCATCGGTATTTTGATCTTCTCAACATTATTGAGTGGACTTATTTTCTCCAGGTGCGCGCGCATGGCAGGATCGCGCTCGTCACCATACTCAACCCGGCGCAGGTCACGCCGATAGTCCTGTGTGTTCTCCAGAAAAGTTACAAAATTGCTGATACCGACTATGTCGACCGCCGCTTTCAATTTATCGCTGTAGTGCACCGAGCTTGCGAGCACCATATAGCCGCCATAACTACCGCCGAATACTGCAACGCGATCGGCATCGAGATCTGGTTGTGTCGCTATCCAGTCGAGCAGGGCCCCAATGTCGCGCACCGAACCCTCGCGTTTGAAGCCGTTGTCGAGTGCCAGGTAACTCTTGCCATAACCGGATGAGCCCCTGACATTGGGCACCACGACTGCAACACCAAGTTTTTCCATCCACATTTGATAGGTGCTTGAGAAGCTCGGGCGCGACTGTCCTTCCGGACCGCCATGAATTGAAACTACGACCGGGAACGGCCCTTTGCCCTGTGGTTTGTACACCCAGGCAGGGATTTGCCGGTCTTCGCCGCCGACCTTATCGAAAGTTGGAAAGCTGACCAGCGTCGGCGAACGAAACTTCGACGTATCCAGACCACCTACCTCACTGTGAGTCCAGCGCGTCAGCCCGCCGTAGGTCAGTGGATCGGTCCCGATCTGCAGTACAAAAGTGTCGCTGGGTGTTTTCGCGGTGTTGAGCGTCATCGCGAGTTTCGTATCATTGGGACTGAACTGCAGGCCGAAAATCAACCCAACCGGGATGTTGTCGACAGTTTTGTATTCCCTTGTTTTCGTATTCAGCAAGTACAGACGGGACATACCGTTTTCGTTGGTAGCAAAAGCAATGCGACTGCGATCATGGCTGATAGTGCCGGAGCGAACGTCCCAGGGGATGTCCGCAGTAACAATTTCCGCTGCCGCGCCCTCTTCCATTGCCTGCCATGCCAGTTGCCGGAACTCACTGTCCTGGTCGGTAACGAACCAGAAACCTGCGTCGTCTTCGTCAAAGCCCACCGGGAAGTTTGCGCTGGTGGTGCCGGTACCGCCGGCAAGCAAAACCATATCCTCCGTGTCCAGGTCGAGCAGGTGCACCCTGGAGTCAGCAATGCTGACATAGTTCGATACCAGTACTTTGCTGCCACTGGCGGAAAATTCTGCCGGTCCCCACCAGGTACCATCCGGTGACTCCAGAACCATCTTTGCGCCTGATGGATCCTCGGGGTCCATTAGCCACACGTCATTGGACGCACCGTTGCGTTGTGTGCTCTGAAAAGCAACGCGCCGGCCCTGCCGATCCCACAGCATTGCGCCGTTGCGGGATTCACCATCCGTCAACATCGTGGTGGTGCTCTCTTCCGGATCGAGCATGAAAATCTGCGTGAATTCACTGCCGCCCGCGTCGCGTGTGAAAATCACATTAGAGCCGCCCGGCTGGCGTGACACGCCACCGATCGGTTCCTTGTAGAAAGTTATCTGGTGGCGGGCGCCGCCCGGCTTATCGACCCGGTGGATTTGACTCACATCGCCGAAACGGGTGGATATATAAACTCCCGTGCTGTCTTTAGTCCAGTCGCTGAAGCCTGCCGAGCGAACGTTTTGAAAACGATTCAGGCTCTCAACAATTTCTGCCGGGATTGGTGGCACATCTTCCATGAGCAGGTTGCCATTGTTGGCTTCGCTGCGCTGCACGGTATCGGCAAGCACAACGCCTGCGCCGAGACTTAATAAGACGCCTGCAAGTAGTTTGCTTTTGTTAAACATGTTTTCCCCTGATCTCTAGGTTAACCAGTGCCATTTGTTCATCAGACAATGCTCACACAATAAGGTGCGCCATGAAATCATCCACCGAGGTACTCGCAAGTTTATCCCGGTCGACGCACAGTGCATCGAGTGCTTTCCACTGAGCGGGTTTCAGTTTGCCCGACACACTGCTCGCAAATTTTTGTTTCAGGACAGGAATGCCTTCGTCACGACGCCGGCGGTGGCCGATTGGATAATCGACAGCGACACGATCCGTGCTTGTTCCGTCTTTAAAGAACACCTGTATTGCGTTGCCAATATAGCGTTTTTCCGCGTCGAAATAGTCTTTGGTGAAGCCCTTGTTCTCCGCGACCTGCATTTTGCTGCGCAACATATCAATACGTGGGTCGGCGGCAACATCGTTCTCGTAATCTGCCGCGGTCAGTCGCCCGAATATCATCGGTATAGCAACCATATACTGCAGGCAGTGGTCACGATCAGCCGGATTGTCCAGAGGGCCTGTCTTGTCGATAATCCTGACGCCAGGCTCCTGTGTTTCCATGACGATTTTCTCGATGTCATCCAGTCGATCCTTTACCTCCGGATGCAGCGTCATGGCCGCCTCTACCGCCGTCTGCGCATGAAACTCTGCCGGGTAGGAAATCTTGAACAGGATATTTTCCATGACATAGCTGGCGTATCCCTGCGGGAATGCGAAAGCATTGCCTTTGAACATGACGTCGTAGTAACCCCAGGTCTTCGCCGTCAGGGCCGACGGGTAGCCCATTTCCCCCGTCATTACGATGAACGCGAGGCGTACACCGCGGCTGGTTGCATCTCCGGCTGCCCAGCTTTTTCTTGAACCGGTATTGGGCGCATGTCGATAGGTGCGTAGTGAACAGCCATCGATCCAGGCATGCGAAACGGCGTTAATTACTTTTTCCCGGTCGCCACCCAGCATGTGCGTAACCACTGCCGCTGTTGCGACCCGAACAAGCAGCACGTGATCGAGACCGACCCGGTTGTAGCTGTTCTCGAGCGCCAGCACGCCCTGTATCTCGTGTGCCTTGATCATCGCTGTCAGCACGTCATGCATCGTCAGCGGTTCCTTGCCGGCCGCACGCGCCTGCCGACTGAGGTAATCCGCCGTCGCCAGGATACCGCCGAGGTTGTCAGACGGGTGGCCCCATTCTGCGGCGAGCCAGGTGTCGTTGAAATCCAGCCAGCGAATCATTGCACCAATATTGAAGGCACCCATTACCGGCTCCAGCTCATAGGAGGTGCCAGGAACACGCGAACCACCTGGCAATGTCGCGCCCGGTACGACCGGACCGAGCAACTTCGTACAAGCCGGGTAGTCGAGTGCCTGGAAACCACAGGCCAGGGTATCCATCAGGCAGTAGTGTGCCGTCTCGTACGCGAGGTCACTGTCGATTTCCGTGTTGCAGACGTAATCGGCGATATCGATAAGTACCTGGTCTGGCTCGGGGCGTTCGGTCGAGCGGATGTCGTGTTGGGACATTTGGTGTTCCTGTTGTTGAGTTTGATTGCCCGTAGAGCGGGGTTTTTGCAGAGATTTTCTTGAGGTTGGGCTATTCGCGGCTAAAGCCGCTCCTACAGCTCACCTACATTCCAAACATCGCGCAAATCTGTAGGAGCGGCTTTAGCCGCGAATGCTATCAGCCCATGCTCAGTCCCGACCTTCTATCGGCACATAAACCTGCAACCCCGGCCCAATATAATCTGCCGCCGGACGTATCAATTTGTTATCCGCCCGCTGCTCCATGATATGTGCTGTCCACCCTGTAATTCTCGAACAGACAAATATAGGCGTGAAGAGATAGGTTGGTATGCCCATAAAGTGATACACAGTTGCCGCAAAAAAATCTGCATTGGCAAAAAGTTTTTTCTCATCCCACATTACTTTTTCTACGGCCGCAGAAATTTCGTACAAAAGCGTATCGCCAAATTCATCCGCCAGGACCTTCGACATCTTCTTGTTAACCGAATTGCGCGGATCGGAGGTTGTATAAACACGATGACCAAAACCCATGATCTTGTCTTTGCGCGCGAGCATATCGAGCACGCCCTGGGTTGCCTCTTCCGGCGACGCAAACTTTTGTATGAGTTCCATCGCCGCTTCGTTTGCTCCGCCGTGCAATGGTCCGCGCAACGCGCCAATCGCGCCGGTTACCGCAGAGTGCATGTCCGAGAGCGTGCCGGTGATCACGCGTGCAGCAAACGTCGACGCGTTGAACTCATGTTCCGCATACAGGATGAGGGTCGTATCCAGCGTTTTGCGATGCAGCTCACTCGGTGGCTTGCCGTGCAGCATGTGCAGAAAATGACCGGCGAGACTGTCGTCATCGGTTTCTACATCGATACGTCTGCCATCAGTGTGGAAGTGATGCCAATAGAGGAGCATTGATGGCAGGCAGGCGAGCAGCCGGTCCGCAGAAATTTTTTGATTGCTGAAGTCTCCCTCGGGTTCAACGTTGCCGAGTATGGATACGCCACTGCGCAAAACATCCATTGGGTGGCTGTCCCCGGGAATCATTTCCAGGACCTGTTTAACCTCATCAGGCAGACCGCGCATGGATTTTATTCTGGCGACAAACGCATCCAGTTCTGCCTGGTTTGGCAGCTTATCGTGCATCAGAAGATGGGCGACTTCCTCGAAACTCGCATTGTCTGCAAGATCGTAAATGTCATAGCCACGATAGGTCAGTCCTGCGCCTTCCTTGCCCACAGTACAAAGCGCCGTAGCGCCTGCTGATACGCCGGCCAGTCCGCCGGTTTTCTTTTTCTCTGTCATCGTTTTCTCCACTTCTTTGGTGCAGTTTTATGACTCGTCTTTACCTTTGAGTCCTTCCTCTGCGAACAGCTGGTCCAGCTTTTCTTCATAGTCGTGATAGCCGAGCACGTCATACAGCTCCATGCGTGTTTGCATTTTGTCGATCACTGCCTGCTGTGATCCATCCTTGCGCAAGGTGCGATAGACATCCTCCGCAGCTTTCGCCATGGCGCGGTACGCCGACAGGGGATAAAGCGCCAGCTGTACGCCAACCTTTGCCAGCTCTTCCGTCGTAAAGAGTGGCGTCTTGCCAAACTCCGTCAGGTTCGCCAGCACGGGAACCTTGATCACGTCCGTGAATTGCTGGTATTCGTCCAGCGTCGTCAGCGCCTCGGCAAAAATCATATCCGCGCCTGCCTCTACATAGGCGGCCGAGCGGTCGAGTGCTGCCTGCTGGCCTTCTACGGCATGTGCATCGGTGCGCGCCATAATGGTGAATTTGTCATCGGTGCGCCCATCGACAGCCGCTTTAATGCGATCGACCATTTCGGCAGTCGACACCAACGCTTTGCCGGGCCGATGGCCACAGCGTTTGACGCCGACCTGGTCTTCTATGTGACAAGCTGCAGCGCCGGCTCGAATCATCTCACGCACCGTGCGACCAATCATGAAAGCGCCACCCCAACCGGTGTCCGCATCGACCAGCAGTGGTACTTCAGTCGCATAGCTGATTCGGCGAATATCCTCGCAGACGTCGCTGAGCGTGGTCATTGCCAGGTCAGGCAGGCCGAAGGATGCATTGGCTACTCCGGCTCCGGACAAATAGATGGCCTTGAAACCCGCTTTCTCAGCAAGAAGTGCAGCGTAGGCATTTATGGTGCCAGCCACCTGCAGGGGTCGTTCTTCTTCCAGTGCCTGCCAGAATCGCGCTCCAGCGCCCATGCTCATACCTCACTTGGTTTCAACTGAAAATTTTAATCTGGATTAAAATTTCTCGGGGCGCGATTTTACACCATAGACATTCGCGGCTAAAGCCGCTCCTACAGATACGCGCAAATCTGTAGGAGCGGCTGTCTCAATGATTGTACTTATGTAGCAGTGCACAGGAAGACACGAAAGCGAAGACGCCGCGAATAAGCAAGTCGCCCGCGCTAGCTTATTTCTACTACGATTCTGCCAGTAACTGTGCCGTCGATATAAGCCTGGAACGCACCTGGCAGCTCGTTGAAGGTGATAGTCCGGCCCGCTATGACATCGAGATGCTGTGGTTTGAGGTCTGTGCCAATTCTTTGCCAGACCTGCAGGCGCAGGTCGCGTGGTGTGTCCACCGAATTGATACCGAGGAGGCAGACGCCACGCAGGATGAACGGTAAAACCGTGGTCTTGAGTTCGTGGCTGGCAGCCAGCCCGATACTGGCAATATTGCCGCCGTATTTCATCGTACGCGTCAGCCAGGCCAGGTAATCGCCACCGAGATTGTCTATCGCGCCAGCCCACTCCGCTTTTTCCATTGGCCGCTTGCCGAGATCTATTTCATCGCGAATCAACACCCTGCTAGCGCCAATGCTTTGCAGGTAATCCACCTTTTCAGCCTTGCCGGTAACCGCCACTGTCTCGTAGCCGCGCGCAGCCAACATGTCGACCGCGATACTGCCAACACCACCTGTGGCGCCCGTAACCACGACCGGCCCATTTTCCGGCGACTGGCCGTTTTGCTCCATCCGGTGAATGGCGAGTGCTGCCGTGTAGCCGGCGGTACCGAGCTGCATTGCCTGCAGCGCATCGATGCCATCCGGCATCGGCACGATCGACTCCGCACTCAGGCGAGCATATTCCGCATAGCCGCCGTCGCGGGTTTCACTTAAGCCGCAACCATTAACGAGTACCGCGTCACCATCGGTAAAACGATCATCTGCGGAGCTGACCACTGTGCCGGCCAGATCGATGCCACCGACCAGAGGAAAACTCCGCAGGATGCGGCCGGTGCCAGTCGCCGCCAGCGCGTCTTTGTAATTAATCGTTGAGTGACTCACTTTTACAACGACCTCGCCTTCGCTAAGGTCGTCAATATTGAGCCGGGCGAACTCTGCTACCAGTTCGCCATCTTTCTGATCGATGCGAAAAGCGCGAAAACTATCCATTGTTACTCCCCTATTTTATCGCCGGTGATCCAGCCAGAACTCCAGGCCCATCGTATCCAGGTTGACATCAAGATCGAGCATTGCGTGCAGTCGATCATCCTCGTTCGTATATCCGTGAGCGCGAAGCTCATCAACCAGATACGCGAACATGCTTTTGTGCATTGCCGCTGTTCGGTCGGCATCGTTGGCATGCTGCTCGGCAATAGCGACGAAGTCGTCTATTCTTTTGTGCATGTCGCTCGCCAGGCGCGGCAGGTTAACAACGCGGCTGAAATGCGTCAGGAAAAGTTGCTGCGGGTTCAGTTGCATGATCCGGTCGATCGCTTTGTGCGCCTCCGGTGGGTCGAAGTGAACCGGGGTTGTGGTTGGAAAAATAAATTCGCCGTTGGCAGTATCCAGCTCGCGATATGAAATACCGAAACTGTCTCCGGTAAACACAGCTTTCGAGCTCGGGTCGCTTAAAACATAGTGATGACGGGCATGACCCTCGGTAAACAGGCATTGCATAGTCCGTCCGGCGAGGCTGATTTCCTGTTGATCGTCAACGATGACGACTCGCTCCGCCGGAATCGGCACGATCTCGCCGTACATTTGCGCATACTTTTCTTCGCCATAGACAGCCTGCGCACCTTTGGCCAGTTTCGCCGGGTCAATCATGTGCGGTGCCCCGCGCGGATGCAGGACGGCTTTCGCATTCGGCAAAGACTGCATCAGGAGACCGGCACCGCCAGCGTGATCGAGGTGTACATGGGTCAGGAAAACATAGTCGACGTCGGCAACGTCGATATCCTTATCCTTTAGTGCATCCAGTAATAGCGGGACGCTGGAATTTGCGGCGGTATCGACAAATGCTGCGCGACCGTTCTCAAGTACGAGGTGGCTCGCGTCGAACAACGGACGGATGTGATCCGTATCGATGGCAGTAATGCCGTCGCCAAGTTCCGTTGTGCGGGATGCTGGTTCGGGCATCAGATACTCATTCTTTAGGATTCTTGCTGCTTATTGTTGCAGTATCTTCAGGCCGTCCTGCGAACTGTAGAACTTTGCTAACTGCGCAATATCTGCATCGCTGAGGCCTGCTGTGAAGGCACCCATGACTGTGCCACTGCGCGTTCCATCCTTGTATTGATGCAAAGCGTATTCCAGATAATCCGCTTCCTGGCCAGCCAGCGTCGGTGGCTGCGGAATAACGCCCTCACCATCTGCGCCATGGCAGGCAATACAGGTTGCCGCTGGCGCAACGCGCGCTGCAGATTCCGCTGTTGCAGTGTCCCTGGTGTCGCCGCTACTCGTAATCCAGGCGATTAGGTTTTCGATATCCTGATCCGTCAACGACGCTGCGTGCGCCCTCATGGTGGGGTGCTGGCGGGTACCGTCACGATAGGCGAGCAATGCCGACTCTATATAAGCACCCTGCTGGCCGCCAAGCTTTGGCACCCGAAATGACGGGTAAGCATTGCGGTAGCCAGCAATGCCGTGGCAACCCATGCAAGTAAAACCACGTTCTTTGCCTTGCTCGGCATCGGCTGCTGCTGCTGACTGAGCAAACAGCATCATGGTGATGAGAAAAATTGCTGCGCCGGAGCGCGTAGTGGTGTGTGTATTCACGCGTGTCTTCTGTGGTGTCCAAATGCCGGACCCGGGCCCGGAAGTATGTTGAGCTCGCTATGGTAATTAGAGTCGATGTGTAATGCCACCCGCTGTCACGGAAAGCGGCCGCTCGACGGGGCATGCTAGCATTCAGACTTCCTTTTCAGACGACCCGGGGATAATGCCGTGAATCGATGGCTGGTAGCTCTGCTGGTAACACTTGCGGTAGTAATCCTGGTATCTCCAGGCATCGTTGGCCGGCTGGCCGAGCAAAGCCTCGACGAGAATATCGACTGGGTTGCCAGCGAAAACCCCGACGTCAGCATATCTACCGAGCGCTTTGACCGCGGCTGGTTTACCTCGGAGGGTCGTTACCGCGTTGTGTTCAGGGGTGGAGCGTTTCACGATGCGGCAATGCTATATAGCGGCAGCACCAACAGCGCGGTACTTCCGGCGTTGATTATAGATACCCGCATTGATCACGGCCTGGTGCCGGTTAGCTCCATGGCCCGCGAGGCCGGCTCATTGATGCCAGGCCTGGCCAATACGATTTCTACTTTCCAGATCGACCCCGGCGATGGCGAGCTGATTGCAATCCCGGGCAAGCTATTCAGCAATATCGGCGTGTCCGGCAGCAGCAAGTCCTGGTTCGTCCTTGAAGCCGGTTCCTTTGGCAAGGACGAACTCAGTGCAACGTGGCAGGGTGCTGATCTGCTCGTGGTTTCGAACCCATCCGCTGGGGGCATTTCTGTCGAGGGCAGCGTTCAACCATTTTCTGTGACCGAGAATGATGAGCGCATTGATATCGGAGTCATTACGGTCGACGTTGATGAGACGAAAAGCGACTTCGGCTTCAGCGTTGGTACCGTCGAGCTCGAAATGG
>Ga0164315_10003630_pt1 | contig 11980 bp, 14 predicted proteins | sample GuaBasSedimGuay6_FD_113737 | JGI IMG/M metagenome (GOLD analysis project Ga0164315, IMG submission 113737) | Subseafloor sediment microbial communities from Guaymas Basin, Gulf of California, Mexico - Guay6, Core 4569-2, 0-3 cm | ecosystem: Environmental > Aquatic > Marine > Hydrothermal vents... | reverse complement strand
GGGCACCGACGCGCCCCAGGCGTGAACGTGATACGAACGAAGGGAGGCCGCGATGGCAGTCATCCGCGGTAGAGAGAAGAAGAGCGGCGGTGAGATCTTCACGGCGTCGATGGCAGACATCGTTTTTCTGCTGATCGTCTTCTTCGTGTTGACCTACAACACCGAGGTTGATCGTACTCAGGTCGACCTTCCCGAAACTTGGGTGAGAAAGAACATCCCGAAGAAAGCCGCTGTGATCTCGATCTCTTCCCCCGACCAGGGTGAAGTGGTCCGAGTTTCCACGGGTGAAGAAATGTCCTTGCCGGTCAGCACCAATGAGGAGGTCATCACCTTTGCCTCCACAGTGGTTGCGCAGGATCCCACCAAGGAGTTCATCATTAAGGCTGACGCGGATGTGCACTACGAAAAAGTCGACGCGGTTCTCGATGCTCTGAAGCAGTCGAAGGTCAAGATTATCTTCCTGCTCTCAGACCAGAAGACCGTCGACGGCTGACGGGGGCGATCATGGGAGTCATCAATATCAAAAAACGGGAGATCGAAAGCGAGATCTTTACCGGCTCCATGGCCGACATCTCGTTCCTCTTGATCATCTATTTCATGGTTACCTCGGTGTTCTCAGCGACTCGCGGGTTGGATTTTGCTCTTCCTGAAGAGAACAACGAGCAGCCCGAGATCAAACAAGAGGATTCAATCGATGTCTACGTTCAGCCGGGTGGAGACCTCCAGCTTGACGGAAACCCGATGGCCCAAGGACAGATCGCCGATCAGTTACTGCCATATATCGCGGAGAAACTCCGCCAGAATCCGAAAAAACCAGTGATTCTGAGGACCGACCCTGATGCGACCTACGGCAATATGATCTACGTCTTCGACATCTTGAGAACACCGATTGAAGACGGCGGGATCAAGATCGAAACCATTTCTATTCCAACCCAGCGCGAGATCAGTAATATCTGGACGATGCTGGGTGTGGCCGGTTAGAAGGGGGTGAAGCATGAATGAAACTCCCAAACCCGCAGTAAAGAAAGAAGAGCAGCTTCCGCAGACAGTGATGGAAATCATCGCGATGGAGGAAGCGCAGGATTCGAAATTGGCTCGAATCGCTTTCATCAGCGCGATGGTGTTGCATGCTGTGTTCTTCATCATGAATTGGAACTTCCTGGTCTGGGGCGACGATGCCGGTGACCACGAACAAAAGAAGACCAAGATCTACGTGGTCAAACAGGTCAAATTCAAGCAGCCCCCGAAAAAGGAGCTGCAGCAAATCCCTAAACCGAAGACCAAGAAGGTTCCTATTCCTGATCCGACGCCTGACGAGCCGGAACCGATTCGTCAGGAGGATCCCGAAGAGGACCTGGACTTCATCGCAGACGACAGCCTGATCCTCGGGGTTCCAGATGCGCCGCCGGCGCCCGAACCCGAAGGACCCGTGAGGTTTGTCGTTGGGGGCAACATTACGGAACCGGATCGCCTCAGTGGCCCCAATCCCGTCTATCCTGAAGCGGCACGACGCGCCAGGATCCAGGGAGTCGTGGTGTTGGAGTGCACGATCGGCAAGTCCGGAAGAGTGACCAATATCAACGTACTCAGGGGCTTGCCTTTAGGTTTGACGGAGGCTGCCGAAAGCGCTGTCCGGAAATGGACCTTCAAGGCTTCGACACTCAACGGAAGACCGGTCGAGGTCCTCTACATCCTGACTGTTCGGTTCAACCTGCAGTAAGGGGAACGGGGAACCCAGGAATTCTATGGCTCTACAAGGCTCTCTCTCAGAACTTTCTCTTCCGGATGTGATCCAATTGGTCAGCGTCTCCGGAAAGAGCGGTGCATTCCACTTGGTCAAAGGGGAAGAACAAGGAAAGATCTTCCTCAAGGACGGTCAGATCATCGATGCTTTCATTGGGAATCTTCGGGGAGAAACCGCCGTTTATGAGATGGCCATTTGGTCCAGTGGGGATTTTTCCTTTGAACCGGGGGAAACTTCTGCCGAAGTGACAGTGCAGCGGTCCAACGCCAATCTGATGATGGAAGCCGCCAGACGCCTGGACGAATGGCGGGTTTTGTCCCGGAGAATTCCTTCCCTCGATCTGGTCCCATTCTTCTCCCCGAGGGAGGGGCAGGATCAGGTGACCCTCAGCCCTCAGGAGTGGATCCTTGTAACCCATGTCGATGGGCACCGGTCCATCGAAGACGTGGCGACGATTCTCCGTTGGTCTGCCTTCGACGTTTCGAAGCTGCTCTTCGGAATGATTACATCGGGTCTGGTTGGTTTGAGAGAACCGCAAGAGGAACAGGGTGGCGGTGGTTTTCAGGCCGGGCCGAGTCCGATCACCCTTCTGGGATTGGCCGAAAAAATTCGTACTGTGGCCATTGATGTTGTCGGTCCCGGCGGCGAAAAGACAATCGAAAAACAATATGGCGGTGCATGCACCTCGATTGAACAGGGCGGAGACCTCGGTGTTATTCGGGAAATGGTTACACAGAACTCCAAGGCCATTTCTCTGCTCAAGGGCGCCGAGGTTGCAGCGATGTTTGACGAGCAGGTTCGCCCCCTGCTCGGCGGAATTGACGAAGGTTCTTCTTGAACCTCAAGGAGGCGTTCATGATTCACTCAGGATTCCGCCTCGGCGCGAGGATTTGCGTCGGGATCCTGCTCCTCGCGGTGGCCATTCCGGCTGGAGCCGAGGATAACCAGGACTACAACAAGGGCCTTGAGGCGTACAGGGCTCGAGAGTATTCGACCGCCATCCTAAGGTTTCAAAAGGTCGTCGAGCAGAGTCCCGACCATGCCGGGAGCCACTACTTGTTGGGGCTTTCCCTGCGGGGGGACAATCAGACGTCGAAAGCCTTGGCCAGTCTTCGGAAGGCCGCCGAGTTGGACCCCAGCACTGCTTCGTATGCCATTGCACTCGGTCAGACTCTGATCCAAGCCAAACAGTACAATGACGCGTACCTGACCCTCAAGAAGGTTCGCTACTCCGATCTGGATTCTCGGGCTCGTCAGAGTTATGCGCCGGCCTTCGCCAATGCTGCGATTATGGCCGGGTTCCCTGGAGAGGCCGTCAGTGTTTTGGAGGCCCAGACCAAGGCCACTCCGAAGAACTCAGGAATGTTCTACACCCTCGGCTATGCCTACAGTAAAGAAGAGGACTACGGCAAGGCCTTCGCCGCCTTCAAGAAAAGCTATGAGCTGGATTCCTCAAGTACCAAGAGCGGAACATCGGCAGTCAAATCGGCGATTTCCGCCGGTCGCCGTGCCGGCGGGTCTCAAAAAGACAATTACTACTCTCAAGGGGCCATCATTGCCGAGAAACTGGCGGGCGCCTCGCCCACGTTTGACAACCTCCTTCTCGCCGGAGAGACTCGTCTGGGTGCCAAGGACTACAAGAAGGCGCTGGGATGGTTCGACCGTGCTCGATCCAAACAACCCCAAAATGTTCTGGTGCACTACTACCACTCACAATGCAACACCAACCTGGGCCAGTACAATTCCGGTATTTCCGATCTACAACAAGCGTTGAAGATCGGTATCAGTGGCTCGATGCGGACCAAAGTTTACAACCAGATGGGTTTCATCTACGACAAGACCAAACAGTACGACCAAGCCGCGATCGCCTATGGCAACGCGGGAAACACCAAGATGGTCACATCGGTCGAAAAGAAGAAGGCTGACGCCGCCAAGAACGTCGAGGCCGACAAAGCAAAGGCCGCGTACGAAGAAAAACTCCGGGCTCTTGAGTTCCAGATCCAAGAACTCGAAGCAATCGGAGAGATTGAAGAGGCCAAGGACCTTCGTGAGCATCTGGAGAAACTCCGCGAGCAGTGAGGGTTTGATTATTCCATTCAAGGCGCCCTTCGGGGCGCCTTTTTTGTCGGGTTCTTCTCTGGAAAGTCGAAGCTATCGGCTGTCACCTGTCAGCAAGGTGGCCGGAGTCGTCAAAGTCTTTCACTCGGCCTCTTCGAGTTTCGCGTGGCGGGCCATCGTCACGATCGCCGCCGCGACCGGAAGGATCATTCCCACTGCGATCTCGGCCGCCGGCAACCATGTCGGGTACGCAGGAGGAGTCAGTCCCATCGATTCAACAAGAGACCCGACGGAGTGAACCAGATACCAGGCGCCCACCGAAGCGCCAACCCCTGCACAGATACCGGGAATCAAGGCTGCGATCAGAAAAGGACTCCTGATGGCGCCTTCAGTCGCGCCGACCAGGCGCATGATCGTGATCTCATCGGCGTGCCGGTAGACCTCCAGGTGAATCCACGTTGCCGCGAGCAGAGACGCTGATGCCAATAATACGATGCTGATTCCACCCAAGAGCCACCCGAGCCTTCGCGCGATCAATCCCAAGATTTGGTCCACTGACGATGTTGGTCCAACCGCTATGACGGCTGGACCCTTGGTCAGCGCCGAGACCTCCTCATGATCCTCGGCCTCAACCTCGACAAGGGTCGGCAACTCTACCGGATTCTCGCCCTCAAGAAGATCCTCCAGATATGGAAACCAGAGTTTGAGCCGTTCTTTCAAGGCCTCTTGACGGACCTCGGTCAGGCGCCAGCCTGGATGTAGCCGAACCTGTTCGGCAAGCCAATCCTGTCGTTGAACGGTATCCATTCTCGGATGGAGGAGGACCCTGACAACGGTTGTTTGTCGCTCCAGGGCCACCAACGGTCGAGCCCACAACCCCAGGCTGATGGTGAAACCTGCCAGCGACATCGGAACAACCAAAGATAGGGCCAGGACCGCGCTGATTGCGCCCCGCCGACGCAGGAGGGCCAGGGCTTCCTCAAGTGCATGGGCCGTCATGGAGGCCAACTTCCGTCATACTCGATCCGGCCTTGATTCAAAACCAGGGTCCTGGCCGGCATTGCCTCCAGGAGGGCGTGATCGTGGGTGGCTACTATGATCGTGGCGCCTTGGTAGTTAATGTCGCACAAGAGGCTCAAGAGTTCCCCGGCCAGATCTGCGTCCAAATTGCCGGTCGGCTCGTCCGCCAAGATCAAACGGGGTTGATAGGCCAGGGCCCTGGCGATTGCGACGCGTTGCTGTTCACCACCCGACAGAACCTCTGGCAGAGCGGATTGGCGGTGGTGCAACCCCAAGCGTTTGAGGACCTGATACGCCCGCCGGTGTGCTTCCCGGGAACCCAGCCCGTGGAAACGGAGAACGAACGTCACGTTTTCCAACACGGTCTTGTGGCGGAGCAGTTTGAAATCCTGGAATATGACACCGATCTTCCGTCGAAGCATTGCCAACTGGTTGCGGGACATCTGATCAACACGCTGGCCGGCGACCCACACGACACCTTCAGACGGTTTTTCGGCGGCGTAGAGCAGCTTGAGCAGGGTGCTCTTTCCCGCGCCGGAGGCCCCGGTCAGGAACAGAAATTCTCCGGCTTCGACCTTGAGGTCGATCCCACGCAAAATCCTGCGTCCGTCATAGGTCTTGGTGAGATTTCTGAGGCGAATCATGGCAACGTCGAGCAGTGTACCGGAACCTGGGTTAGGATCGCTTCATGGGGGAACCAACAGCGGGCTGGTCAGAACGTTTTTTTGCAGAGGAACGATTTTGGGTCAAAGATTCCGGAAGAGTACAGACTCTCCTGGGCGAGGGACCTGCATTGAACCGAGGCGCCTCACTCAACCGGTTGCGGCGGCTCACCGAAACAGCGGATTTCCCATTTGGGGCTCTGGTGTGTGCCGACCAGGTCCACGGATCGTCGATTGCTACTCTCAGCGAGGACTTTCGGGAAGGTCCAGTTCATTCCGTCGGTGCCCACGATGGCTTGATGTCCACGACTCCGGGCTGCGGTGTTGTTGTCTGGACCGCCGACTGTGTCCCGATCCTCCTGGCGGGTGGCGGTGCAGTTTCGGCTGTCCATGCCGGTTGGCGTGGAACTGCCGCGGGCATCATTCCAAAAGCCACTGAACTCTTTGAACGTCTGCATGGGGTCATCCCGTGCGATCTTTCCGCAACGATCGGTCCCGGTGTCGGCGCCTGCCATTATCCTGTGGGCCCCGAAGTGATCAGTGCCCTGGATCGATGGGCAGTTTCGGATACTTCGTGGCGCCAAGGAAACTGCATCGACCTGAGACGCTTCCTGCGCGGGCAGTTGTTGGATCTCGGGCTGCAGCAGTCAAAGGTGGAAATCGTCGGCTCCTGTACCGCCTGCGATCCCCGGCTGGCATCATTCCGCCGGGATGGCGCCGCCGCCGGTCGTCAGATTTCGATCATCGGGCTAGGATCCTGCAGGGTATAGGCCAGGAGCGGTGACGGGAAGCTTTGACTGGAGGAGGCCTCTCCCCTGCAGGATCCTATGATGCGCTGCGCGCATCGAGGTACTTTTTTGATTAAAGAAAATTCCTGCGCGAAGCGCAAATAGGAAGGGGCACGGGCTGGATTGGCCTCTCTCGGGCCTCTTTGCCAGGGTTTGTTTTCTAAGGGCCAATCCGGACCGTGCTCCTTCCTTTGAGCTGCCCGCAAGCGGCTGCGACATCGGCGCCCTTGGACCAGCGGACCGTCACGACCCGGCCGGCATCTCTCAGGGTCCGGGCAAAAGAGTCCACAATTTCTTTTGAAGGCTGCCGGAGTTCCGGGAAATGCGCCATGTCTTCGTTCAAGGGAATGACATTGATCTTGCTTGGTATTCCCTCGATCAGACGAGCCACCAAACGGGCATCGGCGATCTGGTCGTTGAAGTCCTTGATGAGGACGTACTCGAAGGTGATCCGACGACCTCGCTCCAGAGGAAATGCGCGAACGGCCGCCATCAGTTGATCGAGGGGATAGCGCCGGGTGATGGGCATGATTTCCTGACGGCGTTGCTGGTCAGGGGCGTTGAGCGAGACAGCCAATTTTGGACGTTTTGCCAGCGTCGCCATCCACTGGATGCCCGGAATGATCCCGGCGGTTGAGATGGTGATTCGTTTGGGACTGACCCTCTCGTAGAGGACCCCCAGAGCCTGGCCGAGAGCGGTGGTGTTGAGCATCGGCTCCCCCATGCCCATGAAGACCAGGTTGACTCTCTCGACTTCTTCGGGAAGATCTCGCCGCATCAGGCGATAGTGACCGACCATTTCGTCGGCCCTCAGGTTTCGACCAGCGCCCAGGGCGCCTGTCACACAGAAGGTGCAGCCCACGGCGCATCCGGTCTGTGACGACAGACACAGGGTCGCCTTCCCGCCATCGGGCATGGATACGCCCTCAACCGTCGCGCCGTCTTCTGACTCAAAGAGGTACTTTGTCGAACCGTCGCTGCTGACGGCTCTTTCCAGGACCTTCGGTTCGGCCAGGGTGAAATCTACCGCAAGGGCGGTTCGCAGAGACTTCGGAATGTCGGACATTTTCTCAAACGTCTGTGCGTCCCTCTGGTGGATCCACCCTGCGACCTGCCGCCCCCTGAAGGGTCGGTCAACTGTATTTTTCAGGAGATCAGCGATCTCGACGGATGTCTTACCTAAAAGATTCATGCACTCTCCGACAGAATAGGCTCGAAATGAAGCCCGTTCTCGGAGAGAATAGCGTGGATGGAACAGATACCGCACCTTCCCGACTCCCTTGGGCCTCACCGGATCTCCGGGTGGCGACCGATCGCCGGTGATGCCTCCGGCCGCCGTTACTGGCGGGTTGAGATGAAACAGGGCGGGACCGCCATCCTCTGCCGTTATCCCGAAAGGTGGCGCTCTGTGGTCAAGCGGGACCTCGAAGTCCTGATATGGCTGCGTGACCGCAACCTCCCGGTTCCCCAGATCCTGATCGGCGATGCTCGGTCTTTGTGGGTGTTGCTGGAAGATCTCGGCCCGATTGACGGAGAGCAGGCCCTGATGAAAACGGCTCCTGAGGCACGGGCAGACCTCGCGGGTACATTTCTTGAACCCCTCTGTCGGCTGTCCGCTCTCCCGGTCCGTGACCTCCCTCATTGGAACCCCTCCCTCGATCAGGCCTTTCTCCGGTGGGAACTCAGCGGTTTCGAGATGTGGAGCCTCCCGGAAAAAACGAGATGGAACGCGGGCGAAGTTCTCCAGCCTTGGCTCGACGAGCTTGCGACGTCCGTGGCCGGACACCCCCGATCGATCTGCCTCCGAGATTTCCACCTCAACAACATCCTGGTCGATGCCGAAGGCAGGGTCGGTATCATCGATGTCCAGGACCTCAGGCAGGGTCCGGACACCTATGACCTGGCCAGTTTGCTCTGTGATCGTGCGATGCCCGAACTACTCAATTCCGATCAGCGACTGGCTGTAGCGCGGCTGTGGGCCGAGTCCGTCGGCGCCGCTCCCGGCTGGGAGCGTCGCTTGCAGGAGACCACTCTTCAACGTGTACTCAAGGTGCTCGGGACCTTTGCGTTCCTTGGGGCGAAAGGAATGTCCCAATACCTCAGGTGGGTGCCCCAGACCGCTTCGACTGCCGCCGGAATTGCCGGGCAGTTCGGGGCGCCCGCCGGAGTCATGGCAATTCTGTTAGAATTGAAGGCTACTGGAGGTGTCGATGTTTGGTAGCCTTGGTCTTCCCGAACTCTTGATCATTCTCGCGATCGTCGTCTTGATTTTTGGCGTCAACAAGCTCCCCCGACTGGGAAAAGGTCTGGGAGAAGGTATCCGCAATTTCAAAGACTCAGTCAAGACCGAAAAAAGCGACGAGGCCGAGGATAACGGCTCCTCGGACTGAAGCCTCCGGAAAACCCGGAGGATATTTCACCAGGATTGAATAAGGGCGGCCCGAGGGCCGCCCTTTATTGACCCGATGAATCTACCTCTAGGCGGCGTCCGGGCCTTCAGCGGGTTCGCCCAGAACCCGGCGAACCATGTAATAGACAGTGGCCAACCCAATAATCAGCAGGATCGCGAATAATACGAAATTTCCCCACTGTGCTCGGATGACGAACTGCGACAGATCAACCGATGAGCCCATGTAGATCGACCGGAGTTGGTCTCTGGTCACCACCATGATCGCCATTGTGGCCAGGGTGGTCCCAAGGGTTGCCGTCACCAGGGCCGGCCTGGAAACCGGGTCGGTACAACGGGCCACCATCACCAGGATGCCGATACCGAAGAGGATTCCGACGGTGAAGGGCCCCATCGTTGCTCCGCCACCGCGCATCAGGCCCAGCAGGACTTCTTTCGGCAGGGCCATCGTCAACCACAGGCCGTCGGCGATCTGCAGGACTGAAGCCCACAGAACCCACTTCCAGGCAAAGCGTGCAATTGCGCCGTTGAGGTCCGGGTCGATGCCCCGGCGTGATTGGCGTACGGCCCACCAGGTGACAACCATCGCCGACATGGCCACTCCGGCCAGCAGGAAGTGCAGGTAGCGTGGAATGAACGTCGGGTCATGGAGAATCGCCCAGGGGTTGCCGGCAAGGGCTTGCCAGGTTCCCGGTTGCATATGGATTAAATTGACGGCTACCTGAATCGCACCGATGACCATGAACAGAATCGCGGCCGTCCACAGCCACGCACCGCCCCCATGGCCGCGGGCAGGCGCACCCTTGAATTTGTAGAGGTAGACGGCGTAGTAGCCAATGGTCAACAAGAGCAAGAGTGACAGCCACATTCCGCCAATCAGAATTGTGGCCGTATAGAAAAACTGGTGGTACAGCAACTGGATAAACAGCAACGGGGCGACGCCGGTGGTGATCGTCATCGAAATGCCGTACCCGTTGATGCCGATCAACCGTTTGGCAAGCACCCCCCGGGGATCATCACCCCGGCCTCCGGCCAGCGTATGGGAGACCGCTGCTAACAAAGTCCCGCCCAAGGTCAGGTTCATGAAGAGCAGGTGGAGGAAGAAGGTAAAAATCAACAAGAACTGGAAGAGCCAGACCGGGCCCGGCAGGCCGGCCGCGTCAACTGCAGGAATCAGATCCGGAATCATTGTCCACCTCCCGTCGATGCCGGCAACCCGCCGTCATGAGTCAGCGTTCCCAGGTATGTTGCCAGGGCCTCGAGGTCCTCGTCGTTTCCGACAAAGGGCGGCATCATCGGGTAGGCGGTGGTCTGAGTGTCGAACTGCACGGTTCGGTCGGCGTCGACATATGCCTGGCCCATGTCACGTAACTGCTCGAGCGTGGCCGTGATCATGCCGACGAGGAGGTCGTGGATCATCTCGGGGTCCTCCAGCATCTCTTCGGGACCGGGCATCACCTCGACCATTTCGTCAAACGAAGTGTCGCTGTGGCACGAGGCGCATCCGGCCTGATATGCCGCGGCGGCCGACCCTGGTGGGCCATTCCCCGCGACGGCCAGCATTTCCTCAAAAGTCGGCAAGGCCTCGGTGATGCTCTGGTATCCGCCGAGGGTGTGGCAGGAAGAACACTCTATCTTGAAGATCCGCCGTCCGACTTCAACAGGGTCATCCGACCCTCCGATCGACGCCCAGCCTGAATAGGCCTGAACGCCCTCCGAATTGATCCGCTCGATATCCTCGATGAGCAATCCGTTGGAGAATTGATGACTGTGAATCAGGAATGGCTTGCGACTGCCCTCCCGAAGCCGTTCCCAACCGCCAAAAAAGGCGAATGCGGCCACCATGACCAGAACGCCGGGTACGATCGCCTTGATGCTCCGTGGAATCACCATCAAGAATACGATCCCGAAGACCAACGCTGCCGCCAAGGCCCACAGGGTGAACGACCGCGTCGCCGCCAAAGAAGCCAGGGTCGGGGAATCTCCCAGGAAGAGGGCCCGGGTGGTCTCGCCCAACTGTGCTTCCCACCACCGGTAGCCGACGTAGGAGATCAACGAGCCGGCAACAAGCCAACCGCCGATATAACGCACCAACCGAGTGCCGGCCTCTCGGCTCTTCGCCGCCGGGAAGATCATGAACGCGGCCGCCATCATCAGTGCGATTCCGGTCCGAAGCAGGGTCGCCGGCCAATAGGTCGGGTTGAAGAACCCGTCCCAGAAAGCATGGCTTTCCAGCCACTTTCCGGGAGTCAGCTGGTAGGTGATAATTCCGTTGATGACCACCAGTGATCCATAGGCGCCGACAAAGTACAGCCACCCAACCATCAGATGTGCCTTCTTGGAGATCTTGTCCCAGGTTGTGTAGTAGATCAGAGCCGCGACGATCTCAACGATGAAAAATACCCACTCATTGCCAGGTCCCAGATTGGATAATCCATATGCCCCCCTCCAATCTCAAGCAGATCCTGCCGATACTGTACTCCATGGAGGGCAGCAAACCCAATGTTTCTGCTGAGAAACCGTGGCCAGGCAGGGCCGCGGAAAGAGAAATCTGCCTCTTGACACCTCGGGCATCGAGACATATTATGTACAGAGACGTTGAAAATGAGTCTGGATTAGAGGGAGATATTATGAGCAAGTTGGCCCAACGTGCCCAAAAACTATTCATCCAACACCTGAGGGAAAACAACCTCAAGGTGACCCAGGAAAGGCTCGCCCTGTTGGATGAGATCTTTGCTACGAGTGACCACCTGGATGCTGACGATCTCCTGGCCAGGATGAAAGTCAAAAAGCGCAAGGTCTCCCGTGCAACGGTCTATAGAACCCTCGACCTCCTGGTGCAGTGCGGCCTGGTCCGCAAGAGCCGCCTGGGCCGAGAGCACTACTTCTACGAGAAGATGGAGCCGGGCGGTGGACACCACCACATGGTCTGCATGGCCACCGGCAAGATCATCGAATTCTGGGATGCCGATCTGGATGAGCGCCTGCGCCACATCTGCCATGACCACAAGTTCAGGCCGTCCTTCATCTCGATCCAGGTCCAAGGCCTGAGCGAAGAAGGCCAGAAGGTCGAGCAAGAGACGTCCTTCTTTTAGGCTCAGATCTCACGCAAGTGCTGGGTCAATTTGAGAGCTGATAAAACCGATTGAGCCGGAACCTCCTTGGTTTCGGCTCAGTCTTTTTTCACAAATGACACGTTGGCGATTCGCCGTTTGCCAACCTGGATCAACAGAGACCCCCCAGAAATTGAAGAAATGGTCATCTTGGGGTCACCGGCGCCTTCACCGTCGACCTTGACTCC
>Ga0164315_10003627_pt1 | contig 11989 bp, 10 predicted proteins | sample GuaBasSedimGuay6_FD_113737 | JGI IMG/M metagenome (GOLD analysis project Ga0164315, IMG submission 113737) | Subseafloor sediment microbial communities from Guaymas Basin, Gulf of California, Mexico - Guay6, Core 4569-2, 0-3 cm | ecosystem: Environmental > Aquatic > Marine > Hydrothermal vents... | reverse complement strand
CTTCAGCCGCAGGAAGAGAATCAACCGGTCGTCTGGCGCAGACGCGTCGTTGTGATCGTAGTCCTGTTCGTGGGGATGGCCATCGCGGGCCGCGTTGCCATGAGCGACGACGACTCCGAGCAGGGCGGTGCGAAGAGCGGGCTGGCCACCGGCTTCGCAGCGAACGGCGAACCGGGCGAGGAGCGCGAGAAGTCGCTGGTCCAGACAATCCTGCCTTTCATCACCGAGGCGGGCACGGTGCTGCTGCTGGGCATGATTCTCGGCATCGGCGCGCGCATGGCGATCAAGAGCATCGTGGTCGTGGCGATCGTCGGCATGGTCGGCATCCAGTTCGCCATCTATCAAGGCTGGATCAGCGCGGAAAATGCGGGCGGCTTCGTCGGCCACATGAGCGACTACGTCTTCAATATTCCCGAAAACGCCGAGGGCACGGACCTGCTCCGCGAAAAGGCGCCCAGCGTGGGGGCCGGCCTGCTCGGCTTCGTAATGGGCTTGAAGAAGGGCTAGTTTCAGTCGATGAGGGGATAGTGCCCTTCGTCTACTCGCTGCTGGTCGCCTTCATCCCGTCCGCTCTCTGGCTCTGGTTTTTCTATCGCAAGGATCGCTGGGAGCCCGAGCCCAAGCGGTTGGTCATTCGTGTCTTCCTGCTGGGCGCGCTGGCATGCGGCCCGGTCTTTTTGATCGAACGCTACTGGCAGCTGCCCCCCACCGTCCTGCACGAGTTCTTCTTGCGCGTCGCGCTGACCGAGGAGCTGTTCAAGATCCTGCCGGTCGTCTGGCTGGCGATCTGGCACACGGAACTCGACGAACCGATGGACGGCGTCGTCTATGCGGTTTCGGCGGCGCTCGGTTTCGCCGCGGCCGAAAACGCGGTCTACGCGCTCCAGGCGGGCAACCTGCTCGCCATCGTGCGCGGGTTCACGTCCACGGTCCTGCACGTCTGCCTGAGCGGACTCGTCGGCTACGCGATCGGCATGGCGCGTCACGGCCGCCCCTACCGGACCGTCGTCGCGCTCGCCGCTTTCTGCGCCGCCGTGGTCCTGCACGGCGCCTACAACCTGTTCATCGCGATGGGCGCGCTGCCCGAACTTCCCGACTGGATCGCACGCCTCGCGGTCGGGGTCCTGATTCCCACACTTCTGATTCTCTTCACGCTCGCGATGCGACGCGCCGACCGGCTATCACCGCATCGGCACAAGGTCATCGCGACCGGCGCAGAAACCAAGCCAGCGGAAGCGGAAGCAGTGACACAAGAAGCATAAAGCCGGCGACGACCGAGAGGTCTACGCGCAGGATGCCCTTGGCGACGCGAATGTAATCGTTGGTCAGGCCGAACGAACCGCTGCTCGCGTACCACGCCTGCACTTCGGCGCTCCAGATGAGGCCGCCGGTGAGCCAGACGTTTCGCCCCATCAGGAACCACGCGAGCGTCGCGTAGGCGATGCGCTCCGCGCGCGACCCGGTGAACCCGCCGTCGAGCGCGCGCTGAAAAAAGACACCGGCCAGAACGAGTTCGCCGATGTGGCCGCCCATCAAGAAGAAGAAGTCGCGCATTCCGGTAAACGCGAACGCCGGATAGATCAACGTGAACGCGCCGAACGCGATCATCGCGCGGCGGTTCTCGCGACTGCGCCACGTGAGCCAGCCCGATGCGCCCCACATGAGTAGCGCGAGCGCGGTCTGCTGTTCCGAGTACCGCGCCATCGCATGGCCGGCGAGACTGATCGCCGGAAACGCGGGGCAACCTGCCAGCCACGCGATCGCCACATGGCCCATCTCGTGGCAGAGCGAACCGAAAAACCAGCCCATGTACTTGAGCAGCGGCGTGAAGGTGAAGGCGGGTGCGAGGAAGGCACCGATCGCCAGGTATGCGAGCGCCTGCTTCTTCTCCCACGTGATGCCGTTCGGCCGGATCAGTATCTGGGGGGGCGCGGGGGGGATATCGGTGGTCGGACCCGCCAGCACCGCGCTGCAGTAAAAGCAGTCCTCCAGCCCGGAGCGGTTGGATTCTCCGCAGGAGGGGCAGTCGGTCCGGGCAAGTGTGCGCATAGAGCCACATCCCTATCGGTTTGCCGCACCCGTAGAATCAAGGGCTATGCGCTTCGAGAATGCCTACCTCCCCGCCGGTGGTTACTGGACTTCGCCCTTCGCCAAGTGGCAGGGCAGCCTGGCCAACTCCCACACGATTCATTTCGCTGCCGACGTGACCAAGATCGCGTTGCAGCAGCGCGGCATCGACGCCACCGCGATGGACTCCATCGTTTTCGGCTGGACGATCCCCTCGAAGCAGTGCTTCTACGGCGCGCCGTGGCTCGCCGGGCTTGTGGGCGCGCCCCACGCGACCGGCGCCATGGTGAGCCAGGCGTGCGCGACAGGTGCTGCGTCCGTGGCGCACGCGGCGGCACAGATTGAGACGGGCGGCGCGGAAAGCGTGCTCGTCGTCACCGCCGACAAGTGCAGCAACGGCCCGCACCTCTACCACCCCAACCCCAAGGGACCGGGCGGCAAGGGTGCGTCCGAGGACTGGGTTTGGGACAACTTCTCGTTCGACCCGTGGGCCAAGGGCTCGATGATTCAGACCGCCGAGAACGTCGCCAAGGAAGCGGGCATCACGCGCGAGGAGCAGGACGCGCTGACGCTTGTGCGCAACCAGCAGTACCTCAAGGGTGTCGAGAGCGGTTTCCAAAAGCGCGTCATGATCACGCCGTACGAAGTGCGCGCGGGCAAGCGCGTCGTCGCCACCATGGAAACCGATGAGGGTGTCTTCCCCACCACCGCCGAGGGACTCGCCAAGCTCCGGCCGGTCATGCCCGAGGGCACGATCACGTTCGGTACGCAGACGTTCCCCGCCGACGGCAACGCCGGTGCGGTGATCGCGACCAAGGAGCGCGCCAAGGAGTGGGGCAAGGGCGAGGAGCCGATCCAGATCCTGAGCTACGCCACCGCGCGCGTCGAGAAGGGCTTCATGGCCAAGGCGGTCGTGCCGGCCGCGTTGAGCGCGCTGGCCAAGGCGGGCGTCAAGATCGACGACGTCAAGGTGATCAAGACGCACAACCCGTTCGCCGTCAACGACATCTACATGGCGCGCGAGTTGGGCATCGACCCCGAGGGCTTCAACAACAACGGAAGCTCGCTCATCTTCGGCCACCCGCAGGGCCCGACCGGAACGCGCCTGATCGGCGAAGCGTGCGAGGAAGCGCGCATGTTGGGCGGCGGCTACGTGCTGTTTGCCGGTTGCGCGGCGGGCGATACGGCTGCGGCCGTTGTGCTGAAGGTCTAAGGGAGCACGAGCTCCTTCGTCGCGGGAATTGAGACTTTCAGGCCCCGGATGTCGGACTTCACGTTCGCGACGGTGAGGAAGTAGTCGCCCGCGACGAGGTCTCGGATAATGCCGACTCCCTTGGCGTCGGTCTTGGCGCTAGGGCTGCGGCCGAAGCCGCGCTCGCTTCGGCTCAGCATGAAGGTGGGCCGGCCCTCCCCGGTCCAGGTCACCTTGAGGTCGTGCAATTCGGGAATCGCGATATCGGCGGATTGCTTGCCCGACCGGAGCGCGAGCGGTTTCGATGCGATCGACGCTCCGCTGAACGCCGATCCCCGAATACGCAGGCGCAGGCCGAATTCGCCCGGCTGCACGGGCCCGAAGCTCGCTTTTCCGTCGGCGTCAATGGGCGAACCGTGCGAGCGCCCCGATCCCGATTTGTCCTCCAGCGAGAGGCTGAGCCGCCCCTCGCGGCCCGAGCCCTTGTAGTTGGAGATGGTCACTTCGACCGTGGCCGGCTTTTCGAATCGCACGGCGACGGGACTGCCCGAACCGGGAACGACCTTCGCGCGCGCCGAGCCGTAGACCGAATGCAGTGCCCGCGCGTAATGCTCCCCGTCGATGCCTTTGTAGTTTTCCAGCTGCGCCAAAAAGATGACACCGTCGGAGCGGCGCAGCGCAGTGGTGCCCGACGACCCGTTACGGCGCTTGCCGCGAAACTCGAGTGACCACTGCACGCCCGTTTTCAGCTCCCCGCCCTCGGGATCGAACGCCTGCACGAGAACGTGGTCCGCCGGGTCGGGCGTGGGCATCCGCAGCACGACCTGGTTATCACCGGCGGCCACATCGACCACCTGCCGGGCGAAGATCTTCCCGTTGTGGCCGATCGCCGCGCCAGCGAGGTAGCGCGCCGGCTCCAGGTTCTTCCAGTGCGTCACGCCGCCGTCGTCGGGATAGATAGCGTTGTTCCGCGAGGAGTCCTTGAGAATGTCGTCGGCCGGCGGCTTGTCACCGCTGAACCGCACCAGCATGGCTTGCACCGTGGGCAGCTCGAAGCTGGGCGGCGGCACCACATCGACGCGCAACCGCGGCTTGACCGCGATGCTGAAGATGACCTGCCTCATAGCCTTGTCGATCGACACGACGACTCGCTTCTCCGCCGACGCCGCCTCGCTCTCATCCCGAAGGACCGCCCGCAGGGTGTAGGTACCGGGGGCGAGTTCGATCCAGCGCGAACTCGGAGACCAGCGGTCGGAACTGCCCGTCGTCCCCCCGTTGCTCTTGTGGAAGGTCCAACGGATGTCCGCTGCCTCGGGCCGCCCGCCGCCCGAAAGCCGTACATCGACGTAGAGGCGCACGATGGGCCGGGCAACGAAATTCAACTCGCTGCCGGGCTTCACCCTCCATTGGCTCGCGCGACCGGTGGCCCGGAGCTGGTAGCCCTTTGCGTACGCATCGATCCGGTACGAGGTCGCTGCCAACCCGGTTGCCGCGTACATGCCGTCCGCGTCCGTGCGCACCTGCCGCCGACCGAGACGGCGACGGATCTGGCGCTTGGCGTACCGCGCGACATCCTCGGCGATCGGACTCTCCGTCGGCCCCGCGGGCGCCTTGGTCCCCTTGCGGTTGCTGCGCGGGCGGTTCGCAGTCACCACGACGATGACGCCGGAAACAGGCTCGCCCGCCGCGTCCGTAACACGCCCGACGATCTTGCCGGAGCCCTTGGCGGGAGGATCGACGGCGAGCCCATCAATCCACGAGGCCATCGAATCCGGCGCCGCGGTCCGTTCCGCGGCAGGCGCGACGGGCACCTGTCCGCGCGTCTTGCGTTCGGGCGCCACATCCTCGCGCAGTCCACCCAGTACGTAGCCCGCCGCGAAAGCCGCAGCGATCAGAAACCCGACCATCCATCGCATGCCCGAACTCTAGCGGATCGGCCCGAACCGCGCGTCCGGTCTTGACATGGGATACTGCACGCGTGAACCGGATCTGCCGCCGCTCGATCGTTCTTCTGGCCATCGCATCGTGTGTATGGGCGGAGGGTGAGTTTCCCGAACTCGAGAAGACCTCGCCCGATGCGGAAGCTGCATTGCGCGGGCTGGAGGGCAAGGCGCTCGCCGCGCGGGCGAAGCAGTTGGGAGAGCCGGCCGCGCTGGTCCTGCTGAAGCGTCTGCAGGATCGAGCGGAGGCGTCTCGACACTGGACCGAAACGACGGGGAGACACATCGACGACGCACGCGAGCGGCCTCTGTGTGTCCTGCTCGGCGAACTCGCGGGCCCTGAGCTTTGCGCCGCCATGGCGCGCGAACTAACGGCGCACTCGCTGCACCCGAGACTGCGGATCGAGGTCGTCATCGCCCTGGCCTCGAGCCGAGGACCCGTCGCCGCGTCCGCCCTCGCCGCCCGCGCGCTGGACGGATCCGAGATGGTGGACGTACGTCGGGCTGCGCTGCTCCGCATTCACCGCCTTCCGCTCGACGTCGCGGCGCTTCGGCCGCTGTTGCTTGATCCGCGCGGCAACGCGGATGTGCTTACCGCCGCGGCGCTCTCGCGCGCGGGCCACCACGAAGCGCCCTCGCTTCTCGTCGAGGGATTACGCGACGGTCTCCTGCGTCTCGACATCAAGGGAGCCTGCGAGCAGGCCGTCAACAGGATCGTCGGCCGCGAGATCAAGGGCGGCGGCTCGTTCACGACGCGCGGCGGCGCCAGCGACATGGAGTTCTACGGAGCTTTCGCAAACAGAACGAGCCCGCATGCGACCGCACTCGCCGCCTGGATCAAGGAGAACAAACCCGACACCGCGTTCGAACGCCGCCATCGCGCCTATCTGGCAAGCGACCGCCGCAAGGCGGAACTGCGCGTGAAGGGCTTCGAGCAGATCAGCGCCAGCCGGGGCGACTTCGACCTTGCGGCGGCGGTGTTGAGCATCGGAGGCTCGCAATCGGCGATCGAGCGCGACCTGGCGCGCATCAACCGCCTCACCGCGCTGGCGCGCGAGGCGACCCAAGACCTCGACAAGCCCGAGCAGAAAATCGAGGCGCTCAACCGCCTCCTCCTGCGCGGCCGCACGTTGCCCGATGGCGGCTCCGATCAGACATCGTTCGACCTGCACTCGGTCCTCAACGACAACCGCGGCGATTGCCTCGGGTGGTCGCTGCTCTACCTGTCCGTCTGCGACCGCCTGGGTTACCCCGTCTACATCGTCCAGTCGCCGAACCACTGCTTCGTTCGGTGGGACGACGGCAAGACACGTCGCAACATCGAGACGACGGCGCGTGGAAAGGAGTTTCCCGACGAGCACTACTTCAAGAGCGATGGCGAGCATCCGCTTTTTCTCAAGCGCACGAGTCGCCGCCGCGTTGTCGCCGCGTTTTGCACGAATGTGTCAGCCACTCTCGCCAAAGAGGGCGACTTCCCGGGTGCGGAAGGGTGGACGGAACGATCGCTCGAGCTGAACCCGGACGAATACTTGGCCTACACCAACCGGGCAACAGCGCGATTCGAGACCGGGGCCGAACCGGATCTCGCCCTTAAGGACATCGCAGCCAGCCTTGAGCTATACGCCGGAAACACCGTCGCGCTCGACATCCGCACCTCGATACTACTGCGCTCCGGCCGCTACGAGGAAGCCCGCGAAACGGCAAAGGCAACGCAAGCGCGGACCCCGCTCTGCATCTGCCGCATGCGCACGGGCGACGCGCACGGCGCCAAGCAGGAGTTGCTGGAGAGGTTGAAGGAAGACGACGCGAGTCTGTCGGAGTACGGCGCACTGATGGAGGCGAAGGCGCGCCTCGGTGAGCCGTTGGCGGGTGCGATCAAACGCGCGAAGGCACGTTTCGAAAACGACCTCGGGGTGACGGTGTTGGCGGCGCTCGCACTTGTGGAGGCGGGACGCGACAAGGAAGCGAGCGAGCTGTTGTTGCCCATCGAGCAGGAGATCCGCGCAACGGCGCGCAAGTACTGGAGCGGGTCGCGTGCGACGGAGTTTCGACACCTCACCCACGTCTACTGGATACAGCGCGCCCGCATCGCGCTGCGCGCCGGCGATCGCGCGGGCGCCAAGACCGCGATCAAACTCGCGCGCAATTCCTACGGGCCTACGCGCGAGATGATCGTCGTCGAGCGCAAGATTCGCGGATAGGAGCCTACTCGCGACGAAGGCGTCGAATCCGGGCTCGACCGGACGTCATCACAACGAAGACTTCCGCCAGGTCCTGGCCAAGACGCTCCGCGAGGGATACAAGCGCCGAGCCGAGACCGGAGCGGGCAGCGAACGGCCAGCGCACATAAATGACGCCGCAGGTCCCCTGACTCAGTGCGTACGCAAGACGTCCGAAATCGCGATCCTCCGTGAGGATGACCAGATTGTGGGTCCGAGCAAACTCCGCGACGTCTTCGTCAGTTGCAGCCGGCATGATCTCGCTGACCGCGATGACCTCATGGCCGGCATCGCGCAGCGCGACGGCCATGCGGTTGTCGGCGCACTCGTCAGCGAGGAAGCCCAGTGAGGAATCCCAGTGAGAACACGCAGGGGCTACCCGCCCGATCCCTCGCCGGTGGCAAGAGTCGTCTCGGCTGCGAGTGTATCGGCCGCGTATGCGATGGCGGCGAAGATGTCTTCGTCCGTCAATCCCGGGTACGCCTCAAGAAGATCGGGAACCGAGGCGCCCTCCGACAATTTCCGCAGCAGCAACTCGACCGGGATCCGCGTGCCACGGACCACCGGCTTGCCAATCATTACCTTGGGATCGACGACGATGCGCTCTTGGGCCATGACGGCAGCATACGCGTCCTCCGCTGGGTTCCTGGCGAATTCGGGTCCCGGTGTGTTCTTGCGAGACGCGCGGACTCGGCCACTACTCCTTCGTAATCGCGGCGCGGGCGCGGATGCCTTCGTCCTCGAACGTGACGCCGAAACTGCCGCGCGTCCAGCCGGGGAACGGATAGATGTCATCCGGGCCGTTCTTGGGCTCGCCGGGGTGGCCGAAGGCGGTCGACTCGTAGGTCTTCCACTTGTCGTTCCAGACGTACTTGCCGCCGCCCGAGCAGACCAGCCGCATGCCGGTGATCTGTTGGTGCATCACGACCGCGTCCTCGCCTTCGAACATGCGGCGCCACTCGTTGAGAATCGGGATGTTGAGCCATGAGAGACCGCGCATCTGATCGCGTACGGTCCGGCCTTCGCCCTGTTGCAGATCCATGATTCTCAGCACGTCGCGGTGCGCGTGCAGGGCAAGGTGCTCCCCCAGCCACGGCGACGCGCGCTTTTCCTGCTGCGCGGCAAGCCTGCGGTCGATCGCCTGCTTGAGCGTCTTCTCGCTCAGCGCCCAGACGAGGCGCCCCTTGATCACCGTGTAGTGGAGGGCGAGGTCCTTCGTGTCCAGGAAGCCGTTGGCCTCTTCGCCCGCCTCGATGCGCGTGTACTCGATCTCACCGTGCTTGCGGCTGCTCCACGTGAGCATGTTGGGCGCGAACTGCGCGGTCATCACCTTGAGCCCGCCGAGGAACGCCACCGCGATGAGCGGATTGCCTACATCGATACTGATCGCACCGGGAAACCGATAGAGGTTCTTCTGCATGAACTTGTCGGCGTCTTCGGCGCGCGCCAGTTCCGCCCAGAAGGGATCGCGATCGACGTACACGGAGACCGTCTGGCCCACCCACGCCAGTGGATTCGTGCGCGGCTTGATGCCGGGCCACGAACTGAACGCGCCGCGGAACGACTCGCCCACTTCCGAGTTGTAATCGAAGGCGAAAATGAATTCGAACAGCGCGTTGGCGTGCGGATCGCCGGATGTCGGCGAGATCTTCGACTTGCCGACCGCGCGGATCCATTTGTTGTACTCCGAGCCGAGAATGAGCGGCATCACCGTCACGTCCACGGTCATGCTCTTGTCCTCGACCTTGAACTGGATGCCGATCGGGTCGAAGAAGTTGCTCCACGCCGACTGGTAGCCGGCGCGCCAGCGGTTGTAGCCGTCCGCTTCTTCCTTCGTGACGTGGGTGAACCTCATTTCGGCGATCGGCGTCAGGAAACGCGAACTGCCGTAGATGGAGCTCTTCACGCCCTGCGAAGTCAGGGAGAGGTTGCCGGCGTCGATGGAAGGGAAGTCGTTGGGCAGCGCCGCGCCCACCTTGCCCATGGCAAGATCGCGCACGTGCTCCGCCTCGAGTTCCGCCATCACCGCGGCGGCGCGCATGCGGCGCGACATGGCGATGCGCCAGCGCGGGCTCGACCACTTGCGGATGACCGCGTCGGTCAGCATCAGGTACGCCGTCTCATGCTCGGCGCCGCGCTTGTAGCGGGTGCGGAAAAAGCGGTACTCGTCCAACGACGCCATCGACGCGATGCGCTTGCGATCGACCGCGAGCAGGCGATCGATCTGCGCCGACGAGTTGGTCACGACGATCGTGTCGCCCAGTCGCACCTGGTAGCTGGAAACGACACGCTCCCTGCTGACCAGCGCGTGCACGCTTGCGCCGTTGCGGTCTTCGGTGGACGCCTTCGCCGTGACGCCGGAGCCCGCCGCGTTCTTGATGCGGTTGGCGCGCAGCAGCGTGTCGAGCGCGCCGGCGTCCTTGGCCTGGAACATGATCGCCACATCGCTGCCTTCGCGCACGAACGGGTCACTGCCAGTAAACGCGACGCTGTCCACCAGCGCCGGGCCGAGCATGCGGGCGATGGCGCTCGTCTGCAGGCAGAGCTGTTTTTCGTAGCGCTCGCGCGTCATCGCATCCTGCGCGCTCGACTCCGCCAGTTGCGCCGCGAGCGTGCCGCCCAGATCGGCGGAGTCCATCGCGTCGAGCATCGACTTAAACGTCGGGAAAAAGAGCGCGTACTGGTCGGTGGGAATGCGAGCGGCGAGCGGATCGGCCTCCCACTTCTCCTCGGTCAGGTAGGGCTTCCAGTCGAACTCCTTGACGGTGATGCCCTCGATCGATTCGATCGCGATCGGCTCTTCCGCGCGCTTGCCGCCCGGAATACCGCGACGCAACTGCAGGTTTTCCCGCAGCGCGCGGCCGCCACTCATGAGTTCGTAGGTGTTGTCGCTCGTGAACCGCCGCCAACGACGACCGATGCGCGTGTTCCATTCAACATCGCGCGTGCCCGCGATCTCGCGAACGCGCTGGCGCCACCAACCCGCGCCGGTGAAGTCGCGCACGAGCAGGTTCTCGTAGTAGGAGCGCTTGGCGACCCCGAAGTCGGCCTTGTTCGAAACGGGCGCCGTGGCCGGCACCGAGAAACGCAGGAAGACCATGCGTTTTTCCTTGGGCGACGGCAGCACGAGAATGCCCGTGATCTCCTTGCCGGCGGGCACGTGCAGGTTGAGCGTCGTGCGGCGCAGCGCCGCCATAGAGTCGCCCTGCCAACGGTCGATCTCGGCCAGGTTCAGGTAGGCCTCGCCGCCCGAGTCGAGCACGGCATAGGGCATGGCCGCGTCGCGCCATCCGAGGCGGCGCCAGTCGTCGCCTCCATCCGGAATCGCGCCCTCCGTGAGCGTCAGGCTTTCCAGCGGAACGGCGTAGTAGACGGAACTGTCCTGCGCCACCGCGGGCAGGAGGGCGATCAGTAGAAAGAGAAGGGTCGTTCGCATATGCATCTCATCGCGAAGAGTAGTGCAGGGGAGGGGCGCGGGGAACCCCAATCGCGAAACCCGTCGATAAGCAGTGCTTATTGAGAGTCGAGCAGGTGTCGAACCATGCGTTCGATGTCGGCCGCCTCGTCAGGCGTCACGGTTCCGCCCGTGTGGATGAGGCGAATCACGCCCTCGCGATCGAGCAGAAACGTCACCGAGGTGAAGCGGCGCCCGCCCCGATCGAGCCACCACGCACGCAGCGCCGCCCAACCGGGATCGACACCGATGCGACACGAATCGAATCCCGTCGCGGCGGCGGTTTCGCGCAGCCACGCATCGTCGATGGTCGCCCGCCCACGCTTGTCGTGAAAGATCGCCGAGAAGCGCAGATCATCCGGGAAGGCGGCCGCAATGCGCGTCAGTTCGGGCGCGCTGCTGGAGCAAAGCGAGCAGCCGTCGGTCCACCAACGCACAAGGTGTAGCCGATCGCCGTCCGCATCGCCGTCCAGCCAACGAACGCCATCCAGCGCCGGCGCGCGCTGCCCGATTTGGTCCGCACCCGCCTCACTCGGACCGATGATCGCGGCCGGCGCAGGACCCGATTTCGAACAGGCGCACAGAAAAGCGAGAACCACCACGTACCGCACGCCCTTATCCTAGCCATGTGCGGATCCTGCTGATCACTCTGCTCGGAACAATCTGCGGCGTCGCTTTGTGGGCGACGCGCGACAAACCCGAACCGGTCGCGCCCGTGGCGGAAGAGCGTGCGCTCACGTGGAAACGGACCTGGGAAATCGTCAACCCGCTCACCAACGGGAGCCACCGTATCGCGGTGATCACGGTCGGCGACAGAACCATTGAGGTCAAGGAGGAGAACATCCCCGCCCTCACCAAGTTGCTCGACCACGAAATCCCCTCGACTCGGAGATGGGCAGGCCAAGCGTTGGAGCAGTTACACGCCCACCCGCAGTAGACGACCGGCCCTGCTCGGCTTGGCCACAACCCTAATCGCCATGACAGGCGGCGCCGTCTGGTGGTCGGTGCGCGACAGCGCCGCCCCCGCGCGCGACGACACGAGTGTTCCTGACCTCATGAACGCGGCCGCGGATTCCGACGCGCGTCAGCGCGTTGCGGCTGCGAAAGCGCGCAAGCT
>Ga0164315_10003626_pt1 | contig 11992 bp, 11 predicted proteins | sample GuaBasSedimGuay6_FD_113737 | JGI IMG/M metagenome (GOLD analysis project Ga0164315, IMG submission 113737) | Subseafloor sediment microbial communities from Guaymas Basin, Gulf of California, Mexico - Guay6, Core 4569-2, 0-3 cm | ecosystem: Environmental > Aquatic > Marine > Hydrothermal vents... | reverse complement strand
GATTAATTTACCAGCAATAAACTGGTATTTTTTTATTGGAGTAACATTAATTTGTTCAATGGTTCCTATCTCTTTTTCTTTAACCAAATTCATGCTCGACAGGAACATACCAATTATTGTTACTAAAAGGACCAATATTCCTGGTACCATAAATGTGATATAATTTAATTCAGGGTTGTACCAATAGGAAGGGTGAGTATCAATTGGTAGGTTCACGTTTGCCAGAGGAAATTCATCAATAATTATCTCTCGGTTAAAATCAGAAATAATTTGGACAGCATAAGCACCCATCAAACTGGCTGCACTTCCATTAATACCATTAGTAACTACCTGAATTTTTGCCTTCTTTTCCAGTTGTAAATTCTTTTCAAAATCAGACTCTATTACTATTATCTGGTCAGCTGTACCTCTACGTAAAGCTTCCTCGGCAGTTTCATAATTCTTTGTTTCACCCTTAAAATTAAAAAACGTAGAACCAATAAATTTTGATTTCAATTGTACTGACTGAACCGATTTATCATGATCAACAACAACGAAATTTATATTTTTAATCTCAAAAGTGGCAGCATACGATAATATTATTAATTGAAAAATGGGAACAATAAAGATAATAGGCAACATTGCCTTATCCCTAAAAACCTGAATAAACTCCTTTTGAATGATGAATAATATTGTCCTCATAATTATTCCAATCTAAGTTTAAACTTCTTCACACTCATAACAATAAAGAAAACTGTTATCGTGAGAATTATCAAAGTTTCTTTCCAAAAATATTCAATACCAACTCCCTTAAGCATTATAGCTTTTACAATAATAATAAACCATTTTGAAGGCATTACATGACTTATTAATTGTAAAATATATGGCATATTTTCAATAGGAAATATAAAACCAGAAAGCAAAATAGTAGGAAGTAGTAATGCAAACATTGATAAGAGCATTGCTTGTTGTTGTGATTTGCTTACCGCAGAAATTAATATACCAAGAGCCAGTGACATTACAATAAACAAGACACTTTCCAGCAATAACAATACTACGCTACCCTGTATTGGCATTCCGAATACAAATTTTGCCAGTACCAAAATTACAATCAAATTGATAAAAGATAATAAAATGTAAGGGATTACTTTGCCAAGAATAATTTGTAATGGTTTAAGTGGAGATACCAGTAGGGCTTCCATAGTCCCCATTTCCTTTTCACGGGTAATCGAAATAGATGTCATCATTGCTGAAACTAGCATTAATAGAATAGTGATTACTCCAGGGACAAACATATAAACACTCTTTAATTCAGAATTATACAACATCTTAGATTCTGTAATAATACTCATAGGTATTTTACCAGAGGTATTCATCATTTGTATCGAATAAGTATTTATTATTCCTGATGTGTATGCATTAATCATTGCTGCTGTGTTAGGCTCTGAAGCATCGAGAATTAACTGCACATTAGCCTTACCTTCCTTTTCAAGTCTTTTTGCAAAATTTTCTTCAAACACTACAACTTCTTTTACACTACCTTGCTTGAAAGAATTATCTATTCCATCATTACTTTTTAAATTACTTTCGAGAATGAAATAACCAGATGATAAAAGTTTTGAAGTTATTTCTCTGGTGACATGATCTTTTGAGTGGTCAAGAATTGCAATGGGAACATCTTTAATATCGGTAGTTATGGCAAATCCAAACAGCAATACCTGAGCAACAGGCATCCCAAAAAGTATTACCATCGACCTTATGTCGCGGAAAATATGGAAAAACTCTTTTTTAATAAATGGCCACATTTTTTTATAGTTGAGACGCACTATAGTGCGTCTTTATCATATCATATGTTTAAGCGTCCACGCTTAAACTCTCGCTATTTTCACAAAAACCTCGTCCATGGTTTCAACTCCAAACTGTTTTTTTAGCATTCGTGGAGTGTCGAGTGCTTCTATTTTTCCTTCTGCCATAATTGATATCCTTTCACAATATTCAGCCTCATCCATATAATGTGTTGTTACAAATACTGTTATTCCTTCATCAGCCTTTTCATAAATCATTTCCCAAAACTGCCTTCGGGTTATTGGGTCAACACCTCCCGTGGGCTCATCGAGAAAAACCACTGCTGGGTCATGCATTACGGCTACAGAAAAGGCTAGTTTTTGTTTCCACCCCAAAGGAATCTTTTTTAATAACATATCCTTCTTCTCTGTCATATCAAGTTTCTCAAGTAATAAATTAGTTTTATCAGCAATATCTTTATTACTTAAACCATAAATACCACCATAAAACCTAAAGTTTTCTTTAACCGTCATATCATCATAAAGTGAGAACTTTTGACTCATATAACCTATGTTTCTCTTAACTTTATCAGTATCACGACTAACATCAAAACCTGCCACCATAGCTTTGCCTGAAGTAGGTTTAGACAGTCCGGATAAGATTTTTATTGTGGTTGTTTTACCTGCTCCATTGGCACCAAGAAAACCAAATATCTCCCCCTTGCCTACTTCAAAGTTCAATTTATCATTAGCAACAAAACTTCCGAATTTTTTTACCAGATCCCTGACTATTATTATGTTATTTTCTTCTTTCATCATTTAGTTGTTATCAACCATTAATGAGAGAAAGCAATCTTCAATTTGGGGTTGTGCTCTGTCAATCCGAATATTATCATGATCCGATTTTTTTAAACCTAACTCAATAATTTCCGTAACCATCGATTTTTCAATACCCTTTGTGGTGCAGTGAACAGTTTCGCCAAAACGAAATACTTGTTTTATTTGTTTATCAAGACCTGTCATATCTGTAACAAGTTTGTTCATATTGTTACTTGAAACCTGCCATAAATCGCCATGATAGTCATTGACAATATTTTCTGGTTTATCAACAGCCAGCACCTCTCCTTTTTGCATTAGGGTAACTCTATCGCATAAGGAAGCTTCATCCATATATGGCGTTGACACAAGAATGGTGATACCAGTTTTCTGCATTTTCTTTAATAACTCCCAGAATTCTCTTCTTGAAACTGCATCAACACCAGTTGTAGGCTCATCAAGGATTAACAGTTTGGGTTTATGAATTAATGCACATGAAAGTGCAAGCTTTTGTTTCATTCCCCCAGAAAGGGCACCGGCTTTTCTTTTTTTGAATGGTTCTATCTGCTCGTAAATATCTTTAATGAGATGGTAATTTTCCTTCAAAGAAGTTTTAAAAATGCTTGCGTAAAAATCTAGGTTTTCTTCAACAGTTAAATCATAATACAGGGAGAATCTTCCAGGCATATAACCGGTTATATTACGTACCTTCTTAAAATCTATTTCACAGTTTAAGTCATCAACATAAATAGTACCTGAGTTGGGAAGTAATAAACTGGTTATCAATCTGAATAAAGTAGTCTTACCTGCTCCATCAGGGCCAATAAAACCGAAAAGTTCATTAGGTGAAATCTCAAGGTTAATATTCTTGAGAGCTTCTACACTTTCAAAACTTTTATTTAAACCATTTATATCTACTCTAACAGACATACTTGTTCCATTATCCACTAAAACATCAACTTTACAGCAAGTTTCAACGAAGTGATATATGTTGATTGATAATTATTTACCAATCATTTAAAACCAAAAAATAACTACTTAACTTTTGTCCAGTATGTTGTACGGCCAAGAAGACTTATTCCTACATAACCACGGATCTTCAGAACTGACATATCATCTTCATCCTCAAACTCCATATAGCAACTATAGGTTTTACCATTTTTAGGGTCGTAAATCTTGCCATCTTCCCATTCATCGTCACCATCAAAAACGAAATTATGAAGAAGTAGTAATCCCATTACTGGCCTTGTGCGAAGACTTTCATCAACGTTTTCTTTATCCAACTTTGGCTTACCGGTTTCCTCACGGATGGGTTCTTCAAGCCAAACAATTTTTCCATTAAAAACATCTCCATCTTTTGTTATCTGAACATGGGCATCTTTATCTTCATTCATCCATACTCCCAGAATATCATCTGCCACAATATCCTGCGCATTTATCTGAGTAAAAGGCACAACCATTAAGGCTGTTAAAACCACAAACATCATCTTTAGTTTCATAGTAAACTGATTAATTAAAATTGATTTATAATTATTTATTAAAATTTATTTCGCCCGGCATTCCTATTTTTATGTTGCCGTTATTATTTACTAAAACCTTAATTGCATAAACAAGGTTTACTCGTTCTTCTTTAGTCTGGATAGTCTTTGGCGTAAATTCAGCCGTTGATGAAATCCAGATTACCTTACCGCTTGTAATACTATTTTCATTAGTGTTTTTGTCATATAAAACCTCAACAATATCACCTAGGTTTACTTCCGGTAATTGAGAGCCGCTAATATAAGCTTTAAGTTTGATATTCACTAAATCTGCTATCTTATAAAGAGGTTTCCCCACTACAGCAAGTTCTCCCCTCTCCGAATATTTAACCATTACAACACCATTATTTGGATTTGATATAATACATTTTGATATTGCCTCATTTATTTGTTCAGACTGAACATCTACTGAAACCATCTGATCCAGAACATTTTGCCTTTTGGACTCTACTGCAATTATCATTTTATGATTAAGGTCTACCAAGCCGTTAATATCATCGAGTTGCTTTTTTGTGGCAGCACCCTGATCATACATTTTTTTTATCCTGCTTTGGGTTACTTTGCTATTTTTCAACTGCTGCTTTTGAACATCAATTTCAGAATTTATGCTAACAAGTTGCGAACTTATGGTCAGTTTTTGCTGTATCAAAAGTTTTTTCTTAAGAAAAAGATCAGTAGTATCTACAAGTCCGATAAGCTGACCTTTTTTTAGAACATCACCTTCTTCTATAACTAACTCAAGCAACTCACCATTAGCCTGAGATGACACAATTATTTCGGTGGCTTCAAAATTACCACATGCATCCGATTTCTCATCATTAAATTTACATGACGATAAAATCGTAAGAAAAAGCAGCGGTATTAATAAACTTATGTATTTCATGTTCATAGAATTTTCTCATTTGAGATTTACATTTTTCCTAATGCTGTTAAATAAAGTAATTTTGAATAAACCAATTGTAATTTGTGGGCTTCTAAATTGAGTTCAGCCTTAACTTTCTTATTAACTTGTATTAAATAGTTTGTTGTAGTAATGGCTCCATTATCCATCTGACTATTAGCCGTATTTACTACGTTTTTCTGCAATCGCACAATCTCTATATCCATATCAATTAGCTTCTGAAATTTATGAATATCACTGACCTTTTTATGTAAGTCAGCCCTAAGATTTTGATTAAAGGTTTCTTTTTGTGAGATGATTATCTGATTTTGAATATCTAATACCTGCCTCTCTCTTTTCACCTTATTCCAGTCCCAGATATTCCATCTTAGCATTGCTCCAATTTTATAGTAATCATCAAACTTATTTTTTAACATATCATAGCTAGGTCTCCCGTATCCTGCCTGACCAAAGGCAGCGAAAACTGGTCTTCGTTGAACACTTGTAACTGATTTAATGGCGGATACTTTTTCCTGCTGAAGACTAAGGAGTAAATACTCTGGTCTATTATTTTCAAATAAATAGTTTGTAATTTGTATGTCTGGAAACATCAATTGACTGGCACTTTTAACTTCCAACCCACTCAATTCATTCAAAGTAGAAATCAAAGCGTTAACGTCATCTTCTATCTCCGTAATTTTAACTGTTGTATTATAAAGTTCAACTTTCAAAGCATCAATCTCAGAACTCAATATCATTCCATTCTCAAACACTTTTTGCGCATCCTCAATCCTACTCTGTAGGTTCACAAACAAAATCTCTAAAATCTCCTTATTTTTATTTATATAAACAATATTAAAAAACAGGTGATTTACCTTGCTTTTTAACTGATATAGTTCCACCAAAAGTTTCTGGTCGGATATCATCAAATCAGTTTCCTCAAGCTTTTTCTGAGAACTTGTCAATCCACCATCATAAATCATTTGTTCGATATCAAGATTTATTTTATACCAGTCTTTATCAAGTTCTTCAATATTGATTCCGGGGATATTATTACCAATCGGCATTTTTGTAACATCAGACTGATAAGATATTTGCCCATTTAAGTTTAGTTTTGGATAATAGTTAGTCTTTATATTTTTGATTTTTAATTCGAAAGCCTCCCGGTTAAGTTCAAATTGTTTCAAGTTAGGATAATGATTTATAGCACTATCCTGACAAGCAGATAAAGAATAGGTTACATTTTCCTGGGCAAATAAAAGTCCGGGAATAATAATCAACAGTAAGAATAATAAATACCTCATATCAATCAGAATTTATAAATATTGCAGATTTAACAAAGTTGATAATGTGTTTTGCTCTTTCTTTAATAAAATTATTGAATGTATCCTCATCACCTTCAAAAATAAACCCTTTGATTATTGGGGCAGCAATAAAAGGAAAAATACTCATCCCCAAAACATCGACTATTATCTGTATTGGGTCAAATTCACGAATATCATTTCTTTCTCCCTCTTGTGAAAGTAATTTGATTAAACGTATCTTATTTTCTCCCTTACTATTAATCATATCAACCATCACAGATGGCTTTCTGTTTATCTCATGAAGTACAAAATTCGGTAAATAGGGTTTAGTTTTCAAAAGATTAATATATGTTGAAACAAAAGATTCAAGTAACTCCTCAATTGTGGATGAAGCTTCTATTACTTGTGTAATTGATTTTATTACTTCTGAAAATACATTAGCAAAAACTTTTTCAAACAATTTTTCCTTGGACCTGAAATAATAATGCAATAATGATTTATTTATACTTGCCTCATCAGCTATCTCTTGCATTCGTGTCCCATCATAACCTTTTTTTACGAAAACCACTATGGCAGCCTTGACAATTTTTTCCTCAGTATTTGAAATTTCATTAACCATTTAATTTAACTATTTAGTTAAACCATTTGGCAAATATATATTATAAAAAAGCATTTGTCAAGTTTTTACACCTTTTTCTTTAATGTGTAGATTCAACCCCCAAGTACAACGATTTATACAAAATTACTCAGATAAACTCTTAAAGGCGAATTATATCTTAGATCTTTTCGTAGTCTCATGTTTAGTTTTAAATTACATTTGCATTGAATTCAAAACAGAAACAAAATGAAATTAAATTTTATACTTTTTGCTGCTCTATTATTCACAATAGTATCATGTAGTAGTCCTGAAAGCAAATTAATCGGTACCTGGAAAGTTATAGATGTAGAAACTCATTTTGATGATGCCAACATGAGCCCGGAAATGATTCTTCAAGTAGTTGAGATGCAAAAAGGAACCTTTTTTAAGATAATAAACGACAGTGTAATTATCATTATGTCGAGCAACAATACACATGAGGCAAGATGGTCGTATAATAGCAATGACAATACTGTTAGTTATTATTTTGATACTCCGGATGATAAAAACAAACTAGGTATATTCCAGGATGGCAATATTGTTTCTGAGTCAAATACTCCGGCTGGTAAAATGATTGTCAAGTATGGAAGAGAAAAATAGTTTTCTTAAAACCACACCTATGTTGTAAGTAGTTAAATAAGACAATCAGATCTCAACAGAATATAAAATAGCCTCTACCTGCTTCAGTAAATTACGCTTCTTTTCATTTGGTTTATAAACATAACCCATAAGAGTAATTATTTTACCTGTTTTATCATTATAAATGGTGAAACTTTTAAACGGACCACCCATAAAATCATTTTCTACAGTCCACAAGCCAATAACCTCTACAGCAAATCCTGCTGGAAATTCATTTAATATTTTTTCTTTTGGCTTAACAAACTTATCATCTGTTGTCATATACGAATCATAAACAGCTCCTGGCACATTAGTTTTCAATCCTTGATTTATTCTGGCAATGATGCTTTCTTTTGAAAATTGAGCAGTATCCAGATAATCAGCTGAAATTATAAATATTCCCTGACTGTAGGCACCTGCTTCTTTTCTTATCCAAATGAAATTATCAAGTTCTGTTACAAGTGTAAAATCCTTTGGTATCACCATTTTTACTCCAGTGGATTTCTTTAATCTGTCAACAGCTTTAGTGTTTTGCACAGGCCTGAACACTTCCATTATTCGATCCATATCAGTTTGATGATAAGCGTTAATAAACAATTCCTGATTTTTTGAAACAACATCAACAAATTCTTTACTTGAGGCAGCCGTTATTTTATATATGCGCTGTGGTTTTGACCACAAATCAACACTGGTCTCTATTTTGGATTCCTTTATATTAGCATCTATATTAACTATAAATAAGTTATGATGCTTTTTAAAAAGATCAGAAAAACTCTTCTTTTGCACATGTGAAAGTTTGAAAAGAGGTTCTGACTGATTTAAAGCGTACTGATCCTGAGCAAAAGTCTCACGTATTATTTTTCCTATTCCATTATCCCACTGCTTTTCATTATCTACTATCACCAATATCTCGGAAGTATTGCCAATGGAACGTGGCCTATCTGAGTTAGTTTTTGTTGAACAGGATGCTAATATAAATATTGCAAATACCAATACCAAAATGGTTGTTGATTTACTTGTCATGACACAAATAATTTGATTTTAGGTTTAACGCCAAATAAGGTATTATATTGTATTAAAGTTTGCTAACTTAATACGGCAATTTTTAATTTTTGACCAGGTTTAAGTCTTTTGCTATTTGTAATATTATTCAACTGCTTAATATTTTCAACAGTCACGCCATCATACTCTTTAGCAATATCCCAAAGAGTGTCTCCCTGTCTAACAATATGATATAAATACTTACTATCCTTTACCGAGGCACTGGTTTTTTGCTCAGGTTTATAAACTATAAGTTCCTGATTAGGATAGATTCGTGAGTTTTTCAGGTTATTCCATTCTTTTAAATCAGTGGTAGTACATTTATATTTTTTTGCAATTAATCCCAGATTCTCTCCATTTTTTACCTTATGAATTGATTTTGATGAAGAACGGTTAACCGGAGCCTTACTTGATGAATAATATTTACTACTTCCGGCTCCATACAGAACTAGTTTTTGCCCGGGATAAATTCTGCTACTCCTAAGTCCATTCCAACTTTTAATCTGACTTACATAAACATGATGTTTTTTAGCTATCAATCCCAGATTTTCACCACTTCTCACTATATGAATATTACGATCTTTTACTTTTTTGACTTCAGCCAGTAACTTTTCTCTCTCGATTCCCTTTTTAGTTTTAAAATCATAGAGTGCTTGTTCATTATTTAAATAATCAGCCACGTATTTATTTTGAAGCCTTAGGAGATATTTCTTGTCATCGGTAGCAGGGATAATCCCCATTTTGTATGTAGGGTTTAAATCTTTTAACTCCTCCACAGGAATTCCAAACATCTCATTCAGTTGATCAAATGCTAAAACATCGTTTACAGTAACTGTATCAGTGTCAAAATAAAAATATTCAGGATCAATCGCTTGAATATTGTGAACAGCAGCATATGTCATTACATAATTTACAGCAATAAAAGCAGGCACATAGCCTCTGGTTTCCCTCGGAAGATATGGCCAGATAGCCCAATAATTCTTTGTTCCTCCTGCCTTTCTCAATGCTCTGTTTACATTTCCTGCACCTGAATTATATGCCGCAAGTGCCAGCGACCAATCATTATAAATATTATATAAATCAATGAGATGCTCACATGCAGCAACCGTAGCTTTATATGGATCATACCTGTCATCAACCAACGAATTTACCTTCAAACCATATACTTTGCCCGTACCATACATGAACTGCCACAATCCTTTTGCTCCTTTATGAGAACCTGCAGCAGGGTTAAGTGCTGACTCAACAACAGCCAGATATTTTATTTCCAAAGGGATATCATATTTATCCAGTTGCTCTTCTATCATTGGGAAATATAATTCAGCACGTCCCATAACTCTAGCTGTCAAACCTCTTTTTTTTGTAGCATAGAGATCTATACGACTTTTTACTTCTTTGTTAAAAGTTAACTCAAATGGCGATAAAACATTAAGGGCTTCCAAACGCTGCTCATAAACTGAATCAGGAAAATGTGGCACATAACCAACTTCATAATTATAGTTCATTAAGTCTGTATTATTCACATCCTCAATTTGTTTTTTCTTCATAGAAAGAAAAACAAGGCTGTCAAGATGCTTTAATAAAGGAGTATCGAAAACAAACGCCGGTTTAATTAATGTAGTGTCTGGCGAAGAAGGCATGCCTGCACTATCAGCAAAAGAACTGGCTTTAGCGTTAATAACAAAGGCAAATAAAATTATTATAACTAGTATATTTTTGTAATTATATATCATTTTCAAAATATTGTTTTAATTAAACGCAGAACTTGACAAAAGTATATATTCCATACGTTAATTATTTATATGAAAAATAATTTAATCCACATGCAATAGTTAAAAGAAATGGGGTATTACTTATAAGATAAATAGAAATTACAATTCACTTTTAATAATCTCAGTCCATTTATCCACTCTTTGGTCTGTAAGATGATCTTCGTTATCCTCATCCAGGGCAAGACCATAAAACATATTATCCTTTACTCCTTCCGATTCAGTAAACACATAACCTTCTGTTGGCCACTTGCCAATAAGTTTACCTTTAACCTTAACAACCTCGTCATTTAAAATACCTAATCCATCAACATAATGTGACGGATACAAAATGTGATCGCCAAGACCAAAAAGAGCAATTTTACGGTTACTTAGGTCATGCTCCTCAATTTTTCTGAAGAATCTGTTCCATTTATTATCGGCATCTGCATCTTCCCAATTCTTTGCCCCAACAGTGGAACTACCCATTATTATCATCTCGTAATCATCTAAAGTATCAACGTTAAAAGAACCAACGTCAAACATATCTATGTCATTACTTTCAAAACGTGAGTAAATCTTCTTTGCAGCATTTTCTACATTCCCAGCCAAAGGCCAATATAACAAAACAATTTTCTTCATTTCTATTCAGTTTTCAGATTTGTAAAAATACTATTTATTGGCGTTCATAAAGTATGATATGATTATTTATAGCTAATCCATATTCATTTCTAAATAATCTTTGATTATCAATAAACAAATATTATGTCATTTTCTTGATTACTTTTGGCATCCTATTTTCAACATTTTATTGAAACTTTATGTTCAGCAGCGAAATATTTGTTTTTGTTGGTTTTGTTATCTTGATAGCCATAATTCTGGCGGTAGACCTTGGCGTTTTTAACAAAAAAAATCATATAATAAGTTTCCGTGAAGCCATTTCATTCACTGTTTTATGGGTTACAATTGCTCTTTTGTTTGGAGGACTTATTTATTTCTTCGGTCATCTTATTCATAATATTCGAGACCTTGAACACTTGAAAGAAATTGTTCAGACATACGATCACAAAATAAACCTAATTGAAGGTGACTTTGATAAATCCTTACATATCTACAGGAAAAACCTTGGCCTGGAATACCTTACCGGCTACATAATTGAATATTCTCTTTCCATTGATAATATTTTCGTGATTTTAATGATCTTTATTTCATTTGGTGTAGAAAAAAAATATTATCATAAAATTTTATTTTGGGGTATTATTGGTGCTATTGTAATGAGATTCCTGTTCATTTTTATTAGTTCAGCACTAATACAAGAGTTTGAGTGGATAATGTACTTTTTTGGAGCATTATTGGTTTTTACCGGCATTAAAATATTTACTGAAAGGAATAAAAAAGATACGATAGATACAAACAATCATTATATAGTAAAACTTGCAGACAGATTTTTCAATGTTGACAGATCAGATAATACAGGGCAGTTTTTTACCCGAAAAGAAGGTAAGTTACTAATCACAGGACTGTTTGTTGTCTTGATGGTAATAGAGTTTACAGATGTAATTTTTGCAGTGGATTCGGTACCGGCAATTTTCTCAATAACCAAAGATCCTTATATAGTTTATTTCTCAAATATCTTTGCAATTATTG
>Ga0164315_10003625_pt1 | contig 11992 bp, 11 predicted proteins | sample GuaBasSedimGuay6_FD_113737 | JGI IMG/M metagenome (GOLD analysis project Ga0164315, IMG submission 113737) | Subseafloor sediment microbial communities from Guaymas Basin, Gulf of California, Mexico - Guay6, Core 4569-2, 0-3 cm | ecosystem: Environmental > Aquatic > Marine > Hydrothermal vents... | reverse complement strand
TTCCTACCAACAATCCAACCAACCGACGGGCGCCGACCGTCGTATTCCCTGCCCTGTAACACCAGGTTGGTGCTGTTTCTGTTAACATATGTCAGTTCAATGCGGTAGCTCCCGGTTTTGTTCGGAGTGCCGCTAATATTCAGAGGGGGAGAATAGTCCCCACTCAATACTGACGGAGCGACGCATGGCATTGGTTGGAAAGCTCGAAGACCTCAACTTGACGGAGCTCTTCCATATGCTGTCCCTCTTTCAGAAGTCTGGGCGTCTGACTCTGTCGGCCGGCGAAAAAAAAGGCGTTTTCCTCTTCAAAGAGGGGAAGATCATCCACGCTGCCAACGGATCACCACGAGAGGCCCTGGGCCAGGATTTGATCGCCAGAGGCATGATCTCAGAATCAACCCTTCGCACCGCACTCGATACACAGGCGGCCGAAACCGAGCATCGCCGTCTAGGGACCATCCTGGTTGCCAACGGCGCCGTCACCGAGGAGCAGATCGAACGGCTGATCCGGGAACGGCTTCAGGCCATCACAAAGGAATTCCTGCACTCGAAGACTGGTTTTTTCAGCTTCAAACCGGAAGAGGACGATCCGGCCTCCGATGAAGAGCAGTCCCACCAGGACGTCGATATGCCGATGGGCATGAATACCGACCGGTTTATCCTCGACCTTTTGACCCGACTCGATGCCGTGCAAGCGCAGCAGACCCCTTCAGCCTCACCCGAGGTCACCGATTCGAACGAAGCATCGGCCGAACTCGAAAAGACCGCAGCAGAAGCAGGGCTTTCGACAATTCTCGACTACATGGTCGACACCTCCAACTTCGGCACAAGAGCCGCCGAAATGGATACCAACGTAGACATTGCCCAAAACCTTGCGGAACTGCGGTCCCTGATGATTGAGATCCAGCTTCGGTCACCGTCGTTCACCGGAGAGATCACACTGATGATCCTCCGCTTCGCCACACGAGTGGTCAATCGTGGTGTCTTGTGCCATGTGGCTGCAAAGGGAATCACCGGCATCGGACAATTCGGACTTGCCCGGCACTCCGAGAGCACCGAATCCGTAGATCGCCGCATTCGCAGCATGGCCATTCCGCTGAACGAGCCTTCAGTCTTCATGGAGGTCTTCGAGACGATGCACTCCTATCAGGGCCGGCTCAAAAGCAGTTGGTGGAACGACCAACTCGTTCGGTTCCTCGGAGGACCGACCCCGACCGAGGTCATTATCATTCCAATCATTGTTGACGGTATGATTCAGGGGCTGTTCTACGGCGATAACGTGCCGCACGACCGGGCGATCGGGCCGGTTCATGTGTTGGAGTTGCTGATGATCGAGGCCGGACTTGCCATGGAAAAGACCCTTTTGCGTGCTCGCTTGAAACAAATCCAGGACCAGACTGAGATCCTGGGAACACCATCGGAGGCTCCTTCGTGAAACGAGAAATGCCATGACGCCACGAACGGTCATGACCGTCGATGATTCCGCAGCTATTCTGACAATTATTGCGGCGTACCTTGAGGATTCGGAGTTCAAGGTGATCGCATCCGAACGGGACGGCCGCAGAGCGGTCGAGGTTTTTCGGGAGATCCGCCCGGATATCGTCCTATTAGACTTGATTATGCCCGGCCAATCCGGAATGGAAACCCTGTCCCAGATTCTGGCCCTGGACCCCGATACGTGTGTGGTCATGGTCAGCTCACTGGGCACGGAGGATGCCGTGCACCAATGTTTGAGTACAGGCGCCAGGAGTTTTCTGCAAAAACCGTTCTCGCGGGATGCTTTCATCGAATTCCTCCGCAATCTTGACGAGCAACCAGGAGACTCGAGGATCGGACCATGAGTTCGATGTTCTTCGGTCATTATCTTCTGGAGAACGGCGTCATCGGCCGGGAAGCCCTGCTGGATGCGATAGACAGGCAGCGCACCACCAACCGGTCCCTGGCGGATATCGCCGTTGGGGAAGGGTTGCTTGAGCAGACGAAAGCCGACCAGATCCATGCGATGTTCAGGGTCTCGAATTCGAGCCACGGAGACCTGTGTATTTCCGAAGGGCGCCTGTCCCCGGCCGATGTCGAGAGGCTCATTCGCATACAGTCCGCAGAGTGGATCCGTATCGGCGCTGCTCTCGTTGAGGGAGGGTATCTGTCCGATGCCGCCCTGACGACACAACTCGAGAACTTCAACACCATCGAGGCTGCGCAGCAGAGAACCCTCGAAAGTGAATTCAACCACCTCGAGGAATCAGTCATCGTCCGGGCTTGCACCGAACTGACATTACGCCACGTTGCTCGCATTTCCGGTGCCCCGGTGAAACTGCAACGGATTGACCCCTCCGACGGCATCCTGAAACAGGGATTTCGTCGTTTCGCGCAGAATATCGTGGGCGACAGAGAATTCTGCGTCACCCTCGACCTTGGAGAGCCCCTTTTCTCGATTGCGGCCAAAGGCATGATTGGCGTGGATGTTGATCCTACCGGCGATGCAGCTCGCGATGCCGGCTGCGAACTGATCAATTTGATTGGAGGCAATGCCTGCACTCGGCTCGAACCCGAAGGTTACACCCTCCGGCCGGAGCCTCCATTCTCCTGCGATTATTTGGGTCCGAGTCAAGAAAAGAGGCCGTCGATCCGAGGCGCCGCAATGGCGGGCGATGATATTTTCGAACTCAATGTCTTCATCGGCCCACCATGAGAAACGAACTGGTCTACGTCGTACACTCCGAGCCGGGGGTTGCTGCCCAGCTGAGTCAGGCTCTGTTGACATCCGAATTCAAGGTGATCAGCATGACCACGGAGACGGAGGCCGATGCCACACTGACCGGCCAGCAGTTCATGCTTCCCGATGCTATCTTGACGCCGCTCGGGGACATCGAAAGCGGCGACTCAATTCTGATTCGTCTCCTGCAATCAAACCCCTTGATGGAGCAGATCCCCCTGGTCGTTGTAGCCAGCACCGACAAGGATGAGCGGCGCCGAGCCCTCCGGTTAGGCCTCCTCAGTGTTGTCTTTCCTCCTTACGATCCCGAAGAGGTCTCCCTGACGACACAATTAGCGATCGAGAAGCACCGCAACGAGCAACTGCTCTTCGGATCACTGTCCCAGTTGTCCGTCCCGGATCTGCTGCAGACCGCCGAGGTCGGACGGCGCAGCGGCACTATCTCCTTTCAACACAATGGGGACAAGGGCCAGGTATGGCTGCGTGACGGCCAGGTCGTTAATGCCGTCATCGATGACGACAACACCCCACCGGAACAGGCGGTCTACCACATCATCTTGTGGGATTCCGGCACCTTCGAGGCCAACTTTGGGGATGTCGAGGTCGAGGTCAAGTTTTCCATGCCTCCGTCCGAATTGGTGCTGGAAGCGATGCGCCGGCTCGATGAGGCCCGGGCCGCAGAGGCCGAAGCGCCTGACCTTGACTCCAACGAACCCGTTCGTCTTCAGCAACTTGAGTTCGCTCTGGCTCTTCCCAACATTATTTCCGCCTACACCGGGAACTACCTGGATCCAGCCCTCCTGGCCGACCGCCTCGAAAGCGTACGGCAGTCGATGCTTGATTCAGAGCCGGAGCTGCAGTATTTCAAGGTTTTGGACTCAGGCGCCGTCATCCTTGTCGACACCGACTCGGCCCACGACCCGGGCACGATTCTCAAGGCAGGCGCACGATGGTGTGCCGCGGTCTTCCACCGAATGGATGCAGCACTGGCCTGGAGATTCGACCGCAAACGTTTGGCCAAATTGCTCAGCCCCTGGCGAGAGACACTGATCGAAGAAGGCCTGTTTGGAATCCTGGGTCTGTCCGGCATCGACGATGCTCCGTCTACCGACGACGACTCTCACGTCTTGGCGTCCAGAGTAAGGCCCTTGCCTCTCGGCTGCTTCCTCCTGGAGGCCAGTGGGAAAATCCTGGAATATGGTCCCTTCGGCCCACAAATGGGCCGGATTGACCCCAAACGTCTTTCGGGGCAACGGATCACCGCCGTGATCCCGGCCGCCATCGCCCTCGAGGCGACCGAGTTAATGCAGCAGGCCACGAATCCAGAGAGTAAACTCAGGGTGGCATACAGCCGCTTTGACTTCGAGATGGGGCACGTCCCGGTGTCGGTCCAGGTATCCTTTTTCGACTCGCCGGTCGATGGACACGTTCTTCTGACCGTAAACCGGGTCCGTCCTCATGAAACGCCCCTGTCGCCCCGCATCGAACGCGATCCCCTGTTGGGCATCTTGACCGACGGCGGACCGAATAGGTTGCTTGCCGTCAACGATGACTTTCTATGCGCATTTGAGAGTCTGTTCTCCCGCACCTTCCGAAACCACCACCAGGAGATCCTGCAACGATTCGGAAAACAATGGGGTCTTCGTCACGCCTTGCGGGTCGAACAAATCGCACAACATCAATTCGGTATGACTCTTAGAGAGGTCGAGTCACACGTCGCGTTGGAACTGCTGTCCGGCTCAATCGGGGTTCTGGGACTCGGAACATTTGAGGCCGACCTGACCTACAGAGACCGAGGCCTCATCGTCGTCACCCACACCAGCAGCCCCTTCCCGTCCTATTTCCCATCGCCATCCGACGTTTCCTGTTCCATTCTGGCTGGGTTTCATGCTGCGGTCCTGTCGTATCTCGCAGGCCGGCATCTGGCGGCCCGGGAAGTCTGTTGCAGCCGAACACCCGGCGAGCCCTGCCTTTTCGTCATCGCCACCGAGGAACGTCTCAACGCCGTTTTCGTTGCAGTCCCGGGGTCGTCGGACCACACCCTCCTGGCCGAAATTGCTGCGGCCAGACCGACCGAGAAACGTTGATGAAGAAACTCCCTGACCACCTGAAGGACGGAATCGGCACAGCGCTGGATGATTGTAGTTGGGACTTTTCAGCCCCGACGCCTCAGCGCCGGTTCTTTCTCAATCCTATGAGTGCCTTTTTCGGTGATTTTCCCTGGGAGGGTCGGAAATCGAAGGGGGCACAAACCACTCCTCCTCAGGGTTTCACCCAGCCGGAATCACCTTCGGATCCCGACATTCCCGAATGATACCGAAGACCCGATGGCCTACAACGAACTCGGCCTTTTGCAAAAGGCACAAATAAAATTGCCACAAAAAAGAAAAACAAATCTCATGATGCGCGCAGCGCATTATAGGAGCCTGTGGGGCAGAGGCCGGAGATCAACTCAACCTTGCAGTCGCTTCGGCGGCATATGTCCTACAGGCTCCTATCGGTGATCCGCGAGCAGGACCGCACGCAACGGTCGGCCCTCGTAGAAACCTTGGGTTTCTGCCACGATGTCGCTATCCAGGCGGGCAATACCATAATTCGACCCTTCAATAACCGTCGGCAGTGAAATGAACTCGGAACCCGGCAGGAGAGTCTTTACGTTGCCGCCAACCATGTTCGTCAGCTCTCCAAGAGCATCCCGGAGATCCTCATCCGTCAACTCTACCTCCGGCACCGAGAACATCCGAGCCGCAGCGGCCCGAACGACGGACCGGCCGCAAATCAAATGTACAGCCCCGGCAAATCCTCCCGAGATCTGCACCGTACCCGTCATCAGGCTTTCCTCTGCTTCTTTGGTCACGGCATCGGACTGTTCGTTGTCATCCAGCTCAAACCCCAACTGCGTTGACCAAATGGTCTCGAGTATTTCAAAGAGGTCCTCATGTGTAAACCTCATGGACCACTCCCCTCTCCAGGTTGATAGAACGCCGCCCTGCCGAATTGCACCCGTTTGAAGCTGTCATCCAGGCTCAGGGTCGTCTCGGCAGCGCCCATGATCAGGAAACCGTCCGGTCTGAGATGCCGCCGCACCTTTCGGAGGATCCGGCGTCTGGTCTCCACATCGAAGTAGATCAGGACATTCCTGAGAAACAACAGATCAACCTGGGGAACGCTGGTCCATTCCCGGTCCAGATTTTGCTGAAAAAAGGTCACCATGCGCTTGACCTCGTCCTTGACCCACCATGAGGCTCCGTGCTGTTCGAAATAACGCACCAGCAGGTGTGCCGGCAATCCCCTGTTGACCTCAAGTTGCTTGAAGACACCCTTGCGAGCCCGTTCGACCATAGCACCCGAAAAGTCACTCGCCAGTAACTGAATCGTCCAGGTGTCAATATCGGGAATGACCTGGCGCAACACCATCGCCACACTGTAGGGCTCCTGACCGCTGGAGCAGGCACCACACCAGATGTTGAGCATACGGGTCGTTTTTCGCCTCTGGCGGATCAGATCCGGGAGCACCTGATCCCGGAGAATTTCGTAGGGATGAAAATCTCTGAAGAACGACGTTTCGGTCGTCGCGACGGCTTCCAAGACCAGAGTATGGATGGTCCCGTGGGGGCGAGAGCGGAGGTGGGTGATCAATTTTGCCACGGACTCAAAACCCCCGCTCCGGGCGACGGGCAACAGTCGGGAACTGACGAGATAACCCTTGGTGTCGTCCAGACTGATCGAAGAGTGCTGTTTGACCAGCGACCGGACAAAATCGAAATCGGCCTGGGTGAGTTCGGGTTTCTCAGGCAGCATATCTCACCGGGTATCGTCCAAGAATCATGTACGGCTGCTCCGCACGCACCGCACGATCTCGGGGCCGATCGCCTCAATCGGGAGCACGGATTGTGCGAGACCGGCCCTGACCACCTGCCCCGGCATGCCCCACACCACACTGGTCGCCTCGTCTTGTGCCAAGACACGGCCACCGGATCGGTCGACCTCCCGACAGCCCGCCAACCCATCCTGACCCATCCCGGTCAAAATCACTGCCAAGGTCGCCGGCCCAAAACGCTGGACCACCGATCTGAACAAGACATCGACCGAGGGCCTGCATGAGTTTTCCATCGGCCCGAATCGAGTCACCAGAGTCACTCTGTCGTCCACCCCTGTAACTTCCATATGGCGGTCCCCCGGAGCGACCCAGACCGTCCCCGGACTGACACGCGCTCCCGTTCGCCCTTCAAAAACCCGAATATCACACAGCGTGTCCAGGCGTTCCGCCAGGGAACGAGTGAAATCCGGCGGCATGTGTTGCACGATCACTATCGGCGTTTCGAAGTCTGACGGTATAGCCCCGAGAACCGTCCGAAGGGCGTTCGGCCCTCCAGTCGAAACCCCGATCGCAACAATATCGATAGGCGCCGAAATCGGCTTCACGGCAACACGCCTGCTCCGGCCCGGTGAAGAACCCTCCAAGCGACCGGCAAGCGCGTTGATCTTTGGCACCAGTTGCTCCCGGAGGAAGGTCCGCGCAGCCTCCGGAGATTCCATCCGAGAAGCCTTGGTGACGTAATCGGAGGCCCCACGGAACAGCGACTCAACCGTCGCCAGCCCCCCTTGCCGTGTCAAGTTACTCAACATCACAACCTTGATGCTGGGAAAATCAGCCCTGATCCGCGATAGCGTCTCAAGTCCATCCATCTCCGGCATCTCGACATCCAATGTGACCAGGTCCGGGTTCAAGCGGGGAATCTTTGCCAGCGCAATACGCCCGTTTGCCGCCGTTCCGACGACCTCAATACCCTCTTCGCTATCGAGGATTTCCGAAATAACTCTCCGCGCCACGACAGAATCGTCGACGACAAGAACACGCGTCGGGCGAGACTCGCTCATCATCCCCGGTCGCTCTCGACACCCAACAGCATCAATTTTTCCAGCAACATTTCCTTGTTGAAGGGTTTCATGATGTACTCGTCTGCACCGGCATCCAGCGCCTCGGACATTCGAGAAATCTCAGTTTCGGTCGTCACCATGACCAGGCGCAAATCGGCAAACCGCGGTTCTTTCCGAACCTCACACACAAAGTCATATCCGGTCATCTGAGGCATGTTCCAATCGACCAACGCCAGATCAAACACCTCTCCGGCGTTGAGGATGTCCAGAGCCCGGCCCCCATCCTCGGCCCCCTCAACCGCATAGCCAAGTTCGACGAGGATGCCGCTCAAAATGGTCCGCATGGCACGAGAGTCATCAATCACCAGTGCCTTCTTGGTCATGAGCGATTCACCTCCTTCATCCCGAGAGCGCAACGACATAATCGACGTCCAAGTCCAGGAGGAGCCGGCCCTCAAGCTTGAAGGCGCCCCGTATTAACCGGCGTGCCTCCCCCTGCAGGGTCTCCGGGGGACCTTCGTGCGTCTCCTGGTCAACCTCGACAACATCGCCTGCCCGGTCAACGACCAGACTCAACAGCCCCTGATCATCATTCAAGATAACGTGCATCATATCGCCACCGGCCAACCCGGCCCGGCCGACGTCCAGCCTGATGCCCATGTCGATGGCGGTGACGATATGTCCTCGAAGGTTGATCAACCCCTTGACGTGAACCGGCGCCAGAGGGACCGGAGTTATCGAACTGTGGCTCAGCACTTCCTGAACCCTCGACACCTCGATGCCAATGAAAAGCTCACCCACCCAAAACGTGCAGTACTGGAGCATGTCAACTCCCTCCCGACGAGGGCTTCAAACCCCGCTCGAAAAACCCCGGGTCCGCCAAACGAATCAAGGCCTTGAGGTCGATGATCTCTGTCACCCGATCCTCGACGACAACACAGGTCTCGATACCCTCCCTGCTCGCAGGCCGGGTGACGTCCATGTTCTGGTCGATGATGTCCATAATCCTGTAGACGATCAGCCCGATCCTCTGGCCATCCACGGTGCACACGATCACTTGAAGAGCATCGAGGTCGGGATCATCGGTGATCTTCCGAATCTCGGTACGCCGTTCCGGAAGGACCTGGTCGACCCATACCAACTGCAGGATCTCGTCCCGGTACTGAACCACAGGCAGATCCGCGACTCTCTCGACCTTGGATACGGGAATGAACTCCAGCCTGTCGATGGCCGAGAAATCTACTGCCATTCTTTCATCTGCAGGCCCCATCACGTACAACAGTGTCCGCCGATCGACGCCGGTAGTTACCGAGGTCTCATGATCCGGCGCCGCCTGGTGGGTTCGCACCTCCGAAACCACACCTGCCTTGAGCCCGAGGCGAAGCACATCCAGGATCAGCGCTACAGCACCCTCACCCAGAATCGTCGAACCCGCATATGGCAACCCATCGATCAACCGACCCAACGGTTTGACGACGATCTCCTGGCTATCTTCAATCGCATCGACAATCAACCCGAATCGACGATCATCTCCCTGGAGAACCACAATATTGACCGAGCCTCCGCCAGGTTCTCCAGAGGTCGTAAAGCCCAACTCTTCATCGAGGTACAACAGCGGCAGCAGGTGGCCTCTGAGGCGGTAGACCGGAACCCCATTCAGGTCCTCAATACCGAGACCGTCCGACTCATTATCGAGCCGGACCAACTCGACCACGCTCAACTGGGGTATGGCAAATCGCTGGCCCCTTGATGCGACGAGCACAACCGGGATGATCGCCAGGGTCAGCGGAATTTTCAGCCGGAACGAAGTCGATCGACCCGGATCACTGTGAATCTCGACCGAACCACCTATGGCCTCGATATTGTTCCGGACGATATCCAACCCGACACCCCGACCGGAGACATTGGTCACACGGCGGGCCGTCGAAAAACCCGGCTGGAAGATCAGGGCTTGAATCTGTTTTGTATCGAGACTTCCGGCCTCCGCTTCCGAGACCAAACCCGCCTCCAGACCTCGCTTGAGAACAGCCTCATGGTCAATGCCGCCCCCGTCGTCACTGACCTCAATCAGGACGTTCCCTCCTTCGTGGTGAGCTTTCAACCGGAGATTTCCGGTCGGCGATTTTCCTCTCTCCCGCCTCAGGTCGGGCTTTTCGATGCCGTGATCCAGAGAATTGCGCACCAGATGAAGAAGGGACCCCTGGATAGCCTCGATCACCGCCTTGTCCAGTTCGGTGTCCTGACCCTCCATGTGGATGTCGACCTTCTTGCCGAACTGCTGGGACATATCCCGAACAAATCTCGGAAGTTTCTTCCAAAGCAAGCTGATCGGCTGCATCCGGGTACGCATCACCGCCTCTTGCAGATCAGTCGTGACTCCGTGAAGCCGGACAGACGCCGCCTCGAACTGCTGGTCATTCGTCCCTTCCGACAACCTGAGAATCTGGTTTCTCGCCAGAACCAACTCTCCAACCAGATTCATCAAGTGATCGAGGACGTGAACATCCACGCGCAGACTGCTCTCGCCCAAGGCGGTTGTTGTTGGCGCTTCAATCTCCAGGTTGGGAACGGGATCGGCATCGCCACTGTCGGCGCCAATACCAACCGGTTCTTGAGTAGAAACGTCTTCAGTGCTTGTAGATTCCTTCTTCTTCCGCCGCTTCGAGGAACTCGCCTTCCTCGGAGCGACCTTTGGATCTATCGAGGGTTCAGTCTCCGTCGAATCCTCGGCTATCTCGGGTACCAACTCGATCCGACTGGATTTCACTGTTCCGAGAGAATCACCGGACTTTGGGTCGTCCTTTTTTTTTTCGCTGACTTTTTTTTCGAGCCGTTCGAGGTCCGCGATCAGGCCTGAATAGTCTCCGTCTCCCTCTCCGCCGCTCACTTCGATTGCCGACAAAAGCTGCCTGACCGCATCGATCATCCCCAGTAGCGTCGTCGTAACCTCGGGACTGAGTTCGAGCGAACCATCTCGTAAGTGGCTGAGCAGAGTCTCACCGCTGTGAGTCACGGCCTCGAGCTTGCCGAACGCCAGAAACCCACAGGTGCCCTTGATTGTGTGAATCGTCCTGAAAATCCTGGAAAAAACTTCCTGGTTGGCAGGGTCTTTCTCCAGAACGACCAGGTCCTGGTCCATCTGATCCAGATTCTCCGAACTCTCGGCGAGAAATTCCTTGATGATCGCATCCATGCCAGACATCAAATACCCAACCTCCTTTCGTTCGTATCGAAAGCCGTGGAGTAGGCCACAGACCATCATAGCCCGGACTTCGAGATTCTCCGAAGCCGATCAGCAGAGGGTTGATTGATCCATTACACTGATTCAAAGCCCTGGGTACTCCGAACAGGGCCACGACAGTGGTTCGGCACCACCCTCCTCACTGCGGAACCACACCAAGGAGAAGACCATGGCTTGGACATTCATGCGGAACGCCGGCATCAGACCAAAACTGATCGTGCTCGTCGGCGGCTCCATCGCTCTATTCATGTTTCTTTTTGGCGCCATCGCCATCAACCGGGTTTCCGACACCATCCGCCGTCAGACGATTGCCGAAGCCCAAAACGTCGTGCGGGCCAACGCCCTCCGCATGGAGACCTTCCTGGTCAACCACGGGCAGATTGCCCAAACGATGCTTGACAGCCCGGCCATGATCGAGTGGTTTGCCGGACGACAGTCGCACGACCAGCCCTTTCTCAACGATCCCGACTATCAACACGTGATCGGCTTCTTCGACAATGTCGTGGCCGGCCACGACACAATGGTTGCCGCCTTTTTCGGGATCGACCGAAGCAATGAATATTTCGCAAGAATTCGGGACACCCAACAATCGGGCCGAATCGACCTTGAGAATTACGTCGTTCAAACACGGCCATGGTGGAAGGAGGCCCTCGCGGCAGATCGTCTGTACGTTTCCTCTCCAACCACAGATCTGGCCTCAGGAAATGTGATCGTCACCATTCAATCCACAATCTACTCGGGTGGCGCTCTGGTCGGGATCGGGGGCATCGATATTCTGCTCAACACCATCCGGGACGTCGTCAACGACATGCGCTTTCAAAGAACCGGCAGTGCCTTTCTCATCGACGACAGCGGCAGGGTTATCGTATTCTCCGACACCGAATTGCCCAAGGGTACGACCCTCTCTCAACTGGATTCGTCGGAGTACGGTGGACAGGGCTTCGGCGCTTTGGCGGACGTCAATTTTGGAGATGATCACGAGGCTCCCACCGTTGAGTGGTCGGGTCGAGAGTGGCTGGTTCTCCAGGCGCCGATCGAGGCCGACTCACCGTATGTCAAGTGGCGCCTGGGCCTGCTGATCCCCGAAGAACTGATCGACAAACCGGTCAGGACGAGTGCCCTCTGGGCTTCCCTGGTCATTGTCTTCATCATCC
>Ga0164315_10003624_pt1 | contig 11998 bp, 10 predicted proteins | sample GuaBasSedimGuay6_FD_113737 | JGI IMG/M metagenome (GOLD analysis project Ga0164315, IMG submission 113737) | Subseafloor sediment microbial communities from Guaymas Basin, Gulf of California, Mexico - Guay6, Core 4569-2, 0-3 cm | ecosystem: Environmental > Aquatic > Marine > Hydrothermal vents... | reverse complement strand
TTCAATGCGCAATGTTTCAAACGGTAGCAAGGCCAAAAGTCCATCTGGTGAGATAATCCAGTGCGATTTATCTTTGATGAGAGCAGAAAGTGGCCCCAATAACTGTTTGCCCAGTTCACGGCTAAGGGTTTCTATATCCTTGTGAAATTTCGGGCTCCGTTTAATCGGCCGTCCTCTTCCCAATAAAGACAGTTGGCGTTGGTAGCTTTCCAAGTCTTTTTTGAGGTGAGGGATTTTTCCCAAGTTGTGTGTGGTGAGTGTCCCATCAGGCTGTAGTATAAAAGCTAAAACCTGGTTTTTATTGACCTTGTCTTTCGCAACCAAATAACTGATGAACACCGCTTCTGCTGGCAAGTATTTCGCACCTTCTTGGGCACCGACAATCTGTACCTCGCTGAGTTGAGCATATTTTGGGTATTTTGCCATTAACTGGCGATGGAATTCGTTGAACCGGCTAACCCGTTGGTTTTTTTCGGTTTCCAAATAGATTTTTTCTTCTAATCGCTTGTTTTCTAAGGCCTTTGCAATATTATTGTTCAAAAAAGCTAGACGCGCCTCGCTATCTCGCAATTGCTGTTGCTCGGTGGCGGTAAGTCCGCTTTGTTGAGCAGCGAGTTTGGTCGCGAGGGATTCGAGTAAGGTACGGGCTTTACTCATCTCGGCCAAGCGAAACGCATCCAAAGGACGAGACTCCTTAATATATAAGGAGGCAAACACAAAGTAACCGACTACCCATTGTTGAAACCAAGCTTGACGGTTTTCGGCGGATAAGTCACTACGGCGCAAACTTTCGATGCCAGCCACAAGTTGCTCAAAATGCTCAATACCTTTCTGAGTTTGGCCGTGTTCTACATATAAGCCAGCCAAATTATTTAAAACGGTGAGAGTTGATGGGTTTGTCTCGCCTAACACGTCCCCAAACAAGCGATAACTTTTTTCAATCAAAGGCAAAGCCTCGTCGGTTCTACCCAACGCGATATAAAGGGTACCCAAATTATTAAGATATGTAATGGTTTTCAGGTGTTTTTCTCCAAAAGCCTTCCTAGCTAACTGATAGGCTTGGATAAACAAATACCGGGCTTTTTCTAAATGCTTTAACTCTCGGTGAGTTTCCGCCAAATGATTCAGAGCTGTGATAGTGATATGTTTATCGCCAAAAGCCTCATGAGCTAAACGATACACCTTTTCAAACAAAGACAAAGCCTCGTCTAAGTGGCCTAACTTTCGGTGAAGAAAAGCCAAATTATTCAAGATAACGATGGTTTGATGGTGTTTTTCGCCTAACACTTCCTTCGCCAAGCGATAGCTTTTTTCATATAAAGGCAAGGCTTCGTCTAAACGGCCGATCTCTTGATAAAGAAAAGCGAGTTGATTCAGGCTGATAAGGGTGTAGAGAGGTTTTTGGCCGAACCCTTCCTGAACCAAACGATAAGCTTTTTCCTGCAAAGTTAAAGCCTCAGAGAATCTACCTAACTGTTGGTAAATCACCGACAAATTATTCAGGCTTTCAAAGGTTTTGGGATGTTTTTCGCCAAACAGCCCTAAACGAGAGCGATAAGCTTTTTCAAGCAAAGGCAAAGCTTCATCCAATTGGCCCAATTGCAGGTAGGTAGAACCCAAACCACTCAGGCTTTCAACGGTTTCGGGATGTTTTTCGCCTAACAGTGCTAAACGAGAGCGATAAACTTTTTCAAGCAAAGGCAAAGCCTTATCAAATTTGCCAGATTGATAATAAGTCAGCGCCAACTTAACCGCCAAATGATTAGCGTGGGCAGCCAGTTTACCCATCGCCGTTTGATAGCCCTTTTCCATCGCCTGGTTAAGCATTTGCCCTAACAAACTGTTACTAGAGGGGAGAACTGGCTTTTTGGATAAGTTGTCGTTTAACCCGTCCATTAATAAATGCGTGGTTTTTTCCTGCCAGGCTTCCAGTTGTGCTCGTTCTTCCAGTGTCAGTGCTTGAGCAAACGAGGTGATTAAAGCCAAACAACCGGCAATTAACCATTTTTTCAGTTTCATTAGCGTTTCCTGTTGGTTTTAGCGATAACTACAAGGATTGTTTATAAAAAAGGATTGGATTGTCTACGTTTATTACTACGCTGCCCTCTCGTACAAGGTTCGCCTTGTACTCCTGATAAGATGAGTACAACGGATTGACGGAGTAAACGGATTTTTTTATTGAAATTAATATTTGTAATAGGTCATTAGTCATTCATTATTATCAGGAGTACAAGGCGAACCTTGTACGAAAAAAATGTCATCTGCTCAGGAGTACAAGGCGAACCTTGTACGAAAAAATCCGTTTACTCATCTGCTCATTCGTTTCAGGCGAACCTTGTACGAAAAAATCCGTTTACTCCGGAAAGAAGTTGTACTAGATTTTGCGCCCAGTTTCGTCAAAAACCGATAAACTCGTTTTCAACAGAATCAATGATTTATAGTTTATTCAGTCAAATTGAGATTCGACGGATATGAGTAAAAAAAAACCAATAATACTTTAAAATCATTGAGTTATAGATTGAACCGCTGCTTTCTTTAAAACGTCAAAAAAGGCATTTTATTAGAATAACAGCCCCTGTCATGAAAATTTAACGACCTAACAGTTAGAAACCTTCAAGGTTTCCAAAACCTTGAAGGTTTTACCCTTGAATGGAGCGGTTAGTGGGTTAAAGGCTGCGCGGTGCCAAAGGAGAATCCATCATGTACGTTTGTTTATTACTACGCGGCCCTCTCGTACAAGGTTCGCCTTGTACGAAAAAATCCGTTTACTCCGGAAAGAAGCTGTACTCAGTCCTAAAGGATTTTACCATCATGTCACGTTCCTCTATTGAAAATCGCCAAATACTTTTTGAGATTGCGGAAAGTCAATATGGCTTATTTACTGCCAAGCAAGTGATTGAAGCCGGCTTTAAAAAATCATCCCTATCATCTGCGTGCGGGCAATTGGGTAAGCGAATAGTTTCGTGAAGGTTTTGTCAAAAACCGATAAACTCGTTTTCAAACATAATCAATGAGTTATAGATGAGTCAGTCAAATTGAGATTCGACTGATATGAGTATCAATAAACAAATAATACTTTAAAATCATTGAGTTATAGATTGAACCACAGCTTTCTTTAAAACGTCAAAAAAGGCATTTTATTAGAATATACAGCCCCTGTCATGAAAATTTAACGACCTAACAGTTAGAAACCTTCAAGGTTTCCAAAACCTTGAAGGTTTTACCCTTGAATGGCACAGCGGTTAGTGGGTTAAAGGCTGCGTGGTGCTAAAGGAGAATCCATCATGTTTTTTAAATAGAAACCAAATTCATCATAAATCTCCGATTCATCCGCAGCCGGCAGCTTTTCCAAATACGTTTTAATCAGTTTAAGATTGGAGACGGCTTGCTTTGCGTCATTATCTGTCGCTTGTCGCGCTGCAAACGCGGCTTGCAACTTCGCCAAAATTGGTTTTTGCTCATCCCAAAATGTGTTAGGCATCTCATCATGATATTGAGATACCGCCCACAACACTAATGTCCAGCGTCCTAATTCAAAATAATCTGCCCACTGGGTTTTTAACCAATTGTTTTCGGGCGCGGATGGCAAAAATCGTGGTGACAATGCCACGTCGCTATGTCCTAGCAAAAATTCTCTACCTGTCAACAAACCCGCACCAAACACTTTCGCTGCTGAAGAAAGCTGCCTAGCGGAACCACGCGCATCATCTGGTGGCACTTCCCAATGAAATGCCAGTACACGCAATCCGGCATTCACTTCAATATTTTTATCCGCTAAAACCATTTTATAAGTTGTGTTAATACGATTGCCGTGTGCGGCTGGTGAACCGTTAAATGATTGCCACCCTTCAAGAAAGTGGGTATGAACAACGAATCCAATCACCATAAATACCACAATAGCGGTAGCCCAACCCACAGGCCTAGTCGGCATTAACAAAACACCTTTCAGCTTTTGATAAAGAGTGCTTATCCAAGAGGGCGAAGGTTTCACTGCATCTCGCCTATGGTTAACGGATTCTATCGGCCCTTTATACGCCTGTATATCAAGTATATTATAACCAATAAGATTCGCTAATTCTCCAGTCTCGTGCAAACGCTTTAATTTTTTAAAGCCTTTTTTTGAACCGGTTAAATACAACACCGTTTTCATGCTTTTTCCTCCTTCATCGATAGGGTGATTTGGGGATCGTCTGAAATATCACGAAGATCTTCAACCAATTTCGTTAGCAGCTCATCCATAATCCCGCCTTCTATCTCCAACTTTATCGCTTGGCTTGATTCTGGGAAAAGATCACGAATCTGCTTAACTAGTTTAGCCAGTTTCTTATTCTGTTTCTTGGTTAGAAGGGCTTTTATCCCAAAGTAGCACAGTATTTTCGATTCCTCAGTTTCATCTTCTGGCTCGAAACCGGCAGCCTGAAAAAATTCGGCCTTTTCCACTTCAGTGAGTTCAAAAAATTGCGCGAGTTTCTGCACCTCAGAATAAGCATTTTTCTGTTTTTTGCTTTCCGGCTTATATGTACCGCTATGCCACTCGTGTAATTTTTGATAGGAGATTCCAGTATTTTTTGCCATGTACCTATACGTCAATTCAAAATTCTTATCACCTTGACGTTCGATCTCCTGTTTTTCTTGACGCTTTTTATATCTGTCAAACAGAGAACTGAATGTCACGTCATGCTCCTTCTGTTATTAAAAATTTTATTTATTATACCAATTCTCAATTGAATTTCATCTTAAATGATAATGGGTAATGGGTAATGAGTAATGGGTATTTAGTCCCTATCAAGAATCGTGCCAGAGTTTCATTCGTCTCAGGCGAACCTTGTACGAAAAACGGCCAAGGAGTCTCAGGAATACAAGGCGAACCTTGTACGAAAAACGGCCAAGGAGTTTCATTCGTCTCAGGCGAACCTTGTACGAAAAACGGCCAAGGAATCTCATTCGTCTCAGGCGAACCTTGTACGAAAAATGGCCAAGGAGTCTCATTCGTCTCAGGCGAACCTTGTACGAAAAAACTTGGTTTTTATTGGAATGTGACATTGTCAAGTTAATTACCTATTACCTATTACCAATACCAATTCCTAAGCCCTCTTGCATTATAAATCATAGTTTTATCCGGTTTTTGTCATGCTGAAAAAAATTGCTGAAAATCAACCAATAACTACAAGGATTGTATTTTAGAAAGGATTTATAAGAAAGGATATATGCTCCAAACGGTATTGATTTCAGACTTTTATCTAAAAGATTTCTCATATCACATTTTCAATTAACAATTAACAATGGTTGTCATGTTGGGTTTCAACTTATTTTTGTCATGCTGAAAAAATGCTGAAACTCAGCACGGTAAAAAAAATGATGAAAATTAATAAGATAACGGTTGTCATGTTGCTTGTCATGTTGAGTTTCAGCTTGCCTGGTATTTGAGAAAAACTCATAAGATATTGTAAACCAATAGATTTTATTGTTGGCATGTAAAATGCAAGAGTTAGATAAAATTTCATGTTGGTAGGTTGAGGCGGCTCCATAAATTGGAGGGAGCGACTGCTTAGTCTAACCTGCACAACACGAAAGTTATCATCAATTTATTCCACCAATCTTAAGGAGATTGATATGAACGAAAGTGAGATAGAACGTCAGAGAATAATAGTGGGAAGAGGTGGTCCTGAAGAAAACTGGCAACCGGGGACTAGCAGGAAAAAGGAGCCAAGTCAAATCCATAGGGCGAAAGAGTCTGTGAAGGACAAAGTACATGATGTGCTTAATAACAAATAAAGGCTAACATCCAAGGATTCAAGTTAAGTTGAATCAACGGTTGTAGCTGGCGTGCATTGAATGGGTAGTCCAGTACATGTTCTGGACTACCTTTATAGAAATTGATGTGCAATGCTGAGGCTTATTGTAAAGTTCATCTTGATGGTACATAAGTACTGAAGCATGAATATTTACTTCGCCTTTTTTAACCAATAGGAGGTTTATGATGGAAAACGACAAACAGGGTAAAACTCTCAATAACCCATCCAGTCGCCCTAGAGAGAACGAGTCTGGTAAGTCAAATGCTAAGAGAACAGATCCCACTAGGGATATCCGTGAATCGACAAGAAATGATGTGCATCGCATAGTGAAACCCTAGCAACCATTGCTTAAATCGCTGTTACACTATGGATAATGAAGCTGTATCACTTTGACTTTGGCGAGCAAGTGAAACGGCTAAATTGGTAAGCATGGTTTAGCACCCGACACTCGCTAGCCATGTACGTGATAATTTTGAGAGAGAGGTAGTTATAATGAGCGATTTTTCGTCTTGTCCAAGCTGCGGACACACGCCTTATCAAGGCCTAATGGGTGGTTGGTTTAAAGTCTATAAGTGCAACGCTTGCGGAGGACTCTTTTGTCACGAATGCAAGGGCTCTAACAACGGTAGCAAATGTCCAAAGTGTGGCTCAACAAACAAATCCACAGCAGGAAAATCTGGATAATTTGCAATAACGCGAGAGTAGGGTGGGCAAAAAAAAAGCACGTTGCCCAATACATAACGTGAGAGCAAGCGTAGGGACTTGACGTAGATGTAACGAAAATTAAAGCCACTGGTATTATGGTTAGTATAGGGTTGATGATTAGTGTCATCACACAGCAGGTGGGTAACACAACAACGTTGCCCACCCGACATGGCTCAATTTCAGGCTGTAATTGAGTGATCTGTTAATTCTAACATAGGAGGCTGGGGGAAAAAAAATGAAATGGTACAGAACGTGTCATTGCGGGCATAATAACCCTGCAGGTGCACAACGATGTAATAGTTGTGGACAGGAAATGTACACAAAACGTGCATTTAAAGAGGATATCAAGCATTTTCATGACAGGTGGGAATGTCCTGAGTGTAGTGAGATTAACATGGAAGATAATACTAAATGTATTTGCGGTTTCACTAGGAGCACTGGTGGATGTTTTATAGCAACAGCAGTCTATGATTCTCCGATGGCAGAAAATGTCATCGTTCTCAAACAATTTCGTGATGAGGTACTGTTAGCGTCGTCTATCGGACAAAATTTCGTGAGTTCTTATTACAGATTTTCGCCGCCAATGGCCTCATTTTTAGCTGAGCATGCCTTTCTAAAGTATTTGGTGAAGTATGTCTTGATTGCACCAATAGTATTCCTTATTCGCTCAATCAACATGGCTAAAAAGTGGTAACAAGGGAATGTAAGAGAATGTCGGGGGCAAACGAGCGACAAGGAATTTGTTTTTCTTTCATATCACGAACAAAATTTTACCACCGCGAGTTCCAAAGCTCTGGCGTTGGAACACGGTAGCCATAAACCATAGGAGGTGTTTCAAACTGTAGAAATTGAGACTTGAAGCGTTGTTCATCGTTTCAACAATTTGTTAGGAATTAGGAACATGAATTCGCTACGTTTTTCTATGAATAAAGGAGACTGAATGAAAAAAACACTCATTGCGGTAGCCATTATTTTATTTTCAGTGCCAGCCAGTGCTGAAAGAGTATAGGAAAACTACAATATTTCCCTAGGCGGTAGAAAATCCATCTATGCAACATTGGATAAAACCGGGAGTTCTTATGCTTTACATGTTGAGAGTACGAATACGGATATTTCCGGTTTGGCCGTTACCGATGATTTTAAACCACTCAATGAAAGCCAATGGGTGGTAACAGGGTGTGGGAAAGTTGGATTTGTTTATTTAGGCGGCATTTATGACTCTATCAATAAGATCATACATTTGTGTAATGAGAAAAAGGCTGCTGAACGTCAGAGAGAGTGGGAGAGAAAAAAAGCTGAGCATGACAGAGAAGTCGCCAAGATAAAAGCAAGAAGGAAAGCTTTTAAATTAGGCCTGACACATTACAAAAGCAATAAGAAAGAAGCGGCTAAATGGTTTCGTAAAGCTGCTGAACAGGGACAGATGCAAGCTCAATTTCTTTTAGGCACAATGTACTATGATGGCAGTGGTGTTCCTAAGAATCAGAAAGAAGCCTTCAAATGGTTTCGCAAAGCCGCTGAACAGGAAGAGGTCAACGCGCAATTCAAGTTAGGCACCATGTACGACGAGGGCAAAGGCGTTTCTAGAAATAAAAAAGAAGCGGCCAAATGGTTTCGCAAAGCCGCTGAACAGGGGAATGCCGACGCGCAATTCAAGTTAGCGGCAATGTACATCAATGGCAGTGGAGTCCCTGAGAATAAGAAAGAAGCGGCTAAATGGTTTCGCAAAGCGGCTGAACAGGGAGATGTAGGCGCGCAATATATTTTAGGTGAAATGTACTCCAATGGTAAAGGCGTTTCTAAGAACAAGAAAGAGGCTGCCAAATGGTTTCGCAAAGCGGCTGAACAGGGGCTTGCAAGAGCGCAATTTGAATTAGGCGTAATGTACGTCAATGGCAGTGGAGTCCCTGAGAATAAGGGAGAAGCGGCTAAATGGTTTCGTAAAGCAGCTGAACAGGGACATGTAATGGCCCAATATATTTTAGGCCTCATGTACTCCAAGGGTAGAGGAGTTTCTAAGAATAAGAAAGAAGCCTTCAAATGGTTTCGCAAAGCTGCTGAACAGGGAGATGCAGACGCGCAATTCGAGCTAGGTGTCATGTACATCGCAGGCAGTGGAGTTCCTAAGAATAAAAAAGAAGCCACTAAATGGTTTCGCAAAGCCGCTAAACAAGGACATGCTGATGCACAAGCTAAATTAAGGGACATAAATAACTGAGCGGTGGTTTACATTCACTTTGTTAATTTTGTTTTGTAGGGTGCTTACCTCAAGCACTTTGGGGTATCACTGGTGCTTGAGTAAGCTTAGAAACCCCATATTTTTGATTTTAATTTATTATGGAGTAAGTATCTATGTTTGAAAAAAAATTAGAATGCTGTCCAGCATGTCGTCATCGTGGCTCAAGTGGATTAATCCCTAGCTCACATTTTTATGTTTATACTTGCAGTCAATGCGGGCATACGTATTGCTATCAATGTCCTGGTAGTAACAATGGCGAAAGATGCCCTAGCTGCTCTCACACTGGAAAGGACACTAAAGGTATTGTTTATATCAAATAAACTAAGCTTCACCATTCACTTAGTGTCACAGGGCTTCGATAAGCAAAATGGGCTGTAATAATAATGAAGCCTTTGCCCAGTAGTAAAACGGATTAGAGCGAAGGCCGTCCAACGAACTTGCAAGCTCGGAAGATTCCCCATTTTGCTCCAAAGTGTCGTACACTTTTTGACAATCGTTCCGGGCGGAAAGAGACTACTCGCCATCCTTGGTGAGCAGCGTGATAATTTGAATAAAATCAATAAGTTACTTAAATCAGTATAAACTCTATTAATTATATAGCCCCTTCGCTCAAAAGCGGAGGGGCTTTTTTTTATGGTTTCTCAATACTTCTATTTATGGATAATTCATGGCTGAAATAATGATCGCGCTTTGTTATAATTAAATAAAAGTGTTGTGCCTTCACTAAAACCCGGAGCGATATGATGGAGTCCAAACTTTAGTTTGGCTGGGTGGCCCAAACTAAAGTTTGGACTCCTAAGAACTTAACTGAAGAATATTATGATGTCTACTAGAAAAATCAAGCTCATGGCTGACTACCAGTGTTATCCTCTGTGGCATGTAGAGGAAGTTGGCAATATTGACCCAAATAAACTGCCCATTTCAACCGTTCTTAAAAAACACCTCAATAGTTGGGCCGAATGTTATGATGAAACCTTAGTCATTGAAGACCCAAAATTATCGGGGTTTAAGAATGATAAAGAAGCTTTGGCTTTTGAAGAACAAGGGCAATTTCTGTGGCAACAACTTCAAAAAGAACTGGGTAACAAATATGAAATTTTTTATTTCAGTCACCTAACTGCCCAATTACTTAAAAGAGAGGAGGTAGAGGACTTGGTTTTTTACTCTCATACGAAAGCACCGCCAACGAATGTCTACGTTGAAGCGGTAGCCGTATAGAACGAGAACGTTTGTTGGGGTAGGTACGTGCTTGTATCCGCCCTACCAATGAGCCAAGTGTCTGAACTGTGATGGTTATGATGAAGGTGTTTGAACTGTGATTTATTTATTTGATTTATCTGATTTAGGTGAGTAAAAATCACACGAATCACAGTTCAAATGCCAATGGTATGATGATTCATTAACCACATAGCCCCCTCGCTCAAAAGCGGAGGGGCTTTTTTTATGGCCACCCAGCCAAACTAAAGTTGGCCGACTCCTGAAAACATTTTAACTGGCTAAAAAAACCATCGTTAAATAGGAGTCCAAACTTTAGTTTGGGCCGTTCATCGCCTTAGCTTAAAAAAGGGGCTTTATGTATTGCTTAATTCAAGTCTACGATTCTTTTTGAGAATCTCGGTTTTGAGGGGGTATCTTGAAATCAATCTCAGCTAATTTATTCGCCGACATAATCTGATCTAACCAGTTATCCAATTGCGAAAGATCAGAGCTTGCCTCAATGTGTTGCACAAGGCCTGTTGGTATCTGTGGGAATTTGCGATGTAATTGACGAACCACCATGTGATGCGCAGTGCTCAGTGCACTTTTCAGTGCGCTTTGCTTTTGTGTTGCGGCTAAAGCCTCTTGAAATGTGGGTAATTTCCCGATTGCTTCGGGCATTTCGCGGAAAAACTGGTCAATCACCGGCCAGGTTTCTTCACGTATCTGATATTTCATCTGTTTCACCTCCAAAATTTTGTGCCAAATCAGTTCGGGATCGGTAGCCAGCCCAACATCTATGATCAGTTGCAGATAATCATTTAATCCTTCTTGCACACACAAGGAAATAAACTGTTCTAATTTCTTACCCCGTGCTAACGCTAACAGTGGGTAGTTTTTTGGGACTAAATTCAGTTCGCTGGGATGAATGATCCATTTTCCCAACACCTCATCACAGTGGTAAATGCCAGCCTCAATTTTAACAAATCGATACGCTTTTCCAAGTTCATTCAAAATCTTATCGGGCCGTGTGACACAGACTATCGTCACTGTGATTTCGTTGAGGAGTTGACTTGACTCGCTAGCGTCTTTTTTCTTCATCTTCAGCGTTGAGGCTTTTTCATATTTCGGTACCCCAAGTCCATAAGCCCGCATCAAAATGAGATTATACTCGTTTATTGTTAACGGGTCATGGATACCTTTAATTTTTAAACAAACGATGATAAAATGCTTTCGCAGTATCATCAAAGGGTTCATGTTTCGATGTCATTTTGTTAATTCTACCTCTGGTTCTCGTTTTGTTCTATATTTTTTCAGAAAAATAAACGATACGGATGCTATCCCTTCTTAGGGATAGTATCCGTTAACTTCGACTGAACATCTATAGCTCACTGCTATTTAAAAATGTTTTTAAGGAGACGGTGGGCAGATCGCATATTGCTTATTGTCAACATAATTCTTCATGTTGTTAACAATACAACGGATAAAGATGATGACCTCATTTTTAATCTCTTCTAAATCATCAAGTGTCAATTCCTGTCCACACTCTGAAAATGATATATTCCCATGCGATAACTCATTTCTTTTCGTCTTAACTGTCAAGAGTTGAGAACCGCCTTTGGCACCAGGAGCAACGGCATAAGAAATTTTGTGTCATTCACCAATTCTACGAATTTATTTCGCATCCAAATTACCAGACAGGGGTATGGCTTCTTCACCCAATTGAATAATCTTCTTATTCGCAACCTTTTCTACCATAAGCCCCGGTAAAAACCTTCAAGGTTTGGCAAACCTTGAAGGTTTGGCAGATTCTGGATTTTAAATACTTTTCTATAATGATATTTAATCAAAATTTCCTATGTACAGGACAAAAAAGTGTTCAAGCCGTGATGCTATCGCTTTTTGTGGCGATAGTCTCACTAAGGAATATAAAATAGTAGCAAAAGTGATACTATCGCAAAAAAAGCGATAGCATCACGAAATACTTACTTTGTGGGGCACTACAAATAACTTAGTCAAATATTTCGCAAAAGTGATACTATCGCAAAAAAAGCGATAGCAT
>Ga0164315_10003623_pt1 | contig 11999 bp, 10 predicted proteins | sample GuaBasSedimGuay6_FD_113737 | JGI IMG/M metagenome (GOLD analysis project Ga0164315, IMG submission 113737) | Subseafloor sediment microbial communities from Guaymas Basin, Gulf of California, Mexico - Guay6, Core 4569-2, 0-3 cm | ecosystem: Environmental > Aquatic > Marine > Hydrothermal vents... | reverse complement strand
GTGGGTCGCCCGCCATACGACTTCGAGTAACTCTATCCTGCATGATATTTATTGAACTTGCCATGACTTCGAAAAGGCCGGGGTTATTCTGAGTATGTCCAAGTAATTGTGATAACAGGGTATTTTTTTGTCCAGATACGCTACCACTAATATGGGAGGAAATTTTGCTCCATAGATCAGGCTCTTTATCGCTTTCAGGAGTTATTTTCCCGGCGATGCGCGCTATCGGTTTTTTTTGCAAATGTTTACCAACCAGATCGCCATTTAAATTGACCGCAATCACAATTTCCGCTCCCATCGCCCGGCACAGCGAAACGGGAACAGGGTCAACAAGGCCTCCATCTACCAGCCATTTACCATTCAACATAAAAGGGGAAAATAGCCCTGGAAGCGCTGCTGATGCCCGGATACTGTTCAGCACATTGCCTTCCCGGAGCCAGACCTCACGCCCATTTTGTAAATCAGTCGCTACCGTAGCGAAACTGACAGGCAGCGATTGAATATCACTATCCCCGATAAATTGCCGGACAGACTGAATTATTTTATCTCCTTGTATAAAGCCCCCTTCCAGAAAGGATAAATCCATCATGCCCAGAATATTTTTCCATGTGAGATCGAGTACCCAGCTTTCCAGTGCATCCAACTGCTGATTGGCATAAGCTGCACCCACCAGCGATCCGATTGAACATCCAGTGACTATACCCGGCACGATGCCGATTTCTTCCAGCGCTCTTAGTACGCCAATATGCGACCAGCCTCGCGCTGAACCACTTCCCAACGCTATGCCGATACGAATATCTGCATTCGCCGGTGATGGCATTTTGTCATTTGTTTGAGTGTTCACTGGTTTTTTCATACTCCTGCACCCTCACTTTGAGCGCTATTGCTGAAACGGTTGATAAGAAGGCCGACATGATCAAAGTGCCACTCATGCCCACCCACTGCCAAAGAGCAGCGCGTTAGGCAATACCAATACCCCCTTTAATAAATGATACAGCCCGAACATTGTTCTACGCTAGCCAGAAACAGAATCCTTACAGTAATACCGCTACCTGGCAATAGCGCAAAGGCGATTAGCAAAATACCCAGCTAACCCAGCCAATAGTGACTACCGGCAGTCGACCCAGATGATCATACAGAATTCTGGCCGGTGTCGAAAACCAGCACCTTGACACCGCTGGCCGTGGTTTCTGCCAACCCTTAGATCAAGCTAGCAATAGTCGGTTCTGCTCCCAGTGTCCCAGTCAGGAATGATACCAACCCAAGAATAACAACTGTACGTGGTAAAAAATGCTTCATAGATCCCCTGTGGTGCTACTAAGATGGAGACCCGCTACTCCTGCCGCAATCAACAGGATTGAAGCCACCTTCAACAGGGACACCGGCTCTCGAAACCACATTACACCCACAATCGCTACCAGCACAGTCCCCACGCCAGCCCAGATGGCATAGGCAACACTCACATCGATCCGCTTCAGTGCCAGGGTGAGCGCTGCAAGTGAGAAGAGATAAAATACCACCAGCAGTACCGATGGTAAGGGCCGGGTAAATCCATCAGAAAGTTTCATCGCTGTCGTGCCTGCCACCTCCAGGACAATCGCGGCTATTAAAATCAACCAACTCTGCATTTTTTGTACTCCTTATTCATTAATAAATAATCACTCTAATCTATGTCACTTTGATTCCGTCTGTTCAAAATCGCCATTCGACATGAATCGTGCCCAGTTGTTCGCGGCCTGCAAGATGAGTGTCGACATTATCGGTTGTGCTGAGCAGGTTGAAATGAATGCCCCATTTAGCCGATTCATAATGAAACCCGATTACGGCCAGGCCAACCCAGGGTTTTTTATCGACACTGTGACTGTCTCGAAACAGATTACCATCCAGAAATACATTATGAGCAAAAGCACTGGCACGCAGCACCAGACTGCCGTACAGGGAATGTCTATTGGGGTTATCAGGTTTCATATTTGCAAGATAATGCATACTCAACCCGACCGGATCGGTGACATATAAGAACCCTTTCGGTATGTTGTTACCAAAACGCATTTCCAGTCCTGTGCTAGCCTTAGTAAACAGGTTGCCTAATGCTACATGTCCATCCAAAACCAGATCAAAAGATTGCTGATCATCAAAAGTTAACTGTAAAATCTTTATTTTACGCATCACATTTAAATTCAACAAAAGCTCTGTTTTTAGCTGATTATCCCAGCCTTCAGGTTCTTCACTATTGAACACGCTGTGAATTAACTTCTGGCTGTATTGCGCCAGTGATGCCGACCCTAACACGCCTGCTGTAATCTCAATGCCGCGAAATTCAGTATCATTGTAGGCATACCAGGTAGCCTGCACTGTCAGCACACCGGCATAGGGTACATCATCGACAATCAGATCTTTACGAGACAGGTCATCGGGTGTTTGTATCACCTGACCCAATGCAATACCGGCGCGGTACGACAGTCCCCCGGCAGACATGAATGGGAATGCCTCGCCCCAGCGCCGGACAAAATCCGGCACTTTTTGTAAAGTATCCCAGTTCGTCGCGATAGCCGAATGGTGTTGCAGCGATAACCCGCTGGAAATTTTATTATCTTTTTGAAAGAACAGGTCGTTATCGAATTCAAATCGCCAACTGGCTGACTCGATAGAGCGGTCATTGGCTAAAGCGTAATGAGTAGGCGAAAACACACAAAGACACAGATAGGCGATAGTGTGAAATCTTAGTGTCAATTCCAGCATCATCGCACCATTGAAAAGCCGATTCTCAGCTGAGTACCATTATCCTTATCGTAATCCAGAATACTTTCGCCATAACCCCTGAATATCTGAAAGCTGACAAAACCACCAGTCCGGTTAAACAAAGGCTTACGCAAAGGATAGGAAAAATCGATCTGTGTGCTTGAGCGATGCGCTGTACCGTAACGTAAGCGCATCGTCAATAGTCGGCCACTTTCATTTCCAAATCGTACATTCCAATCTACATATCCACGATATTGCTGAATATCTTCATTATCCGATTTTTCCAGGTAAACATAAAATTTGGGAGCAACAATCAGAGTTCTATTATTCGATACATCTGTTCCCCAAAAAGGCATCAAAAAAAGCGTGTTAATACTGCGCGAAGCATCACCATCCTTGCCATTGGATTCATGCTCAAAACCACCACGTAGTAATTTCGGCATCAACCCTTTTCCGTACAGGTTGCCCTGCCAGAAGAAACTGGGGCGATAACTGGTATCATAAAAAGGCGCGGAGTCATCACTCAAATCCCAGATTGAGGTTTGGGTATAGCCAAACTGCAAGCCATACAGAGCCTGAAACCAGTCGACGGGCGTACTGTCTGGATCAAAAATCCGGTATTTAAAACTGAATTGAAAATGGGCCGTCGTGCTGCCACTGCCCCCCACCACAAAATACATCGGTTCGTTAACGGACAAGGTCGGCTCATTCTCTGGGAATAAAACCGAATCCAGAACATCCACCTTCACTGGTTTAGATGAAGCATGGTTGTTGGCATCAATCGAATTCCAAGCCTGGTTGGACCTTGCTGACATCGCCTTTGCCGAATATAAAGCCATACTGTATATGAGCAGAAAACCAATCATCTTGAAAACCATAAATTTCATGAGAACCAGAGCTTTAGAAATGGATCATTATTCTGGCTATTCATGTGTACATGCTCATATATAGATCAGACATATATCACACCATCTGGCTAATGCTTTTACGAAAATGAGTCATCGACGCGAAAAAAAATACAAGCCCGATCAATGTTAATGCCAGAGCCTGAGGCCAGATCACATCAACCCCTGCGCCACGATACAAAATAGCCTGGGACGCAGCCACAAAATGGGTAGATGGGACAACTTCCATAAAATTTCGAGCCAGCATCGGCATGCTCTCACGTGGTGTGACGCCACCTGATAGCATGAGCATCGGCAGTAACACCAGCATCATCAATAAACCAAACTGCGGCATGCTGCGCGCAATCGTGGCCAGAAAAATTCCTAGTGAAGTGGTCGAAAAAAGATATAACCCGGTCAACACCACAAACAGCACAACGGAGCCTTCAATAGGCACGCCCAGCAACCCTTGAACCACGAACTGCAAAGAGAATGCCGAGGCGAGCAGCACGACCAGCCCCATTGCCCAAATTTTACCCAGCATGATTTCGCCAGGGGTAACCGGCATCACCAGTAAATGCTCGATAGTGCCATGCTCACGCTCCCGGATCAGTGCCGCACCTGCCAGAATAATCGACAGCATGGTGACCATATTCATGATCTCCATCACCGACCCGAACCAGGCCTGTGTCAGGTTTGGATTAAACCGTGCGCGCAGTACCAGATCTACCGGAAGAGCTTTCTCACTCCGATAACGCTGTATAAACGCATTCACTTCACCCTGAATAATCTGCTGTACATAGGCAGTTCCCGTAAAGGCCTGGGTCATGCGCGTAGCATCCACATTGAGCTGGATTGCGGGTGCACGACCGGCCAGCACATCACGCTGAAAGTTTGCCGGAATATCGATCGAAAAAGTATACAGACCTGCATCAAGGCCGGCATCAACCTCGGATAAAGAGACTAGAACAGGTGGCTTAAACTGGGGTGGATGAAGCGCCGAAATGATACGAACTGAAAGCTGAGAGCCATCTTCATCAACGATGGAAACGGGAACCTTGCTCAATGTCTCGGGCATCGCACTGCCAGCTACGTAGATCATAAAGGTAAACCCGTAAACGATCAGCACCAGCATGACTGGATCTCGCCATAGGCTCCACAACTCTTTAACGCCCAGCCGGTAAATATTTGCCAGATGACTCACCCTCACTTCTCCTGTTTTTTCAGCAGCGCGATAGCAAGCGCGAGTACGCACAGGGCGGCAAGCAATATCGGCACAAAAAAACCTTGAAGATCTGCCATCCCTAGCGCCTTGTTGAAAACGCCACGGCTGATCGTAATGTAATGTGTGGTGGGGTTGATGTTACCAATCAATCTCCCTACCCCTTCAAGTGAAGAAACCGGATCGATCATACCGGCGAATTTAATGGTGGGCAGCATCGACCCCATGGTGGCCAGAAACAACGCGGCGATCTGGCTACGGGTAAAGATGGAAACCAGCAAACCAAAAGCGGTGGAATAGATCACGAAAAATAGACTCGCCAATGTCAACGCCAGAAAACTGCCCTTCATAGGGACATCAAATAAGATCACGGCCAGCAATGCCATCAATAAAAAATTGAACATTGCCAGCACAATGTATGGTAACTGTTTACCCAGCATGAATTCAGCGCGCGTAACGGGTGTGACATAGAGATTAATGATGGAACCCAGCTCTTTTTCCCGCACCACTGACAGTGCCGTCAAGATAGATGGAATCATCAGTAATAGCATCGGAATCGTCGCCGGCACCATCGATGGCAAACTTTTAACATCCGGGTTGTAACGATAACGAGTTTCAATGGTGGCAGCCGCTCCAAGTTGCTGTCCAAAACGTTGGCTTGCTATCTCCATCAACCATTGCTGGTGAATACCCTGAACATAGCCCTTGACCGTTTCTGCGCTTTGCGGCATCGCACCATCGATCCAGGCGGCGATTTGAACCTGTTTTCTGCGTTGAACATCTCGTGCGAAATGTGGAGGAATCACGATACCCAGAGATAACTCACCACTTCGCATACGGCGATCCAGGTCGTTGTTGTCGATGAGCGCTGGTTTCTCAATAAAATAGCGAGAACCAGCCAGGTTCAATGCATAGCTGTGACTGAGTTCGGTTTGATCCTGATCGAGTACGGCATAGCTCAGATCATTCACATCCATGGTAATGCCATAACCCATGATCAGCATCAAAAAAATACTGCCGATCAAAGCCATTGTTAAACGCACCGGATCACGCTGTAATTCCATCGCCTCGCGGCGACTATAGCTTAAAGCGCGAGAGAGGCTGAAAGGCGTTCTTCGAATGACCGGTTGCTGCGCTAATTTTACCGTCAGCGCCATGGATGTTTCGGGCAGCATTTCACCATCGGGAGGCGCATCATCCTTCAGATAAGCAATAAACGCCTGTTCCAGATTTTCTGATTTCAGCTGCTTCACGATCTCCGCAGGGGTATCACTGACAAGTACTCGTCCGGCATTCATCAATGCAATTCGATCACAACGGTCGGCTTCATTCATGAAGTGGGTTGATATAAAGATAGTGACCTTATCGTTACGTGATAAATCCACCAAAAATTGCCAGAACGCATCCCGCGCGATCGGATCTACACCGGAAGTGGGCTCATCGAGAATGAGCAATTCCGGGCCATGTACCAGCGCAACAGCCAGTGACAGCCTCTGACGCATTCCGAGCGGTAATCTGCCAGGCAAGACATCCGCCTCCGCGCTCAGACCGAAGCGTTTAATCAACTCGTCAACGCGAGCAGGAATCGCCTCTTCAGGCACACTGAACAGTTGTGCATGGAGCACCAGGTTCTGCTTTACGCTGAGTTCGGAGTAGAGTGAAAACGATTGCGACATGAAGCCCACGCGCCGACGCGTGGCAATATCCTTCGCATCGACCTTTTTGCCAAATAGCCACGCTTCACCATCAGTAGGAGGTAACAATCCCGTGAGCATTTTCATAGTGGTGGTTTTGCCGCAGCCGTTGGCTCCGATGAAGCCAAATATTTCGCCACGGCGAATGCGGAAACTGGCATGGTCTACCGCAGTGAAATCCCCAAAACTCATGGTGAGGTCATGTGCTTCAATAGAGATGTCATCACCATCCTCAAAAGGTGGCACTACAATGATTTTATGCCCCAGTTTTTTATGATCGGGCAATAAGGCAATAAAAGCAGCGTCCAGCGTCTGTTGCCCGGTACGCTCATGCAGTTCAAACGGCGTCCCGGTTGTCAGCAGCTTTCCATCATCCATGGCGACGATCCAGTCAAATTGCTCCGCCTCCTCCATGTAAGCCGTCGCAACGATAACGCTCATGTCTGGTCTGTGCTGTCGAATACGAGCAATCAAAGCCCAGAACTGGGTGCGCGCCAACGGATCTACGCCTGTGGTCGGCTCATCTAGAATCAATAGATCGGGGTCATGGATCAGTGCACAGCACAAGCCCAGTTTTTGTTTCATTCCTCCCGACAGCTTACCCGCCGGACGATTGAGAAAAGAATATAGCCCTGTTGCCTGAGTCAACTCATCGATTCGACGGCGACGTTCAGTGCTATCATGACCGAACAGGCGTGCAAAAAACTGCAAGTTTTCTTCCACCGACAGTGCTGGATAGAGATTTTTTCCGAGGCCTTGAGGCATATAGGCAATTGCCGGGCAAACCCGGTTACGGTGTTGCGCTTTTTTCATGCTGCCACCGAGCACCATCACTTCACCTTGCTGCACTGCGCGTGCACCAGCAATCAGCGCTAGCAAGCTGGATTTTCCCACGCCATCCGGACCAATCAGCCCCACCATACAAGCGGAAGGAAACTCCAGATCCACAGCGTCCAGTACCAGCGTTTTGCCATAGCTCAGACTGACCCCTGTAAGATGGGCGACAGGTTGATCCACCGTGGGCTCCGCTTTCATTCAGGCACCCTGAGCGCTAACCGGGCCGGCCAATCGCGTTGTGAATCCAGTTTAAGCCAGGCCACTCCCGGTAAACCTGTTTTCACCTGTTTAATATGTTTTTTGAGTAGTTGACTATCGATTCGAACCTTCACTCTGAACATCAGCTTTTGGCGTTCAATCGCTGTTTCCACGGTTTTAGGCGTAAACTGGGCAACACTTGAAACAAATGAAACCCTGGCAGGAATGACATAACCTGGAAGCGCATCCAGTATGATACGGGCTTCACTGTCCAGTGCGACCCGTCCTACGATCATTTCCGATAGAAAGAAAGTCATGTAAACATCACTCAGGTCGACCATATTCAGAAGTTTTCCGCCTGGTGCCAGTACTTCGGCAGGTTGAACAATCCGGTATTGAATTCGTCCATCTCGCGGTGCCTTAAGACTACTATCGCTGATATCGGTCTTGATACGTTCAAGACTGGCCTTCACTGCATCAACCGTAAAATGGGCACCCAAAACCTGAGATTTGGCAGCATCGACCGCTGCCTGTGCAGCTTTTACCTGTGCCTTTGATGCTGACAGTGCTGCTTCAGCAACGCGGGTTGCGGCATTGACATCATCCAACTGCTGACGTGTGGCTGAGCCTTTACTGACCAGGTTTTGAGTGCGCTTTAAACGCCTTTGCGCATTTTCCAGTTCAACCTGGCGTTGCACGACCACCGCCTGGGCGGCAGCTACATCACTTTCTCGCATCGCCACCTGGGCATTCGCACCGGCAACGGCACTGATTGCCTGCTGCAAGCGGGCACGAATTTCATTCTGCTGAGCAATTAATGTATCGTTCTGCATCTGAGCCAATATTTTCCCTTTTTTGATAAAATCTCCTTCGCTAACGAATACATCGTTAACCCGTCCGCCGAGTTTTGTGGCAATATCGATTTCGGTGGCTACAATGCGCCCATTGCCACTGACAAAGCCTTGCAACGCATCATCTGGTTGCAACCGGTTCCAGCCGATCCATCCTGCAAGTCCTATTGCTACAGCCGCAACAATTGGCAATATGATTTGTTGAAATAATTTTTTCATATTCATTTTCCTGAAAAGCTTGGAGTTTGATTTATTCTTAACGTCTTTAAATACTGCATTAACCCGCTACCACGACAGTATCCATCTGTCTGCCGAGCAAACGATTATAGGCTGCTCGCGACAGATCAAGACCATTGCCTGCCTTGATAGCCTGCTGCTCGGTATCGGCCAAAGCGACTTGTGCGGTCAGCAGGTCGTTGCGCGATACCATGTCCTGCTTGTACATATTTTCCACATCCCGGGCATATGCCTTGAGGCTATCAACATAGCTTATTGTAACTTGCAGACCTTTTGTCGCGCGTAGCACACCGACATAGGATTCGGCCACTTTCAGTTTTAACTCTGTATCTTAGCCGTTTCCAGGGTGTGGAATGCCTGAAAGGCTGCATCTGCCGCCTTTATACCAATGCGAATTTTCCCGCTGGTATACAACGGCAACGTTGCCACTGCCTTAAACGACAGACTCTGATCTTCTCCTGCGGTGAGCGCACCAAAATCGGTTTTCGTAGCCGGCGCATTATCCAGTATTGTGTAACCCGCTTGCAGCGAAACACCGGGCTTGCGCGCCGATTTTGTCATATCAAATTGTACTGCCGCAGCTGCAGTATTTTGCTGCACAGCCTTCAGACTGTGATCGACGTTCAGTGCTTCATCCCAGGCTTGACATAATATTTCTGCCTGTACAGATTGGGAAAACGGTGCTGCCAACAGGGCTAGCAGAATGACAGCCCTGGTGAACATTTTATTTGTTGATTGGATTCTCATATTAATTTCCTGATTTCATTTAAAAAAATCATTATCTAATTCAAAGCACCAGATTACTGATTTATTAGATACTCCCTGCACCTGTGTAAAAAACATATTGCAAATATGAGAAATAGGATGGTAAGAACAATATGTCCACTACGGTTCGGAATAAAAAGGTCTAGTAGCCGATTATTTTGTGGGTTGTTTTTCATATTTACTATATCTGAAATATTTCATAACCCTCCATTATTTAAAATGATTTCGTTCAAATTCAAAATAATCCTGTAAGGACTGTTTATCACGAAAAGAAAGTAGCTTTGATAAAGAGACGGTAACCGGACTTAAGCATGCCAACTCTTTTGCCGCCTGAATGGAGCTAGACTCAAAATCTTCATTCGGTATAATTCGTGTGACCAGCCCTAAATCAAGAGCAGTCTTCGCATCAATAACATCAGTTGCCAGAAGAATTTCATTTGCCTTTCCCTGTCCTACGTATCGTGGAAGAAAAAAAGGCAATCCTCCAGTTGGGTGAATGCCATATTTTTTATGAGCTAGTGAAAATTTAAAATCTTCAGATACAAATCTGATATCTGCAGATAGACTCTCGCCAAAAAATGGGGTCACTACAGTGCCTTGAAGTCCATCAACCATTATTTTTTTTGATTTTAGGCGTTGTTCAATGGTGTAATGATGAAAATTAAGTTGCCGTGCTCTTTCGAGATTTTCATGTACATTCCAGACAGCTTCTATTTCAACCGGTACGCTTTGACCCGATAACTTTTTGATATATCTTTCATAGGGTTCATCACCTAAACAGCCGTGTTCATTCAGGGTGAGAACCACTTTTATGTCAGGATCATAGTTAATTGCTTTCAGCAAATCGAGATAACTATCTCGTGCTTCAAGATCAAAAAATATATCGAAGATTTTCTCCCCATAGCGTAAAATTAATACATTCTCATCAAGCTCAATAGAAACACCTGAAATCGTAAAATCACTTAACAATGTTTTCATTTTATTTCACTCCTCTATCAAATTAATAATGTAAATTATCAAAGCAACCTATTATCTTCGATAACCTTTTAACTCATTCTTCAACGCGTCCACAAACTTTTAAAACCGTGTTGCTGGACATTATCAATATGCACCAGCCCATGCTCAATTAACGAATACACTGCAGGTACGACGATCAGGGTCAATAGAGTGGAGCTGATCATGCCACCGATAACCGCAACTGCTAATGGACGGTTTGTGTCAGAACCAGCTCCTGTCGCCATCGCGGCGGGTAGCATAGAAAAGATGATTGTTAATGAGGTCATCAATACCGGACGCATACGTATCGGACAGGCTTCGAGCAAAGCTTCATTAATACTTCTACCCTGCTGCCTAAGCTGATTAGTTAAGTCAATCAGCAGAATGGAGTTTTTCGCTACAAGCCCGACCAGCAGTACCATGCCGATCATCGAATAGATATTTAACGAGTTACCACCAAGCCATAGACCGAAGATTGCACCAATAATCGCCAGTGGCTGAGCGGTCATAACAATCAACGGTTGTATGAAAGAATTGAACTGACTGGCGAGAGTCATGTACACCAAAATCAATCCAGTGGCGAAAGCGAACATAATATAACCTACCGTTTTACCAAATTCCTTGGCCCGTCCAATTAATTCAATTTGATAACCGGTGGGTAGAATATCTTTGGCCTGCTCCATCACGATTTCTGCTGCATCACCTTCAGGAATAGTTGGAGTGGCAAAGAAGGTCGCAGCATATTGCAACTTGTATCGGCCGATTGTCGCGGCACCCAGTTTAGGTTCCAGAGTTGCCACACTGTCCAACCTCACCAGATCACCACTGCGATTACGTAGGAAGATGCGGTACAGGTCATCCGGAGTTTTCAATAACGATGTCGCCTGCAAACGAATATCGTAACGTTCTCCGTCACCGGGATCATCATTGTATTTCGCTACATCCAGACCTCCCACCAGTACTCTCAGGGCATTGCCGATTGAGAAGGTGTCGAGACCCACCTGGCGTGTTTTCTCGCGATCCAGTTTCAATACCATCTGGGGCATATCAAGTTGCAGATCGGTATCGAGAGTACCTATTTCTGGAATGACTTGCAGAAGTTTGGTCAACTGATCGGATAACTCGGCTACCTTATTCAGATTTGGTCCTTTTAGTACAAACTGCAAGGGTTCACCACGCATCCCTCCAACGATGGGAACCGGTGCTGCAAATGCTTTGACCCCTGGCACACTGGCGAGTTCATCACGTACGGTTTCGAGAATAATTTTCTGATGCAAAGCACGTTGGTCACGAGGTGTCAGGCTGACATAAATCTGCCCCTGATTAACCTGTCCACGGTCACCGGTGCCAATGGTGCTAAACAAGCCAAAAACTTCATCATGTTGTTTGATAATTTCTTCAACCCGTTGCAGTCGATCAATGGTGTAATCGATACTTGAACCTAGTGGGGTTTTAATCGACACGATAAAACGGCCTTCATCTTCGTCTGGCATAAAGCCTTTACCTAACTGCCCCATGAACCAGCCACTGCTGTAAACGATTGCTCCGGCGATGAAGATGACTAACAGGCGCTGAT
>Ga0164315_10003622_pt1 | contig 11999 bp, 9 predicted proteins | sample GuaBasSedimGuay6_FD_113737 | JGI IMG/M metagenome (GOLD analysis project Ga0164315, IMG submission 113737) | Subseafloor sediment microbial communities from Guaymas Basin, Gulf of California, Mexico - Guay6, Core 4569-2, 0-3 cm | ecosystem: Environmental > Aquatic > Marine > Hydrothermal vents >... | reverse complement strand
TTCCAACTTTAGGAGCCATCTTCAACCACCCCCTGTGAGCTATCTCCAAGGCTCTGTTTAAACTCCTCAACAGTAACATGCCCCATCTTCCTTAGAGGCCCAACGAACGGTTTATCGTAGATGTGAATGTAAACCCCAAGATATCTTAACCCATCTAAAGCTTCGATGACCTTTATTGCTATTTCCTGGGCTTTTCTTGCTTTATCCTCTAGAATGTTTCCACGCTGATCTCTATTTCCTTAAGGGTTATCATTTTCGCTAGTTGCTCACCGCTGATTATTCTAACTCTCATCAATCAACATAAAAATGTAAAATATTAAAAACTTATTGGCAACAATTTACAAGAATTAGTAAATTTTTGAAAGCTTTATCCCGTCCCTCTTGAACTCATACTCAAACTTTATAACCTCCTTTTCAAGCTCTGGAGTCTTTAGCACCGTTAACTCCCTCTTAATACCGTCCTCCGTTAGGTATCCCCTTGTCCTGAGAACATAATCTGCCCTCCTATATACTGAGGCAAATACATCGGGATGATCTTTCCCCATCCACAACCAAAAGTTCGTCCCCCTAGGGTATTTTTTATATGCAGGATGAACTGCCCTAACTTCAGATGACAGCTCAAGATAACGTAGGGTCTCTTCAAGACTCCCGAATAGCTCCAAGTAGGAAGAAATCGCTACCGCAAACCCATAAATATCTCTTCCCTCAAACATGTTATTCTCGGCCCACACGGATTTGTGAGCCTCTATAACTTGAGCATACTTGATTGGTAGCGTTTCTGAGGACAGCATTCCTTCTAGAGTCCACACGCCTTTAATCGTTGATCTTATACCATGAAAGCTACCAAAAGTGTCTATTATTGCCAACCTAAGCTCTTCAAGCTCCTTAGTGGGATCAATGCCAAATCTCCTCAGAGCCCTAAACACAAGTGGGAGCGGATAAGAGATGTTGAAATATCCTATCAGATTGTCCTTCTTAAGTTTTGCCGTGAGTATATGGTAGAGGATATCTATTCCCCTTGAAAGGGGATCCTCCTGGTGGATTAGGACAAGGGAGTACTTCTTAATCTCACCAATCTCCCTGTCCAAGGCTTTAATTTCCCAAGATACCATAATCTCTCACCTCTCCTCAAACAGTTCAAACATCACGTTCTCTTCAGGTCCCTTTGATATTATACCAACCCTCTTTCCCTTTATGACCTTAGTCTCTATTACAACGTCTGAGACAAAATATACTATATCCTCCAAGATTGGGCACTCAACAGGAGAGTACGTTATGATGGTTCTTGGTGACTTCTCTTTCAGAATGTCTTCCTTTGTAAGTAATATCATCTTGTAGGTGTAGAGAGGGTTATGGAAAAGCTTGCAGACACCCGAGCTTAGGTAAGTGACTATCCACAACCTATTCCCCTTCACCTCCCGCTTCTTTAACACTCCCTCGGCCCATTCTTTAACCTTACTTATGAATATAACATCATCCATGTAACCTGAAAGCGTGTAAACTCCCTTAACATCCTTTTCGATTTTATTTATGCTTCCGAATACGTCAAATATTATGAGATTCCTGTCAAGGTACTCCTCAACGTTAAGTCCAATATTCCTGAGATTCCTTGTTAGGAAGGTATAAGGCTCGTAAAGGAAAAGGAAAACATGCTCACCCTTTTTAAGGAGGTACTTAAGAATCAGGAGAACATATCTATCCCCATTGGCCTCCAAATCTCTCTGAACTACTGTCATTACCCCATTTTCTGGAATTAAGTCGAGGATATCTCCTATTGGAAGCATGACCATCACCCTAATTAATTTTACAAATGGGAAATATAAATAAATTTTGTGTAGGCAACTACTTACTCATCAAGTGATTTATATACACGTTTGTTAGTTATTTTATTAACATAATTAAGTCAACGAAAACCATTAATAGGCAAATATTTTGACGTAAAAATGGTGAAATTAATGAGGATTTTATTAGTTGGTGGCGGGGGAAGAGAGCATGCAATAGGTGAAGCCCTCGTTAAAGGGGGAGCAGAGCTGTACGTTGTGTCAAAGCACAAGAATCCTGGGCTCGCTAGGATAGCCAAAGATTATGGGCTCGCCAAAGAAACAGATGTAAATAAGGTTGTAGGGTTTGCAAAGAGGTGGGGGATTGAGCTGGCATTCATAGGGCCCGAAGCCCCCCTCGAGGCAGGAGTCGTTAACGCCCTTGAAAAAGAAGGGATTCCCACTGTAGGACCAACAAAGGAAGCTGCAAGGCTTGAAACCAATAAGGCATGGGCAAGAGAGTTCATGGAAAGGAACAAAATCCCAGGGGGAAAGCTGTTCAGGGTATTCGATGACGTCAATGAAATGAGGGCATGGATAGATGAGTACGGGAGGCCAGTGGTAGTTAAGCCTCTCGGCCTGACAGGTGGAAAGGGCGTCAAGGTAGTTGGATACCAACTTAAAGATAATGAAGAAGCAAAGGCTTACGCTGAGCAGCTGATAAAGAAAGATGGAAAAGTTCTCATAGAGGAAAGAACCGACGGAGTTGAGTTCACCTTTCAAGTATTCAGCGATGGAAAGAGAGTTTATCCAATGCCCTTAGCCCAGGACTATCCCCACGCTTACGAGAACGATGAAGGGCCAATAACTGGGGGTATGGGCTCATACTCATGCCCTAACCATCTGCTTCCGTTCGTTACAAAGGAGGACTGGGAGAAGGCCCTAGAAATCCTCCAAAAGACTGTAGATGCCATGAGAAAGGAGGGTTATCCGTACAAGGGAATCCTCTACGGCCAGTTCATGCTCTCAAAAGAAGGGCCGGTAATAATAGAGTACAACGTGAGGTTTGGAGATCCCGAAGCAATAAACGTTCTCACAATCCTAGAAGATAACCTAGTTGAGATAGCCCAAGGAATAGTTGATGGTAACTTAAGGAGCGTAAAGTTCGCCAACAAGGCCACGGTCGTTAAGTACTTAGCACCCCAGGGTTACCCCGTAAATCCGGTTAAGGGGGTAAAAATTGATGTCAACGAAGAGGCCATAGAAAAGGAAGGGGCAAAGCTGATATTTGCCTCGATCGATGAGAGCTACACCCTTCTGGGCTCAAGAGCATTGGCGGTTGTCGGTATCGCGGATAGCGTAGAAGAAGCAGAGAAAATTGCCGAGAATGCGGTAAAGCATGTAAAAGGGCCCATATTTTATAGGAGAGATGTTGGGACGAAGGAGAGCATAGAGAAGAGGATTAGAATTATGAAGGAATTGGGAAAAGAGTTCGAGCCAAATTCCTGTTGAGGTGGTACTATGATAAGCAGGGAGCAGATTCTCGAAGTTTTGGAGAAGTATGATAAGGATAAGATAACCGTTGGGGTTATCGGAAGTCACTCGGCCTTGGATATAGCGGATGGAGCAAAGGAGGAGGGTCTCCCTACTTTAGTTGTTGCCCAGAAAGGTAGGCACCTCACGTACGCGAAGTACTTCAAGCTGAGGAAGAGCAGAGATGGCTTAATTAAGGGGTTCATTGACGAAGTGATAGTCCTCGATAAGTTCGCCCAGATAATCGACATTCAGGAAGAGCTAAGGAAGAGGAACGTCATATTCGTTCCAAACCGTTCCTTCGTGGTCTATACTGGAATAGACAAAGTGGAGAACGAATTCCTAGTGCCAATGTTCGGGACGAGGTCACTCCTCAGGACGGAGGAAAGGAGTGAGGAGAAAAGTTACTACTGGTTGCTTGAAAAGGCCGGGCTTCCCTACCCCGAGGAAGTAAAGCCAGAGGAAATAGATGAGGTTGGCCTTGTTATAGTCAAGCTGCCCCACGCAAAAAAGAGGCTTGAGAGGGGATTCTTCACGGCCGCAAGCTACAAAGAGTTCAAGGAGAAGAGCGAGAAGTTGATAAGGCTTGGAGTTATTACAAAGGAAGACCTAGAGAAGGCGAGGATAGAGAGGTACATAATTGGGCCGGTCTTCAATTTCGACTTCTTCTACTCACCCATAGATGAGGAGATAGAGTTACTAGGAATAGACTGGAGGTTCGAGACGAGCTTGGATGGCCACGTGAGATTGCCCGCAGCTCAGCAGCTAACTTTACCTGAATGGCAGTTCGAGCCTGAATACACCGTTTGCGGCCACGCATCCTCGACCTTAAGGGAGAGTCTGCTGGAGAAAGTGTTCAAAATGGCAGAGAAGTACGTTGAAGCAACGAAGAAGTATTATCCCCCAGGGATAATTGGTCCATTTACACTGCAAACTGCAGTTGACAAAGACTTAAACTTCTACATCTACGATGTTGCACCAAGAACCGGAGGAGGAACGAACATCCACATGGCCATGGGGCATCCTTATGGGAATTCACTATGGAGGAAGCCTATGAGCACGGGAAGGAGGATTGCATTGGAGATAAAGAGAGCTATTGCACTTGATGAGCTTGAAAAAGTCGTGACATAACAGTTTATAAATGCCCTTTTATTTTATTTTGGGGATTCGAATGTCAGACGTTTTAAGTCTTGTCGTCAAATTCTACAACGATGAATACTCCGATTCTCTTCTCTATGCAGAACTTGCTAAAGTTGAAAAAGATGAAAAGATTAAAGAGGAATTCCTAAGATTAGCAAGAATAGAGGCAAAGCACGCAAAGTTTTGGCTCTCCTTTTTAGAGAGGAGAGGGATAACCCCCAACAAGCCCAAGGTCAAAAGATGGACAATTCACATCCTAAAACTAATGAGGAAAATTCTAGGCCCAGGGATCGTTGCTTCCCTTTTGGAGATGGGCGAAAATAGCGCGATCCAAAAGTACTTCAAGTTCCTTACTGAACACTCTCAAGAATTCTCTCCCGACGAAATGGAGAAACTAAAGGAGATAATCCTGGAAGAGTTAGAGCATGAGAAGTTCTTCTATGAGAGCAAGAGAAGGTTTCACGTAGAGAACGTGAGGGACTTCGTCTTAGGAATGAACGATGGTCTCGTCGAAATACTAGGAGCTGTTACCGGTCTTTCTGCCGTCTATCCGTACTCGCCAAGGCTAGTCGGAATCAGTGGTCTTATCGTAGGAGTTGCCGGTGCACTATCAATGGCCATTGGAGCCTTAATCTCGGTTAGATCTCAAAGGCAGGTAAGCGAGGCAATAAGGGAGAGGACTAAAGTCCTGTTCAAGGTCTCACCAGAAAGAGCCGTTAAAGAGGTATATGAAAAACTTATCGAGGGAGGCCTCCCAGAAGAGATAGCCCAAGAAGTGTCCGTAAAGCTAAAGGGAAAAGAGGAAGCTTTAATAAAGCTCCTTGTCCATGAAGAAGAACAGAACGAGTTAAGGGCCGCCCTATATACCGGCCTCGCTTACCTTGTCGGCGTTGCATTCCCAGTGACCCCCTACTTCTTCGCGCGCTCATCACTAACGGCCCTCCCCATCTCGGTAATGCTTGCTGGCTTGGCGTTAAGTGTTGTAGCAACTTCAGTTGCCTTGATCTCAGGGATCTCAATTAAGAAGAAGGTTGCAGAGATGGTAGTCACCGGCCTGGGAGCAGCGTTTTTAAGTTACCTATTTGGACATTTAATGGAATCAGTATTTAACGTCTCGGGGCTATGATGATGAGGGAGATATTTTCAGCGGTAATAATTGGAGTACTGGGGTTGCTCCTCCTCTCTTCCTCTTCTCCGATAACGTTAGTCCCAACTATATCTAATGAGCTCCCAAAAAAAGAATCCCATTCCATAGATCTCAGGGAAAACCTCTACAGGTTATCGATATTTAACGATGCAACCGTCATGGTTGTGTTCGAGGATAAGGGGAGGGTCGCGTACCTAAGGCAAAACGTCTACTATACCTATAAGAACGGCAAGTGGATTGGGGAGAAATTCGATGGAATAAAGGTTTTTGGAAAGATACCAATTTTTGAACCTAAGGTACCGCACGAAACAATTATCGATAGGGTAAGGGTTGAATTAAAATCTCCCCTCCTTTCGGGAAACCTCTATACAACCCTTTATACCTCCTGGATCTCGATTCCCGCCCTGTATTCGGGGGATCTTGAGTTGCTTAGACCAAAGAGGTACCCCGTGGAATCCTACGATTTTGAAGCAACGCTTTATGAGTTCCCGGATGATGTTCTAAGAAGAGCTAAAGTTCCCGAAGTAAGTTTAGAAGTTCCAGAGGTAAGCGAAAAGGTACTTAAGTTGGCAAAGAACATAACTAAGGGAATAGAGAGCCCTTACGAGAAGGCCCTGGCCATAGAGAGGTACCTCGAAGAGAACTACTTCTATGATGAAAAAGCTCCCCCAGCGCCCCCAGGAATAGATCCCGTTGAGTGGTTCCTCTTCTATTCAAAGCGAGGAGTCTGTCTCGATTTTAATACGGCCTTTGTCATCTTAGCAAGGCTCAACGGCCTTCCGGCAAGGCTAGTAACGGGGTTCAAGATCAAGGCCGAGCCTGGAATGCAGGAAGTTAAGTTAAGGCAGGCACACGCCTGGGCTGAGGTTTACTTTGAAGGTATAGGCTGGATAACTTTTGACGCCACTGGATCCCGTAGGCCTGAGGAGAAGAAAGAGGAAGTGCAACAAAAGCCCGGAGTTAGAGAGGTTAAAGTATCCCTTGGAAATAGTACGGTTATAGAGCTCCCATTCAAGGTTAACCTGACAACTAACCCCGAAATTCCCATCAATATTACGGTTAAAGATGGGAAGACAATAGTGAACATAACCGGAGAGAAAGTTGGGTGGTTTAACGTTACCTTAGGAAAATTGAACCTTTCCATCTTAGTTGGCTACAACACTACAACTAAGATAATTAAGTGGCCAAGGGAGATCACGGCCGGTTCTAACTTCACCGTGGAAGGTATCGTCACTACAACAGAGGGCACCCTCGTTCCCGCAGGTTCCGTGAGGATAGAGCTTAGAAAGGAGAAGGAATCGCCAGGGAAAATTGTAGGAAGAGGAGAAGTTAGACATGGCAGATTTGTAGTTAAATGCTCAGCTACGGGAGTTGCAGGAAAGTATCATATAGTAGCCGTATACGAGGGGTGGGGACCATATTTTGAATCAACTAGTGATCCCACCATAGTAATTCGGGATAAAGCTAAGATCTACGTGAAGGAATTCAACTACACAAGGGTTGGTTCGGTAAAGATACAGGGGTTCCTGGGAACGGAAGGAGGAGCCTCTCTTGGTGGGGAGTACCTTGACGTATTCTTGGATGGAAAACTTGTAGGTGTCGCGAAAACCGACAGTTCAGGTAGATTTTCATTCTTCGTAGGGGTTGGAAATCCTGGTATTCATAAAGTTACCCTTGTCTATGAGGGTAGTAAGGGAATTGAAGGAGATAAGAAAACCATTGTGTTTAGGGCGATCTCCGCATCAGTTACCATCCCTCCTTTCGTCTATGCTGGAGATGAACTTGAGATAAGGGGGAAGATAGTGGGGGTCAGCGATGGAACAGTAAGTATTAGCGGAGATTTTGGAGATTACTACTCTAAGCTTAGTGAGAATGGATCCTTCAAGCTAAGGATTCCCGTTCCCCAGGACGCCAAAGGATATAGGAAGGTAATAATCTACTATGGAGACCTTAAATTAATCGAGAGAGAGGTTTACGTTAAGCAGAAATTGCTTGTAGATGTTTCCAACGCATTAATGGTTGTCAACAGATCCAATGAGCTCACCGTGAGAATCACCTTCATCAACGGGAGCCCCCTTATTGGTTCAAAGGTCATGTTAGTAGCTTTTAACGAGACATTAAGTAATATAACCAACAAGAAGGGAATAGCAACCTTTAGGATAACTCCAGAGTCCACTGGTAAGTACACCGCCAAGTTAATAGTAATAACGAACGATGGATTTGAGATCATCCCAGTAATCCTTAGGGTGTACAGGTATCCGCTTTACGTTTACGTAGGCCTGTTCCTCTTATTACTTTCACTCCTTGCCCTCTCTGCTAAGATAGTAAGGGTAAAACTAAGCTTCAATAGGGAGCCACCCGTGTACATGACCAATGAAACCGTTGAGGTAAAAACGAACTTGCCAGTATCCCTCTACGTAAACGGTAGACTTCATGGTAGGGGAAAAGAGTTTAAGCTGAGGCTTAATCCTGGGAATCATAAAATATGTGCAAGATTTTTCTTTTTCTCCAATGAGCGCGAAGTTAAGGTTCTGGACAACTACAATGATGTGGTAGTGTGCATTTTTGAGGAGTGCCTTAATGGAGAACCGAGCAAGACCGCCAGGGAGATCTTAGGGCTAAATGACTTATCCCTGATATTCGAAAAGGCGAGGTATAGCCTTAAGAAGATCTCACTAGAGGAAGTTTTAAGGTTCTTTAGGGGAATTAGGGGGAGGTGTTTAAATGAGGGAGCGAGTGAAAAATAGCCTGCCTTACATAGTTCTATATTCATTTGCCATCCTACTCGTCAGCTTGCTCCGTTTACCTCAAATTTACTCAGATGTACTGATGGGCTTTCTCCTTTTCATGCTTGTTGGTGAAATTATAGTAATCATTACCGGCCTCCCAGGGATTCGTGTTCTCTTTGGGGGGCTGGGACTTGGAATATCTCTCTACTATTCGCCGATAAAGTACAATGACATCCTATCGCCAATAATCTTAGGATTTTCCATGTTCTACGTAGCTCCCAGGTTTCCTCAGGGTTTCGCATTTCTCCTACAAGGAATAGGGCTTAGTGTTTTGCTGTACTCGTTTTCAAAAGTCTTTGAGCCATTAGAGAGTATGTTTCACTTGGCTTTCCTCTTAACGCTCTTAGGCTACACCTTGGCATCCCTTGAAGGTTTTGGAATTCTTAAAGGGGAAGTAATCAGGGAGAACGTAAAGGCCTTTCCAATTGCAGGATTACTCTTAGGAACGTACTCAATCAATTTATCATATCTCGGATTCATCGGATTTCTATTGAAATTATTTTCTATGATAACTGGCCTTTATCTCCTTTCTTACATCACTATCGCGGGAATATCTAAGAAAAGTGAGGAGGAGGCAATAGTTGGGGAGCTCGATATCAAGATCGAAGAGGACTTTAGGAAGGATCCAATGTTAAAGGAGGCCGAAGATGCCGTTAAAGAATTTGTAGTTAAAGGAGACAAGTTACCTCTCCTGACTTACATCGCATTCTATGGAGTCCGGGCAGGACTTCCAAAGGACAAGCTTATGAGCCTTCTTGAACCTCTAGCCAACTACGAAAAGAAAAAATACTCAAATCTAGCACCTAAATGGTGGATCAGGTTAATGGAGAAGAGAGAAGCGAAGAGGAGGGAAGATATAGTAAAAGAAATTAGCAGGAGGATCAGAAATGAGTGAGATAAAGGAAATATTTGAGGAGATAGGAAAAGCCTTTATAGGGCACGAAGATGTCGTTAGGAAAGTTCTTGCGTCAGCCCTGGTAAACGGAAACGTGTTATTTGAAGACAATCCTGGGCTAGGTAAAACGTTACTTGCAAAGGCCTTCGCCAAGGTTCTAGGGCTAAACTACAGGAGAGTTCAGTTTACTCCCGATTTATTGCCTTCAGATATAGTAGGAACAAAAGTCTGGAGACCCGAAAAAGGGACCTTCGAAGTAATGAAGGGACCAATATTTACTAATGTTCTTCTTGCGGATGAAATAAACAGGGCTCCACCAAAAACACAGTCAGCCCTTCTTGAAGCAATGGAAGAGAGGCAGGTAACAATAGAGGGGGAAACCTTCAAGCTTGATGAACCTTTCTTTGTTATAGCAACCCAAAATCCGCTTGAGTTCGAAGGAACGTACCCCCTACCCGAGGCCCAATTAGACAGGTTCCTTCTGAGGTTAAGTATAGGCTATCCCAAGAGTGAAGATGAAGAAGTCGAGATTTTAAGGGCAAGGCTTAGGTGGCAGAAGGATGACCCAACAGTAGATCTCTCTCCAGTCGTAGGAAGGGAAGAATTCCTAAGAATGCAAAGAAAAGTAGAGTCTGAAATTAGGATCCATGATGATATCCTCCGGTACATAGTAAGGATAGTCCGAACAATAAGAGAGGATGAGAGAGTTGAAGCTGGGCCAAGTCCAAGGGGAGGACTGGCGTTGATGAAGCTTGCAAAGGCAAATGCGTTCATAGAGGGTAGAGACTACGTTATTCCCGATGACGTTAAGATGTTCGCAATAGAAGCGTTGAGCCACAGAATAATTTTGAGGCCTGAATATTCCCTAGAGAGGGGGGTTGAAGTTGAGATAGTTAAGGAGGCCCTCGAAGCGGTGCCCGTGCCAAAGGGGTTGAGGTACTGATGAAGGGGGCAAGCTTCCTAGTATCACTATTCCTATGGTTCATCCTCATGTCAATAGTGTTTGACGTTCCAAGGATAGGAATCTTTCCCCTAATCCTACTCATCTTCGCCGTTTTAATACCTTCCCCAAGGGAGATAGAAGTTCAAAGGACTTTGGACAAAAAGAATGTTAGGATTGGTGAAGTCATAACCGTGAACCTGGAAGTTCATGTGAAGAAGGGGATAGGTCTAGTTTTTATTAGGGACACCATTCCCCCGATGTTCGAAGTCATTGGAAGGCCTTATGCATCATTTTTCGTGCTACCTTGGAGGAGGAAATTTAAGTTTGGCTATTCCTTAATTGCCCGAAAAAGGGGAAAATACGAATTGCCAAAGACGGAGGTATACTCATTCCATGTTTTAAGGGTTCATCCAACAAGGTGGATGTTAAAAGGTGAAAGTGTGGAAATAGTCGTCACTTCTCATGGTTACTTGAAGGTGTCACCCCATAGAATTCTAAGGGCAAGCATGGCTCAGGCTATAATGTACTCAAGATTCGGCCCTACAACAACCGATTTCAAGGAGATAAGGGAATACAGGCCAGGAGATCCATTTAAAGCGATAAATTGGAAAGCTACCGCAAGAGTTGGGAAGCTTTTGGTAAATGAGTTTGAACGAGAGGGAAGGAAAACCGTAATGATAATCCTAGATGCAAGGATGGAGAAGCTTGGTTCGTACTTTGAAAATCCCCTTGAGTATGGAATTAAACTTTCGATGGTTCTAGCAGACTTTTACCTATCCCTGGGAAATAACGTTGGCTTGTACATATTAGGGCAGGGAAAGCTTGTAACTCCTGCTTCCTCTATGAGTCAACGTGAAACCATAGTCAAAGCCCTGCTCTCCGCTGGATTAGACAAGGAGGAAACCCTCGAAAATGCCTTTAAAAACTTAGAAATAATCCTGAGAAGATTCTCTCCCATGGTGATTCTCATAACGAATTTAACAGATGATGTAACATCGGAAGTCACTTCATTAAGGAGAGACCTTGTGATAATTGATGTCTCAATGTACGGAGAGATCAGTGAGGAAGGCTCACTTGTTGAGCTGAAAAAGCAGGCTCTTAGAAGGGCCGCTCAAAAGAGGGTTATCAAGTGGGATGTGGGTAAGGAAAGCCCCCATACGGTGCTGTTAAAGCTCTTAGGGGTGGTCAAATGAAAGCCCTGAAGACCCTCGTTCTTATGCCCTCCCTTTATTACATATATCATCTCCTCTCAAATGTCAGCCCATTAATGGAGACCCTGTCATTAGGCCTTTCAATCTTAGGGATTCCGCTTAATGCCATGACATTCTTAGGATTGATACTTGGCATGATAGGCATAGCAGCAATCCTATCACCAAAACCCTCCTACTCCATAGCATCGATAGCGTTCATGTTGTATTTCTTGACATGGATAGGGCAAAATTCTCCAGTACTCTCATCCATATCCCCCGCCTTCACGAACATATTCCAGGCATTCTTCCCAGATGTTTCAGCTAAGAATATTGCAATTATCACCCTCATCTTGGTCATCTCGTACTTCTTCGACCTATATGGGAAATACGAAGAAATAAAAACGCCAATTCGTGAGAGACTTATTGGCATTGTCACATTTACTGTGATTACCCTTGTCGTCTTCTTGATCTCCTCGTTTATTAAGCCCCCAAGGTTACCGTCCATTAATCCAATAATTCTCCTCCCACTCTTCGGTCTCGGCTTTTACCTTTTATCTCAAGAAAGAGAGAAGCACGTGATCACGGTAGTGAGAATAAGAACA
>Ga0164315_10003621_pt1 | contig 11999 bp, 9 predicted proteins | sample GuaBasSedimGuay6_FD_113737 | JGI IMG/M metagenome (GOLD analysis project Ga0164315, IMG submission 113737) | Subseafloor sediment microbial communities from Guaymas Basin, Gulf of California, Mexico - Guay6, Core 4569-2, 0-3 cm | ecosystem: Environmental > Aquatic > Marine > Hydrothermal vents >... | reverse complement strand
CTTTTGTCTGCCTGATCAGCTCCTGATGCCCGCGAAACGCTGCATGGGCAGATTCGACATCAACACGCTCAAACCGGACATTGTCCCCGGGCATGGCCTGGGCAATAAGCGGAATGTCTGCTGATATGACCGTGGCAATCTTGGTATAGCCGCCCACGGTCTGCTCCACCAGCAGAATAATGGGCTGACCGTCCTCAGGAATCTGAATGCCTCCCGGAAGACTCGGCTCCGATATGATGCTCTTAGGAAATCCCTCCTGTTGTCTGATTTCCGGTCCCTGAAGCCGATATCCCATGCGGTTGGCATTTGCGCTTACGGTGAATTCTGATGCGAAAAATATTATAAGACCATCATCAAAGAAATCATCCTGAGGTCCCGGAACAGCCCTGAGCAGAATATCAGACGTATATTTCGGGACAAACTGCTCCGGCAGACAGCGGGGCAGCCCATGAGGCGTATTATCTCCGCGGGATATTATGTCGCGTTTTGCCAACGGTCTTCCCTGGAATCCCCCAATTTTTGCACCCACATAACAGGAACGGCTGCCCATCACTGATGGAACGTCAATGCCGCCGGTCACAGCGAGATAGGCGCGGCATCCGCTTTCAGCCATACCGAGACTCAGTGTATCTCCCTGCTTTACGCTGAAGCATGACCAGGTTTTCACAGGCTGCCCGTTGACCGAAACCGGCATTTCAGCTCCTGTTATTGCAATATCAGCGTCCGCAAGAATCTCCAGACGGGGTCCTGAGAAAGTGATTTCCAAAACCGCAGCGTCCTCGGGATTGCCCGCAAGCATATTGGCAACACAAAAGGCAAACTGATCCAGAGCACCGGTCTGGGGAACACCAAACTGCTGGTAGCCATAACGTCCCCGGTCCTGCACGGTTGTATAAGCTCCGGGTTCCGTCACTTTGAACATAGTTGTCATTTTTCACCATCCTCAGACACGTTGAGATACTCATCTCGCGATACAGGTTTGAATTTCAACAAATCGCCTGCCCTGAGAAGAAACGGCTCAGACCTTTCCGGATCGAACAGTTTCACAGGTGTCCGTCCGATCAGCTGCCACCCTCCGGGGCTGTCAATGGAATAGATTCCTGTCTGGGCATTGGCAATTCCCACTGAGCCTGCAGGAACAAAGGTTCTCGGGGTCGGCAGTCTCGGAGTATGCAGTTGTTCTGCCAATCCTCCGAGATATGGAAACCCCGGGGTAAATCCGATCATGTAAATAGGATAAAGCGGGTCCGAGTGAATTCTGATCACATCTTCCACCGTGAGATCATGTGCCTGGGCTACAAATTCGATATCCGGGCCTAAATCGCCCCCATAGCACACAGGAATCTCAGCGGTTTCCGGCGGCGGGATATCTGTCTCTGACAAGTGTTCCTCAATGGAGAGCAATACATCTTTCAAAGTTGGCGGATTTGTCACACACGGGTCATATATAATGATGAGCGAGCAGTATGTGGGAATCAGTTCAGTCACCCCAGCTGGCATGGCCCCGCGCATGGCTATCGCCACAGCCCTCACCCTGCGGTTGATGAGCGGATCAATGGTGTTTCCATATTCCGCCATAATTCCCCTGTCTCCGACAATGCGGAAAATCGGTTTTTCGTAAAGTCCGTTGTTCATTCTCTTACCCCTTAATACTTACTCAAAAGCGACCCCTTCTCCCTGCAAACCCCTGACTGTACGGCCACGGTGTGCAGAACATGCTCGTTTTTGCTGAACAATTTTACCTGTCATCCGATTTCACTGTGAAGAGCTGGTTGTTCAGGTGTTAATCTTTGCAACAGGTTCTCACAGTCTCTGATTGTCTGTCTGCCTTCAATCCGAGAAGCCACTTCTTGTACAGTCCGTATCACTTCCTGTGATATATTTTTCAACTTACCTGCATAATTTTGTGCTTTTAACGTGCAGATCGCATAATCAAGGACATCGGGGTACTTTTCCTGTCGCATCATTTTAAGAAGCCGGCCAACGGTTTTGCAGGAGAGTGTTACCGGCTCAATTAGCGAATCCCATGGAGGCATTGGCTTATCAGGAGGAATGCTCACGGAATACACGGGAAAGCCCAGAGACGCGTACACATTTATCCGAACATCAGGATCCGGATCATTCAGATACCTGATAAGTTCATTTTCAACAAATTCCTGCGGCAGATGCTGGTATAAATAACGACAAGCGTTGCTTTGATGCCCGTGATCCTCTATATAAACAGATTCTTTGAACATTATCTGAATGTACAGTTCGGAAAGTATGCGATTCTCTGTCTTCACGAAGGTAAGAGGAATATCCGCATCATCGGCCATATCTCGCGCAAAGACAATTCCTGCTCCTGATGGCTCAAAAATCAGCCCCCGGGCAATTGCCTGATTCGTATCAATCTGCATGACAGAAGCACGTTCAAAATCGTCTCTTCTGTGACCTGATATCAACAAGGCAACTTTAAGTTCTTCGTACAACCTGACAGGTCCGTTACCGGAAATAGCGTCAGAAGGGAGAAAGAGCTTTTCGGGCAGGCGTTTTCCTCTCTCTATTTTCTTATGCAGATTTTTCGGGCATTGCACTTTTATATCTGCCATCTTAAACTCATTTTCCTCTAAAACCCTTGTCAAGTCATAAATATTAATCCAAAACCATTGTTCAGAAGTGAGTAAGGATTCAAAAACCTCTCTGATGAATGTCATCTCCTGAGTATCAAAGGAAATTCCGTACAGATGAGGATTCCTCATGATAAACTCGGCACTGTGAACAAGTTCTTTGCTTTTAGAAGAAACTATCATCGTTCTATATCTCCTTTATCAATTTTCCTGTCTTGTCAAATACTTTCCATTTGACTGCGCTCCTTGTCAATTCCTGACTCATCATATTCTCCTTCGTTTCTCTCAGATTATCTTCATCTGGCTGATAATGGCCCGAATGGTTATTTATTTCGATAATCTTACCATTCTCATCCGTCTCGCATTCACCGGCTCCGATAATTCGTTTCCCTCTGGCTAACATTGAGTGAGGAAGCGTATCAATTCTTCTCTGTCCCGGCTTGTTGGGCACCCGTTCCTTTGGTCTTAGTGCAAACTTGAACGTATGATCTTCGAGTTTCACATAAATCAGCTCCTGATTTCTAAGAGGTGTATCAAATATCTTATGTGACAGGTCTTTTCCTTTATACTGACATTTTTCAGGATCGTATCCTCTTTTCTTATCTTTTTTAAGACTCCTTTGTTTTGGTTCTCTCATCTCATTTACATATATTTTATGGGACTGACCTCTATCCCCTCATCATCAAAAACTTCCCGGATGCGTTTCACGGATTCCAGTGCGGCATCGGAATCCCCATGTACGCATAGTGTCTGGGCAGTCAGGTCAATTTCAGTGCCGTCAGTGGCGGTTATCCTGCCCTCTTTTGCCATCATCACAGCGCGTCGTGCTATTTCCTCCGGATCTTTGATAACGGCTCCGGGTTCCCTGCGCGGGGCAAGTGTGCCTTCGGGTGTGTAAGCGCGGTCAGGAAATGCTTCATAAATCACTTTGAGTCCGAGCTCCGTTCCGATGCTTCTCATCAGTTCCCCTTTTTTACCGGCAAGGGCGACATAGATGAGTTCCGGATCGACACTTGCTATTGCCTCTGCTATGCTTCTCGCCACGGGTTCTCTTTCCACTGCCGCCAGATAGAGGGCGCCATGGGGTTTGACGTGGCGAAGTCTGGTTCCGTGAGCCGTGCAGAAGGCCTGCAACGCGCCGATCTGATACATTACAAGTGTGCGGATATCTTCTGGCGGATAATCAATACGTTTCCTGCCAAAACCATGCAGGTCAGGGTATCCCGGATGAGCACCGACACTGACATTGTTCAGCATCGCCATTCTCACTGTCTTATCCATAATCGCAGAATCCCCCGCGTGCCAGCCGCAGGCGATGTTCGCTGATGTGATATATTTAATAACTTCATCATCCCGCCCGATTTTATAAGGACCGAAACTTTCTCCCATATCACAATTCAGATCAATTTTCATAAACCATCTCCCAAAATTATTTAAACCATGCTGACGAAATAATTTTCCTTTCTGATTGCACTCCCTGACAACGATTCGGATTTGCCGATCCGATCCGAGCCGAGCGGACAAATTCAGGATGCCATATAATCAATAATGCGTTGCTGGAAAACCCGGATATGCTCAAGAATAACCTCTTTCAGCCGGGTTTCATCCTTTTCCGTGATTGCGCCCATAATTCCCTCATGCTGCCGGATGACGGACGAGTAATGCTCACGGAGGGACACTTTTGAACCTGTATCACGGCCATAAGACAGATAAGAAAGCCGGTTCGCCATATATCGGATTTCACGCACTCCCCGGACAAGATACTCGTTATGTGAGCAGCGGGCAAGATTGACGTGAAACTCATGATTCGCCTCCACCAGACCCAGGACATCAGCGCGTTCCGTTGCTTTTTTGAAGGCTTTATTCGCTTTTTCCATTAATGACAGACAGTGCGTGGCATCCTCCCGGAAGGCCAGAACTGCGATTCCGGATTCAAATATCTTCAGTGCCTCGAACAGTGATTTGGTATTCCGGAGCGTAATAGGCTGAACAATAAAGCCCTTTTGAGGCTGAGACTGGACCAGCAGTTCAGTGGAAAGACGCAAAAGAGCCTCCCTGATCGGGGTACGGCCAATGCCCAGATTATCCATCAACTGCTTTTCCTCCAAATACTGGCCAGGCTTGTATTCAAAGGTGATGATTTTTCGGTAAATCTTTTCATAGGCGACCAGCGACTGCTTCCGATTTTTATTTTTGGTCATGGTTTTCATCATTCAGCGCACTTTTTTAATTGTCCTGCTTCTTTATTTGTATGAAAATGATTGGAACACATCCGCCCATAAGCGGGCCTCATATTTCAAAAAAAAATCATCTTTGCCATCCTCAGCAGAAGTACATTTAGCATATATGGAAAATATATGTCAAGAATATTTTTGGTGAATTCACAAAAAAATAATATTAAGCCTTAAAGAGAGCCTCAGAATCAGTTGTCTTTCATGATCCAACCCCTCACCAATCAGGATGCAGCCCGTAATGTCAGCGAGCAAGGAGTAATTGAGCTGGATCAGCAATGACAGTGCTCTGAACATCCCCTGTGACATCTCTGTCTGATCTGTTCCCTCATCCAATTCTGTTTCCTGAACATTCAAGCCAAAGCCGATTGGCATAAGTTTCAGAGGCACAACATCCACCCGACGAATCGGATAACCACCCCCGCATTGTATGCAGTTTCAGAGAGGTTTTAAAAATGCAGGGTGGGTGAAGCGAAGCGGAACCCACCGCATCCGCAAAAAGCAAAAAGCAAAAAAAAGGTGGGTTGCACTTCGCTTCACCCCTACAGTTATACACAATTTCAGAAAATTATGTTCAAGAGCACTCTGATGCGGGACTTTGACGCGGCGGAGATGAAGCACCAGGCATCTTCTTCTTCAACGGTAATGACGCAGGTGTCTGTATCTTCAGCACCCTTAGTGTCAGTAACGGTCAGTTGGAAGGTGAGTGTTATCTGATCATCGTCACTGCCTGAATCAATTTCAGGTGTGCTGAATTCCGGGTTTACGATATTCGGGTCTGAGAGCGTGACAGACCTCCCGGCAGTCTGGGTCCATTTATAAGAGGCGATGCCGTAATCCGGATCAGTGGATCCGGACCCGTTCAGCGTGACCATGGTATCCTCTTCCACCGTCTGATCAGAGCCAGCATTGGCGGTTGGGGACCGATTGCCTGTATTCCGGCCTGTGTGGCGCATGTCATGGTGAAACATGGGCCAGGAAGAGTTTCTCAGCAATCCTGCCGATGTGCTTTCAACTGCCCATAATTTTCCGATTTTTGATCCGATGTAAATCGTGTTTTCAGGGCTGATGACCGGGGAGGATACTGTGTCGCCGATTTCGTATTCCCATTTCCGGGTTCCGTCAGCGTTGATGGCGTGGAGATAGCCATCTGATGATCCGATATAAATGGTTTCGTCGTATCCGATGGCCGGAGAGGAGGAGATGCTTCCTTTTGTTGAAAGCTTCCACCTCTGTTCTCCGCTGGTGTTGAGGGCGTAGAGATATTGATCCTCTGAACCGACATAGATATTTCCGGAAGCGTCAATGGCCGGGGAAGAGGTGACAGGGCCTTCAGTGGTAAACGTCCATTCCTGTTCTCCATCGGACTTGATGGCATAGAGAAGATTATCTTCCGATCCGATATAGATGGTTCCACCGGAGGCAATAGCCGGCGATGAGGAGATAACGCCTCCGGTGGCAAATGTCCATTCCTGTTCTCCATTGGAGTTGACGGCATGGAGATGGGTATCTTCTGAGCCGATATAGATGATTCCGGAGGCATCAACGGCCGGTGAGGAGAGGATACGCCCGTCTGTCTTGTATTTCCATTTTTCTGTGCCGTCTGCGTTGATGGCGTAAAGATAGGTATCCTGTGATCCGATATAGATTGTCCCGTCGGTGCTGATAGTCGGCGAGGAAGAGACAGGGCCGTCTGTTTCAAATTTCCATTTTTCTGTGCCGTTGGAATGAATTGCATAGACATTGTTATCCTCTGAGCCGATATAGATGATTCCGTCAGCGTCAATGGCCGGAGATGAGGAAATGCTTCCGTCTGCAGTGTATCTCCATTTCTCTGTTCCATTGGAATGAATCGCATAGAGATAGCCGTCATCTGAGCCTGCATAAATGATTTTCCCGGGGCCGAAGCCCGGGGAAGAATTGATATCGGATTGCGTGTCAAATGACCATTGCAGGGTTCCCATTTCCGCATAAGAGCCTGTCGGAGACAGCATCACCGCTGTCAGAAATGCGGCTGCGAAAAGAATGGATTTAAATTTGTGTTTTTTTTGCATGTTTTTCCTTTCTGTTGTTTTTAGCCCAGATGGTGCTGCGCTGACTCTGGGCTGACCCAGGTACAGCTCCATAACGAGATCTGCAACGTCCGATCCGGCAGACCGGACGTTGTCAGCAATCACAGCCTGATTCCGTCTATATATGCCCACTCAGAAGATTCCATCCAGTAGTTGAAGTCTGCCTGAAATGTCTTCAATGACTCATAAACTTTCCGAAAAGCAGGATTCGCAGATGCCTCTTCTTCCATGACCTCGGAGGTCATGCCGCGGAGTTCTCTGATAACATTGTCAGGGAATTTTCTGAGCTGAATCCCGAGTTTTTCCACTATTTTTTTAAGAATACGGGGATTCTGAACATCTGCCCTTGCCAATGTCCATGAAGTGCTTTCCGCACAGGCCATTTCAACACAGCATCTCAGGTTCTGGGGCAGTGCCTCCCATGTTTTCAGATTGACGACAAAGGCCACGGTGCTTGCCGGCTCATGCCATGCCGGGTAGTAATAATATTTGGCGGATTTGTGCAGATTCAGCGAAATATCGTACAGCGGGGAAACCCACTCCGCAGCATCAAGAACGCCGCTTTTCAGAGCTGCTGGGATTTCGGATCCGGGCAGGTTGATGACGTTCACCCCTGCCCGCGCCATCACTTTGCCCGCCAGTCCCGGAATACGCATTTTCAGCCCCTTCAGATCAGCGGGGGAATTGATCTCCTTACTAAACCATCCTCCCATCTGTGTGCCGGTGGAGAGCATCACAAAAGGATACAGATTATGGGGACGGTAAATCTCGCGGAAAAGCTCCATGCCGCCGCCGCAGTAAAGCCATGCCATTTTCCCGCGATGGGTCATTCCAAAAGGATAATCAGAAAAAAACTGGGCTTCCGGTGTTTTCTGCGCATAAAAATAAGGAGCTGTGGAGCCTGCCTGTGCAATGCCCTGGCTCACCGCATCAAACACTTCCAGCGGCGCAACCAGTTCTCCGCCTGCAAATACCTGAATCTTCAGGCGTCCGCCAGTCATTTTTTCTATATTCTGTGCGAGCCTCTCAGTACCCTCCTGAAGGATCGGGAACTTTGGGGGCCAACTGGTGACAGCCCGCCAGGTGATCGGTTTTTCTTTTGCCAGCGTCTTACCCGCCATCAGGGGAACGCCAATTCCTGCAGCGGCCATTCCTTTTCCCATTTTTCTGATAAAAGAACGACGTTTCATTGTAAGACCTCCTTTATGAGTTTTGTCTGCCTTCAAGTAAATATATGAGTTCAAGAACGATCTCTTTGAGCCTTTCTGAACGGAAATTCATCTCATCCGCGGAAGAAGTGAATTTTTCGACATCTGAGGCCGTTTCCCGTGTCACCCTGTCCATCTCGGCAAGGGCTTTGTTTGACTGATCAATTTTCTTTGCCTGTGTCTGGGAAGCATGGGCAATCTTTTTGATCAGTTCGCTTGTCACAGCAAATATCTTCGCCATCTCTTTGAAAGATTCTCCTGTTTTATCAACAAGTCTTCTTCCTTCATGTACTTTCCCGCCAATTCCCTCAATCAGCGCGGAGGTGTTCTTTGCCGATTCCGAGACTTTTACGCCGAGGTTTCTTATCTCATGGGCAACCACTGAAAAACCTGCGCCGGCTTCCCCTGCCCTTGCAGCCTCAACAGTGGCATTCAGTGCGAGCAGATTGGTCTGAAAAGCGATAGCATCTATATATTTTATGATTTCAGAGCTTTCTTCGCTTCCCGCAAATATTTCTTTCATTGCCCCTGTCAGTTCGGTCATAAACTGATCCGTATCCGACAATATCCGGTTGAATTCATTCATAAGATCATCTGCCTGCCCGGTATTGTCGGCATTCTGTTCCACCGCGAGAAATATTTCTTTAAGAAAGGAAAAGGTGTTTTCCAACAGATCCGTCCCGTTTATTGCGCCGCTCTCCAGTATCCGGGCACCTGAGGATATCTGATTCGCAACCCGGGCGATCTGTTCAGAATTCTCACCTACGCCATCAATAGAATTTCTGATGGGCTTTGAAACACTCTTAAAAAATAAAAGAACCATCAGCACAATCAGGCATACGGTGACAAAAATCACTGCTGCGACGATATTTCTCATTCTGATAATCGGGGCCATGTATTCCGACTTGGGGAGGACAAGCCCCAGCATCCAGTTCCCCGGACGGACCGGAGCGAAGGCAATGAGCGTGTCAGTCCCCTGATAATGGCACTCTGAGATACCTTCTTGAAAAGAGAGAATCTCCCTCGCTGCCGTTCCCATTTCCTTTAATGCGGCGATGTTCCCATTCATCAGCATTGCCGGATCCGGATGAGCGATAAAACCGCCTGTCTTATCAGTTAAAAAAGCATAACCGGTTTTACCGAACTTCAGTTCCCTGATTTTTTTATTCAGCGCGTCCAATTTCCATCCGGCAACGATGAGCCCCATAATATCATTATTTTTTTTTCTCACAGGGGAGGCAAAAATTATATAGGGCTGTTTATTCTCTTCTTTGACAACATCGCCGATAACGGTATTTCCCCTGATGGCATCTTTAAAATAAGCTTCTGCGGATATGTCGGTTTTCAGATATGCCCCGGCCGAAGTGTCTCCGATGACATTTCCCTGAGCATCGGTTATGAAAAAGATTTCATAAGTATTTTTATCATGAAAGATGGTCGTTTTGTTACTGAGTCTGAACTGTGCCATCTCCGTAATTCCGGTCGTATCTATTGTCCGGACAATGTCAGAGATGACAGCGTCATTGGCTGAAGCATTGATCAGCAGATTCATCTGTTCTGCAAGTTTGGCAGATACCAGTTCAGCCACTGTTTTTCTTAAAGTGACAAAATGTGCCTTTCCAAAATCATCCAGAGCATCTGAAGCGGCAATGACCGTAAATATCCCGACAAACACCAAGGGGATCAGTGTGACAGTGAGGCTGCCGCCAATCAGTTTAGTGCTTAATTTCATGTTATTTCCTGTTATGAAAAATCTTTTCGCAGATGGAAATGAGTTTTACAGAGCCTGAATTTTTTACTCGTTTCCGATCTGCTGATTATAAGCAAATGTCAGGAAAAATCATGCCGGGTACTTACCATCCGTAACCTGACTCCAGTTTCAAATTTTCAGGAACCGGTTTTCTCCTGCCAAACGAAAACGACTCGTATTGGTTATAGCAGGCAAGTACAGTGATATGTGAGTTCTCTGCAATTGTCTGAACAAATGCTTCTTTGAAAGAACGGCAACATCTCTGCAACATCAGGGTAAAAGGATGGCTGATACCGCTGATGTAGTCAGCCAGCATATCCAGAGATTCATCAGTCAGGCTGTTGTTACGCAGAGACAGCGTCTCAAGAGGACAGTCCCGCTCTTTCAGAGTTCTGATAAGAACGGATATATCTTCGAGAGAGTTATAAGAAATATCAAGATGTCTTACGGAACTGTTGCGTCGCAGTGCCTCCCAGACCCGATCAGCAGCACCCTGTTCTTTTTCAGAAAAATTCATATTGTAAGCAAGCCCGGAAAGTGTCAGGTGACTGATGTACGAATTGTTTTCCACAGCCTCGGAAATCCGGCTGATGAAATCCTTGGTTGAATACCTGTGATAACGACGGACAACACTTATATTCTCAAGGCTGAAATCCGCTTTTGTCACAGAAGAGGAATTGTCATTTATGTCCTTAAGCATCAAAACCGCATCCGGCACAGTTTTTTCCGAAGGAGGGTCCTGCTGCAAAATGGACAAAGCCTTCTGATAACACTCATCGTCAAATATACGGTCGCAGTAAACAAACTGCTGAGGGAAGCGGCGTTCAAAATAATCCCGATAAGCATCATCAATTATGGTAAAAACTCCGATATCCGGATGGCTTATCAGAAACTCTTCAATCTCCATATCCCTCATATAACCGGACAGTTCCTCAGTTTTGTCGGCAACATAAGCGTCCAGTCCCTGAATTCTGAACAGCAGTCTCAGCATGTCCAGAGTCTTGGATTCTCTCCAGGCTGAAGAGATCACAAATTCAGCCTGTGTCTTCTCACACAGTGATTTCATGTTTTTTACTGCATTCGGTTCCCAGTCGTAACGGACAGCAGCAATATCATACTTGTTCAGCTTCTGATATCCCTCATCACTTTCCACGGAGAGTTGTTCCTGAAGTTCATCCATGTCGTGATCAAACCGTTTCTGGCTGCTCAGGGGCTGAAGCACACCGTCGATATCAAGGAAAATAACTTTTTTCATATCATGCTCCTCTGTTTTATCTGTCAAATCTGTTTTATCTGTCAGGCCAGGTTCTGAAGTGCAAAACTGACCGAGCTTCATTGCCCAACCTCTGACCTGCCCTCAATGCAACACCGTTCCCGGCGGCATTTTGTATCCGCACAGGAAATCTCCGATCAGAAGTCGTTTCCCTGATGCGCCCTGAATTTCCAGGACAGACAGGATGCCTTTTCCAGTTGCGACACGCAGCTCATCCGGAAAGCTTTTGATGACAGTCCCGGGAGGTTCTTCGGCCTCAGTTGAGACACAACAGGCTTTGAATATCTTGAGCCGTTTATCCTCGTGGAATGTGAACGCCCCGGGCCACGGTGTCACTCCGCGTATGAATGTCTCAAGGGCCTGGGCAGGTTTTTCCCAATCCATAAGGCCGTCCTTTTTTTTCAGTATCGGCGAGTATGTTGCCTGGTTGTGATCTTGGGGAATCGGATGTATGTCGCCTGCCTTAAACCTGTCCAATGTTTTTGTCAGAAGGTCTGCACCAAGAACAGCGAGACGGTCATGAAGACTGGCGGATGTGTCATCAGGGGCAATTTCAATTTTCCCGGACAAAAGAATATCGCCGGTGTCCAAGCCTTTATCCATGAACATAATGGTGACACCGGTTTCTTTTTCCCCGTTAATGATCGCCCACTGGATCGGAGCTGATCCCCGGTATTTCGGAAGAAGCGACGCGTGTATATTCACAGCCCCCAATCGCGGCAAAGCAAGGACACGTTCCGAAAGGATATGTCCGAAGGCAACCACCACAATTATATCTGGCTGCAGTTTCGAGATCATATCTGCAAACGCCCCGGTTTTCAATGACTCCGGCTGGATGATATCATAGCCCATATCCATG
>Ga0164315_10003619_pt1 | contig 12001 bp, 2 predicted proteins | sample GuaBasSedimGuay6_FD_113737 | JGI IMG/M metagenome (GOLD analysis project Ga0164315, IMG submission 113737) | Subseafloor sediment microbial communities from Guaymas Basin, Gulf of California, Mexico - Guay6, Core 4569-2, 0-3 cm | ecosystem: Environmental > Aquatic > Marine > Hydrothermal vents >... | reverse complement strand
TAGGGCACTTTTAGGAGAAAAATATTCGTTCGAGTTTTCTGCTGATATTGAAGAATTGACTTATTACTATGAGGTTTCGCTAAACCCAATAATTTCAAATAAAAAAATTACTGGAGTTTCTGCACTTAGTAGAGATATCACACAACATAGAGAAGCAGCCGAAGCAATTCGTACTAGTGAAGAGAACTATAAAGGTATTTTTAACACCACTTCAGACGCAATTTACATTCAAGATAAAAATGGAGTATTTATTGACGTTAATATTGGTGTTGAAAAAATGTATGGCTATGAAAGAAGTTCTTTTATTGGCAAAACACCTGAATTTATAAGTGCGCCTGGTAAAAATGAGATAAATGCAATTATGGAGGCTGTTACTAAAGCATATAATGGTACAGAACAAAAATTTGAATATTGGGGATTACGAAAAAATGGTGAAGCATTCCCCAAAGATGTAAGGCTTTACCCGGGAAAATATAATGGAAAAAAGGTTGTAATTGCAGTTGCTCAAGATATTAGTGAAAGAAGAGAGGCAGAAAAAACTCTATCTGATAGTGAAAAGAAGTTTAAAAACTTACTCCACTTTGCTCCAGATGCTTTTTTCCAAGGGGATACGGAAGGAAAATTTTTAGTTTGCAATGAAGCTGCCTCTAAATTAACTGGTTATAGTTGCGAAGAGTTACTAAGTATGCATATGAGTAATCTATTCAGTAAAGAAACTTTGAATGGAAAACCATTACGATTTGATCTGTTAACTGAAGGAATGGTAATTAAAACCGAAAGAGAACTTAAAAGGAAAGATAATGTAATTATTAGTATTGAAATGAATTCTAAAAAGATGAGCGATGGAACATTTCAATCATTTATTAGAGATGTAACGGAAAGAAAAAAATCTGAAAAAGCAATTCAAGAAAGCGAAGAAAGATATAAAAATATAGTTTTAAATCTTCGCCAGGCATATTATGAAGCAGATAATAAGGGGATAATTACACATTGTAATTCTGAACTAATTCTTTTTACAGGATTTACTGAAAGTGAAATTATTGGTAGAAAATCATTTACAATTGTGCATAGAGAACATTGGGCAAATGTTATTGCTGACTACCAAAACTGTCTAAACGAAAAAGCACAATTTGCTACTACCGAATTTAAAGCAACAATGAAGGATGGTAGTAACTATTGGGTTGAGCAACTTTCAAATTTCCACTATGACCAAGATGGTACTTTTATAAAAGTTTCTTGTATTGTAAAAGATATTACTGAAAGAAAAGAAGCTGAAGAAGCACTACGCGAGAGTGAGGCTATTTTCCGAAATCTTTCTGAATCTACTGCCACTGCAATTTTTGTATTGCAAGATGACAAATTTGTTTTCGTAAATAGGAGTGCTGAAGAATTAATTGGCTATTCGCGAGCTGAATTGTACAATATGAATTTCTGGGATGTTGTTTTATCTGATTATAAAGAGTTAATAAAAGACCGTGCAAATAATCGTAAAAAGGGAAAGATAGTTCCAAATAGATATGAATTGGAAATAGTAAAAAAGGATGGAACTAAAGCTTGGATTGATTTATCTGTAGGGGTCATAAAATGGAAAGGGCATTATGCATCAATTGGCTCTGCATTTGACATAACAAATCAAAAAAATATAGCAAAAGAATTAAAGAGAAATGAAGAAAAGTATAGAATTATTATTAATTCCACTTCCGATTATTTATTCTCCTCTAAAGTACCAGAAAAAGGTAATAGTAATATGGATTGGGTTTCTGGGGCGTTTGAAAAAATTACTGGATATACGCTTGTAGAGTATGTTAATATAGGAAGCTGGGCTGCTACCCTCCATCCTGATGATGCACATATAGATATAGCAGCATTTGAGGATTTGAAAAATAATAAGAAAGCTGAGATTGAAGTTAGAATTTTTAATAAGAATGGGAAAATTGTTTGGGTCAGATGCTCGACTTCTCCAGTATGGAGTAACGAGGAACAACGTACTATTTCAATTTATGGTGCAGTAAAAGATATTACAAAAGAGAAAAATGATGAACTAGAGATTCAGAAGAGAGAAAACAAATATAGATTAATTTCAAGTCTTACATCAGATTATCTTTTTTCTACAGAAATAAACAAAAATGGAGAGAGTATTCCTAATTGGGTTGGTGGTTCATTCGAAGAGATTACTGGATATACTTTTGAAGAGTATAAAGAAGCTGGTGGTTGGAGTGGAACTCTACATCCAGATGATTTGGAAAAAGATAAGCATGCTTTTAAGAAATTACTTAATAATGAAGAAGTAAAAATTAATGTAAAAACATATCATAAAAGCGGGAAAATAGTTTGGGTAGAAACTTTTGGATCTCCTATTTGGGATAAAAAGAAGAATAAACTTATTGGAATTAATGGGGCTTGTAGAGACGTTACAAAAGAGAAACTGGCTTCTATTGCTCTTCAGGAAAGTGAAGAAAAATATAGACTTCTTTCCTTAGTTACTTCAGATTATATTTTTGAAACTAAAATTAATGATGATGGAAAAAGTGAGCTAATTTGGGTGGGTGGTTCTTTTGAAGAAATTACAGGATACACATTTGAAGAGTATAAAATACATGGTGGTTGGAGAGAGGTAATTCATCCAGATGATATTAAAATAGATACTGATGCTTATAAAGAAAGTGTAGAAAATAGAACAGTTTCAATGGAGGTAAGAACTTACCATAAAGATGGTGGCGTTATTTGGGTAAAAGCATTTGGTTATCCATTGTGGGATTATTCTAAAAACAAGATTGCTGGAATACTTGGTTCGGTAAAAGATATTACGAAAGAGAAGGAAGCTCTTTTTGCAGTTCAAGAGAGTGAAGAGAAGTATAAATTAATTTCAAATATAACCTCCGACTATCTTTATGAATCGAGGATAAATAAAAATAATATTTTAGAGACAATTTGGGTTGCGGGCTCATTTGAAAAAATGACAGGTTTTAAGTTAGAAGAGTATCAAGATATTGGTGGTTGGTCACAATTGCTGTATGAAGAGGATGTAGCAATTGATGTTCTTACATTAGAAAAGTTACAGAAAAATAGAGAAGCTATTCTTGAAGTTAGAACTCATCATAAAGATGGAAGTTTAGTTTGGGTCAGAAACACCTGTAGTCCTATTTGGGATAAAGAGAAGAATAAATTTATTGGGGTCATAGGAGCTGTAAAAGATATTACTGAAGAGAAGCGGAATGAGATCAGACATGAAATTCAATACAACATAGCTAATGCAATAGTTAGTGCACAAAACACACTAGAACTATTTGAAATTTTAAGAGTAGAATTGAACAAAATTATTGATTCAACTAATTTTTATATTGCTTTTTATGATGAAAACAGCGGAATGCTGAATTCTGATATTAGTTCTGATGAAAAAGATAGTATTGATACATGGCCTGCAGAAAAATCAATTTCTGGATATTTAATTAATAGTGAGAAAAGTTTATTCTTTTATAAAGAGGAAATAATAGAACTTGCAGCAACTGGTGAAATTAATATCTTAGGCACAGTCCCAGAGGTGTGGCTGGGTGTTCCTCTTAAAGTTCGTGGCAATGTAATTGGTATTATGGCTATCCAGAATTATGAAAATAGTGATGCTTACGATGAAATGAATATTGATTTATTCGAAGTAATTGGAAATCAGCTAAGTCTTTATTTAGAAAGAAATAGGGCAAAAGAGGATGCTTTAAGATTATCTCGTGCAATTTCTCAGAGCCCAGTTAGTGTTGTAATTACTAATAATGAGGGCGATATCGAATATGTAAATCCACAATTTGAAAAAATTTCTGGTTTTACATTTGAGGAGATTTTTGGAAATAATTCTAAGTTATTAAAGTCTGGCAAGCATACCAATGAATTTTATAAAAATCTTTGGGAGACTATCTCATCAGGCAGCGATTGGCGTGGTGAAATTTTGAATAAGAAAAAGAATGGGGATTATTATTGGGAGAACGTTGTTATTTCACCAATTGAGAATGACAATAAAAAAATTACGCATTTTGTTGCCATCAAAGAAGATATTACAGAAAAGAAAAAAATGATTGAAGAGCTTATCTCTTCAAAAGAGAAAGCCGAAGTTTCAGAAAAAATTAAAACAGAATTTCTCGCACAGATGTCGCATGAAATTAGAAGTCCTTTAAATGTAATTTTAAGTTTTGTTGGATTGTTAAAAGAAGATTTGGCTGAAATAGTAACTGAAGATATGATGAGTAGTTTTGAAAGTATAGATTCTGCAAGTACGAGAATTACTAGAACAATAGACCTTATTCTAAATATGACAGATTTGCAAAGTGGATCGTATGAGTCTTCAATAGAAGAGATAAATATTGTTGAAACATTAAAAAGAATTCAAAGTGAATATTTACAATCAGCCACTATCAAAGGGTTAGAATTAAAACTTAATATAGAGTTCAATAGAAAAAAAGTGAATTCTGATAAATATGCATTAGTTCAGATACTAAGTAATTTGGTTGATAATGCAATAAAATATTCTAAAAAAGGTTATGTAGAAATTTATGCTGAGAACAATGAAAAAAGAGATCTGGTAATAAAAGTAATAGATACAGGAATTGGTGTTTCGAAAGAATTTTTACCAAATATATTTAATTCATTTAGTCAAGAGGAACAAGGCTATTCTCGTTCTTATGATGGAAATGGACTTGGAATGGCTTTAGTTAAAAACTATTGTAATATTATTTCAGCAGATATTTCTGTTACTAGTAAAAAAAATAAAGGAACTACTTTTACGATTGTAATTCCTAACTTGAGGAAGTAGAGATTGTTACTTAAATATTTTTGAATCAATTTCCTTTATTAAATCGATCACATATGTTAAAGTTTCTTCGGGTGAACGAAATTTATTTTTCATCTCTATCTTCATTACTTTTTTATTTTGTATAAAATGAATATCGCGAGCATATTTTGAAAGAATAAGTTGCATAAACTCTTGAAATTTGGTCTGATAAAATTCCTCTTTTTCAGCTTTAGGAAGTATAACTGTAATTTTATCACGTAGAATTACAACACGTTCCATTAATGTAATTGAAGCATAGAAGCGAAGTATAGCTGCTTGCATAAGTCTATCAATTATTAATGGAAGTTTTCCAAAACGATCAATCATATCTTCTCTAATTTCATCAACTTCCTCAATTTTAATAATTGAAAACATTGCTGTGTAATAACTGAGTCTATCAGATTGGTCAGGCATATATGTTTTAGGAATTCCAAGCTCAAAGAATGTATCAATTGTTGGTTCTGAGCGTTCCAAAGTTTTTGGAAGATCCTTAAACTCATCTCGGAACTCACCAAGTTTTAACTCTCCAACTGCCTCATCCAAAAGTTTCACGTACATATCAAACCCAATGGTATCAACGGTTCCACTCTGTTCGGTTCCAAGCAGATTGCCTGCCCCACGTATTTCTAAATCACGCATCGAGAGATTAAATCCACCACCAAGATCAGTATATTCCTCAATTGCCTGCAAACGTCTCACAGCTTTTTTTGAAATAGTTTTTAGAGATGGAACAAGCAAGTATGCATAAGCTTGTCTGTTAGAGCGTCCCACACGCCCACGCAATTGGTGAAGCTCAGCAAGACCAAATCTATCGGCACGGTTGATAATAATTGTATTCACATTTGGGATATCAATGCCAGACTCTATAATTTTTGTTGCAATGAGCATTTGAAATTCGTTGTTCATAAAATCATAAATTACTTTTTCAAGTTGAGCTGGTTTCATTTGTCCATGGGCTATTGCAATTTTAAGTTCAGGAATGTAACGTTGAACATAAGCTGCAATTTTTTCTATTGATTGTACACGGTCATGAATAAAATAAATTTGTCCACCTCGTTGCAATTCTTTCCTCACATAATCGCGTACTTTCAGAATATCAAATTTCTGAACAGATGTATAAATTGGCTGTCTATTTGGGGGAGGTGTTGTTATTATTGATAAATCTCTCGCACCAAGTAGAGAAAGATTTAATGTTCGTGGAATTGGAGTTGCCGTTAAAGTTAAGGTGTCAACATTTGCTCTAAGAGAGCGGAGCTTTTCTTTTGCCATTACACCGAACCGATGTTCCTCATCTATTATGAGTAAACCCAAATCCTTAAATTTAATATCTTTTGATAGCAAACGATGAGTCCCAATCACAATATCCACTTCACCATTAGCAAGTTTTAGAATTATTTCTTTTTGTACAGATTGTTTTACAAATCGGGAAAGAACAGCAACTCTAACTGGAAATTGATTTAATCTATCTTTAAATGTATTGAAGTGTTGTTCAGCCAAAATTGTTGTGGGTACAAGTATTCCAACTTGTTTGCTATCACTAACTGCCTTAAAAGCTGCGCGCACGGCAATTTCAGTTTTGCCAAATCCAACATCACCACAAACTAACCTATCCATAGGGCTTTCAAACTCCATGTCGGTTTTTACTTGCTCTGTTACTGATGTTTGATCTGGTGTGTCTTCATAGAAAAATGATGCTTCAAGTTCTTTCTGGAAAATAGTATCATCGCTAAATCTGAATCCTGGAGTGGCTTTACGCTGAGCATAAAGTTTAATTAAATCGCGAGCAGCTTCTTTAATTTTCCCTTTTACTTTCTTCTTTGTGTTTCTCCACTCGTTGCTTCCAAGTGTCGAAAGTCGTGGATGAACATCCTCGTTTGAAGAGAAGCGTTTTATCAAAGAGAGATAATTTAAGTTTACATAAACTACATCATTGTTGGCAAATATTAGTTTAATAGATTCCTGCTCAATTAATCCAATCCTAATAGTTTCAAGTCCAACATATTTTCCAATTCCAAAGGTTTCATGAACTACGTAATCACCACGCTTAATTGAGGCAAATTCTTTTACTTTCGATTTTTTATATTTTGATTTACTTGTAATTTTTGTTCGATATGGTTTGTTGAAAAGTTGATAGTCAGTAAGGACAAGTAGTTTATCCTCTTTTGCCACAAATCCAGCTTTAATAGGTAGCTCTATAATTTTAATAATTCCACTATCTAGCAAATCTCCAATTTCATTTTGGAAGTCAAATAGTAAATCCAACAAGCGTTTGCTTTGGAACTCATTTTCTGTTGCAATTATAATTTTAAAATCTTTCGAAGCATATTCTGTTAAGGTCTTAAATAATAAATCAAAATTTGAGTTAATAATGGGAGCTTCTGATATTAGAATATTATGCCGGTTTTCTTCCCCAATTTCTTGTTCAATAATCCATTTTACTTTTTTTGAAAGAAGTTCATCCAATGTATAAGGAATTACTTTCACTTCTTTTGTGGTTTCTTCACTCTCTTCAGTAGTGGAATTATCTTCAAAAATTTCTTCTTTTAAATCATCTTCAATTTCACTATCAATATTTATTTTGGAAATTTCCTCCTTTGGTTCCTCAAATAATTCCTCTAAATGATATTGAGTAGCAAAAATTAATGAACCATCTAAATACTCAAAAATATCAGTTAGTTCATCGCTATCGGAAGATGTAATATTTGGCGCAAGGGTTACTGCGTCTGTTTTTCCAGTAGAGCGTTGGCTCTCAGAATCGAAAAATCTAATTGATTCGAGAAAGTCTCCATCAAATTCTACTCTGCAAGGGTGCTTTTCACTGTATGACCAAAAATCTATTATTGAACCACGGATTGAAAAATCTCCAGGATTTCCTACAAACTTGTCTCGTGCATAATCAAGCATATCTAGATATTCAATTAAATCATCGTATGTAATCTCACCACCTGGCTCAAGTCGTGTCGTGTTCTTTTCAAGGGATACTTTTTTAGGGAAATTTGTGTTAAGCAGTTTATAAGTTGATAAAAGAATAAATTTATTTTTTTGATTTAATGAGGTAATCTTTTCCTGTAGTATTTCAGGTGTAAACTCATCAATAACTACAAGCCTTTCCCCTAATCCTAATATTGATAGTTCAACTTTTAATTCATCAACTTCCTTTCTCGTTGGTAATAGTACCGTAAGTTTATTCTCTTCCTTTAGAATTGTGGAAATAATCAAACTTTTTATTGAGCCAGCAAATCTGGAAATATAAATAGGGGATTGTTCCTTGAATAGAGAAGTTAATTCAACAATAGAATTTAATTTCGGAAAACTATCTAATAATATATTCTTCATTTATATTTTTGTTTAAAATAGGAAAACCTTCCACAATAAATTATTGGGAAGAACGTTGCAAAGATAAGAAGATATTAAACAATAAAAGTTGGGCGTAAAATGAATTATAAGATTCAATTTTAAATAGAATGTAAATAGCACTATCTTTGCAGTTAACATGTAATCTTTTAATTGGAGCATACTGTGGCATTATTAAAACCTTCCAGATATAAAAAATTAATTCCAGAAGAATTGAAATATATATTTAATACAGATATCACAAGTGCTAAAGTAACAAATAAAGAAAAATCAATTCTATCAATTGTTGGTCAAGAGAGGGCAATAAAAGCACTTCGACTTGGTGTTGAGCTTCGTAAACCAGGATATAACATTTTTATCACGGGACTCTCTGGTACAGGAAAAACTTCAACTGTTAAAAAGATGCTTAAATCACTTCAGCCAGATTGTTCAACCATGTACGATTTCGTATATGTTAATAATTTTGAGGATGAAGATAAACCACTTCTCCTGAAATTTAGAGCTGGAAAAGCAAGTAAGTTTAAAAAAGATATGCTCAAAGGTATTCTTTTCATTCAAGAAAATATTGCGAGCGCACTAGATTCAAAAACTTTTGAGAATAATAAGAAAAAACTTTTAACAAAATTTGAATCTGGCAAAGGGAAATTATTAGCTCCGTTTGAGAAAAAATTACAAAAAGATAGTTTAACAATTGGGCAAGTAAAGGATGGTGAAGGAGTTCGTCTTGACTTGTTGGCTATTATAAATAAAAAGCTAGTTTCCCCAATATCACTTGGGGAGTTGGTTGGCAAAAAAATAATAACTGAAAGAAAAGCTAAATCTATTATTCAAAAATATCAAAGTCATCAAGCAGAGTTTGAAAGGATATTTAAGGAAGTATATAAGTTAGGAAATAAACTAAATGATGATATTGAAAAGCTGGAGCAGGGTGCAATTCAGCAAATAGTGAAGGTAGCTTTAGATGATATCAAATCGAATTATCGTGTTAGTGGTATTAGTAAATATCTTAAAATGGTAGAAGAAGATATAATAACAAATTTAGCATATTTTAAAAAAGGAACTCCTAAAACAGAAAATGAAATTCAATATGACTACTTAAGAAATTATGAAGTAAATATTATCCTCGATAATTCACGGCAAAAGGGATGTCCAGTAATTGTTGAAACTTCCCCAACATATCAAAATCTTTTTGGAGCAATTGAAAAGTATAGTGATGGCGAAGGAGGTTGGTTTACTGATTTTACTGGAATTAAAGCGGGCTCGTTGCTTTGTGCAAATGGTGGGTATTTAATTCTAAATGCTGCGGATACATTTGAGGAACCTAATGTTTGGAAATCTTTAAAACGTGCTCTCTATTATGGCACAATGGAAATTCAAGATAAACACAACTCCTATCAAGTATCACCAAGTACAATGAAACCTGGTGCAATAGAAATAAATACTAAAATAATTCTTATTGGAAGTGGATATACGTATTCAATGCTTTCAGCATACGAGGATGATTTTAATAAAATATTTAAAGTAAAAGCAGAATTTGATTCGGAAATGAAACGTACTGAAATAGGAGTTTCACAATACGTAGAAATTCTGAAAAGATTGATTAATGAAGAAAAATTGAAAGAGTTTGACCCAAAAGCAATTGCAAAAATTCTTGAGTATTCTGCTAGATATGTTGATTCCAAAAATAAATTAACTACTCGTTTTTCATATATTCTTGATCTAGCAAGGGAAGCAGATTTCTGGGCAGCGGATGTAAATGCTGCAGCTGTTACTGACTACCATGTGTTGCAAGCCTACAACTCAGCTCGTGAGAGACATGGGCTTTATGAATCGAAAATAAATGATATGTTTGATGATGGAACAATGATGATTGATGTTTCGGGTAGTAGAGTTGGGCAAATAAATGGCTTAGCGGTTTACGGTGGTGATAAATATTCTTTTGGCAAGCCTACACGGATTACTGCTACTGTGGCATTGGGCAATGGAAATATAATTAATGTTGAACGTGAAGCAGGGCTTAGCGGAAGTACACACAATAAGGGTGTGCTTGTTATTACTGGATATTTAAAAGAAAAATTTGGAAAAAACATTCCGCTTTCGTTTAATGCAAGTTTAGTTTTTGAGCAAGGCTATGGGATGATTGATGGTGATAGCGCATCTATAACAGAAATTGCTGCACTTCTTTCTGCAATGACAGAAATTCCGATTAAACAATCTTTCGCAATTACTGGCTCGGTAAATCAGAAGGGAGATATTCAACCAATTGGCGGAGTTAATGAGAAAGTTGAAGGATTTTACGACCTCTGTAAAACTCGAGGTTTGAATGGAAAAGAAGGAGTAATAATCCCAATTCAGAATGTGCAAGATTTAATGTTAAAAGATGAGGTTGTTAAATCAGTTAAAGCGAAAAAGTTTTCTATTTATGCTGTATCAAAGGTAGAAGAAGCTCTCGAACTTTTAATGGGGGTAAAAGCCGGGAAAAAATTAGTTAGTGGGCATTATCAAGCGAATACTATATTTGGAGAGGTTGAGAAACGATTAAGAGAAATGCGAAGGAAAACATCACCTAAACCGCAACAAAAAAAGGAAGAACCAGTAAAGAAAACAAAGACTACTAGAAGAAAAAAATAGGTTTATGAAAAATGGCAATTAGAAGAACAAAAACAAAAATATTAGCAACACTAGGTCCAGCAAGTGATAGCAAAGAACAAATACTTAAGCTTGTGGATGCTGGGGTAAATGGATTCAGACTTAATTTCTCTCATGGAGATAAAGAGTATTTTGACAATCTTTTTGGAATAATAAACAAAGTTTGTGAAACGCGAAAACTCCCTATTCCAATTATTCAAGATTTGCAAGGACCAAAAATCAGAATTGGAAAATTGCAAAAAGATAAAGTGAAAATTAAATCTGGCGATAGTATTGAAATAACAATTGATGAAGTTAAAGGTAATGAGAAAATAATTTCTGCTTCATATAAATCTTTGGTACAGGATGCCCAAATTGGAGAAGCTATTTTAATTGATGATGGATTAATAAAGCTGGAAGTTACTGAAAAAAAAGAACGTTCTTTAATTTGTAAAATTATTGAAGGTGGAAAACTTAAGCCCAAAAAAGGAATGAACTTACCTGGAATGAAATTAAGCACTCCTGCATTAACAGAGCAGGACAAAAAAAATCTTGAGTTTGCTTTGCAATATCGTGTTGATTACATAGCTCTCTCATTTGTTCGATCAGCAAAAGATATTGTTGAACTTCGTAATTGGTTAGAAGAACGTGGTCATAAAAAGTTGATAATTGCAAAAATTGAAAAACCAGAAGCTGTTGAAAATTTTGAAGATATACTTGCAGTATCAGATGTAATAATGGTAGCACGTGGAGATTTGGGAGTTGAAATTGAGCCACAACTTGTTCCAACAATTCAGAAAAAAATTATTAGACGTTGCAACGAAGTAGGTAAGCTTGTAATAACTGCGACACAAATGTTAGAATCGATGATAGTAAATCCGATTCCTACAAGAGCAGAAGCTTCGGATGTTGCAAATGCTGTACTTGATGGAACAGATGTAGTTATGCTTAGTGGCGAAACGGCTGCTGGAGATTATCCAATAAAAACTGTAGAAATGATGCGTGAAATTTTACTCTCTATTCAATCGCAAAGACCTTTTGTTTTTAAGGTAGATTGGGAAGCTCCAATAGATGGAATAGAAAATATTTTTGACGCAACAGCCAAAGGATTTTCACAAATAGCTAATCAAGTTAAAGCTGATGCAATAGTTGTTTTTACTCATAGAGGTCGCCAAGCAATGAGGATGTCTAAGTACAATCCTA
>Ga0164315_10003618_pt1 | contig 12002 bp, 12 predicted proteins | sample GuaBasSedimGuay6_FD_113737 | JGI IMG/M metagenome (GOLD analysis project Ga0164315, IMG submission 113737) | Subseafloor sediment microbial communities from Guaymas Basin, Gulf of California, Mexico - Guay6, Core 4569-2, 0-3 cm | ecosystem: Environmental > Aquatic > Marine > Hydrothermal vents... | reverse complement strand
CTTTGATTCAAAGTCAACAAGATCCAGAATCGTATCGATGCCGCTTTTTATCTCTGCATTGCAGAAGGCCACAAGTCCGAAACCCAGCCCGCCTGCCGCTCCGGTACCGGGGATGTCCCTTATTGGTGTTCCCTTCCACTGTTCAACCACATCGGCAAACCGGGAGAGAGCCGAATCAAGCTCCTACACCATCTTTGGATCAGCTCCCTTCTGAGGCCCGTAAACTGCCGATGCCCCCTGTTCTCCCAGCAGGGGATTATCCACATCACAGGCCACATGAATCTTTGCATCCTTAATCAGAGGGCTGACATCCGAATCATCTACAGAGGCTATATCCGCCAGAGCCGCTCCTCCCCGGGGAAGCTCCTTTCCCTCGGTATTCAGCAATTTGTAACCCAGGGCCTGGGCCAGGCCGGCTCCTCCATCGTTGGTGGCGCTGCCCCCTATTCCGATGGTTATATCCCTGTAACCGTCTTTCAGAGCCGCCAGCAATACCTCTCCGGTACCGTAGGTGCTGGCAATCCGTGGGTTTTTCTCGTTTTCTTTCAGCAGGGGCAGCCCGCTGGCGGCGGCCATTTCCAGTACAGCTTTGCCTTCAACGACGCCGTAGAATGCCTCAACCGGTTTCCCGAGGGGGCCTTCAGCCCTTACGCTGACGGTTTTTCCGCCCAGACCGCTGACAAGAGCTTCCACGGTTCCCTCTCCTCCGTCGGCAATGGGAATCTTGATATATTCGGCATCGGGAAACACAGATGCTGCCCCTTTCTCGATGAGATAAGCCGCATTGAGGCTGGAATGGCTACCTTTGAAGGAGTCTGTTGCGATGATGATTTTCATGGATTAATTGACCTCTGTCACGTTGAGTCTGCATTCAGTTTAGCCCCGGGATGCCGGTGGGACAAGTACCGTTTCTGAAAAGAGCTGAATTGCTGAAAATGAGAACTCACGAACTCATATTTTTCAATTTCAGCACTTGCTAACCGGTAAAAGCGGTATTATTCTTAGTTTCGCAGATAAAGAGGAGAACCTTATGCCTGAGACACTAGTCATTGCTGTCGGCGGAAACGCCCTGATTGAAGATCCGCATCATGTATCCGTACCTGCTCAGTATCTGGCTGCCCGGCACACCGCCGAGAGCCTTGGCGGCCTGGCTGCAGCTGGTCATAAGCTGGCCATCGTTCATGGGAATGGTCCCCAGGTTGGATTTATACTCCAACGGGCCGAGCTGGCGCGGGATGTACTGCATGAAGTTCCCCTTGATTCCTGTGTGGCCGATACCCAGGGTGCTCTTGGGTACAATATTCAGATGGCCATGGGCAATGAACTGAAATCCCGCAAAGTTGATCGGAGTTCCGCAACCATCGTTACCCAGGTTCTGGTGGATAAAAACGATGAGGCCTTTGAAAATCCGGTAAAACCCATCGGCGGCTTTATGGAAGAAGAAGAGGCCCGCAAACGGGAAGCGAACGACGGCTGGAAGGTGAAGGAAGATGCCGGGAGAGGATGGCGCCGGGTAGTGGCGTCTCCCGAACCCCTGGAATTGCTGGAACTTGACGTGATTGAGGCTCTGGTGAAATCCGGTGTAATCACAGTGGCCGCCGGTGGGGGCGGGATTCCCGTTGCCTTGAATGAAAAAGGTGAGATTGAGGGTGTTGAAGCGGTTATAGACAAGGATAAGGCTGCATCGCTTCTGGCCCGGTCTCTGAATGCCGATCGGTTGATTATCTCGACAGCGGTTCCCAGGGTTTGCATCAATTTCGGAAAATCCGATCAGAAAGAGCTGGATGTGATTACCGTTGCCGAGGCTGAAGCACTCTCCGCCGAGGGACAGTTCGCCCCGGGAAGTATGCTGCCCAAGATTCAGGCTTTGGTTTCCTTTGTTAAAGCCACGGGTAATGAAGGAGTAATTACCGATCCGCCGCATCTTACCGCTGCTCTGGACGGAAGAGCCGGGACGCGTATCGTTCCATAATTTCGCGGCCGAGGTTGGTGATGAAATCATCAAAAAAGGACAATTAACTTGACAATAAAAGGCTCTATGCTAGGATGAAATCGTGAACAGCCCCCCTGCCATTGAAGTTCCCTACTGAAGGCTGGCACAATAACAATGAAATCAATGCACAAGGAGCATATTGTATGAGCCGTCCCGTTAATTTTTCAGCCGGTCCCTCCATGATTCCCGTCGATGTCCTCGAGTCCCTGGCAGCCAACATGGTTGACTATGAAGGAACAGGCCTGTCGTTGGTGGAAGTCAGCCACCGTGGTGCTGTTTACGACAAGGTACACAACGATACTATTTCGCTGATCAAGGAATTGATGGGAGTTCCCGATGGCTATTCGGTGCTGTTCATTGGTGGAGGTGCAACACTGCAGTTCTCCATGCTGCCCATGAACCTGATGCTTTCCGGGGGAAGTGCCGATTACGTCAACAGCGGAACCTGGGCCAAAAAAGCTATTACCGAAGCGAAAAAAGTCGGTACGGTGAATGTCCTTTTTGACGGTTCTGAAGGTGGTTTTAAAAGCCTGCCGGATCCTTCCTCCCTGAAGCCGTCGGCAGGCTCCTCATACCTGCACATTACCAGCAACGAAACCATCGGTGGGATACAGTTTAAATCCTTTCCCGAAACCGGGGATGTTCCTTTAATCGCCGATATGTCCAGTGATATTCTCAGCCGCCCGGTGGATGTGAGTAAGTTCGGTGTTATCTACGCCGGTGCCCAGAAGAATCTCGGCCCCTCAGGCGTCGCCATCCTGATTATCAGAGACGATCTGCTTGAGCGTTCATCTGATTCTCTGGGCGCTTATTTGAACTACAGCGTTCATGCCAAATCCAACTCCCTGTACAACACCCCGCCGGTTTTTCCTATCTGGGGGATTAAACTCGTTCTTGAAGGTGTGAAAGCCCGGGGCGGGGCTGCGGCAGTTGCAAAGGAGAACGATGCCCAGGCGGCGGTTCTCTACAATGCCATTGATGGTTCCGGCGGATTCTACCGTTCTCCGGTTGAAAAAACCGTCCGCTCTTCCATGAATATCGTCTGGCGCCTGGCCGATGAAGACAAGGAATCCGTGTTTATCAAGGAAGCTGCAGAGGCGGGGCTGATAGGTTTGAAAGGTCATCGGAGTGTCGGCGGCTGCAGGGCCTCACTTTACAATGCCATGACCATGGAAGGTTTGAAACGTTTAACCGCTTTCATGGCAGAATTCGCCGCAATAAACGGCTGATTCCCAAGCAAAATGGGAGGAGTACACGGATGTTTCGACTTGATAGACTGAACCTGGGAATTATCGGGCACCTGCAGGAGGGACGAAAATCCTACAAAAAGATAGCCGTGGCTCTGGGTGTTTCTGAAAATACCATCAAGGCCCGTGTTCGGAAGCTGGAGTCTGAAGGAATACTGCAGATTGCCGGTTATGTGGATCCGGAATCCATGGCCGGGCATAACATTATCTACATCGGTGTAAAGCTCAAGGATATGGACTACCTGGTGAAGGGTGAGGAGATAAGCAAGCTCCGCCGGGTGGTTTCGGTGGGTGTGGTTACCGGCCGTTACGATCTGATTGTTACCGTCCATTTGAAACACGGTTTCGGTCATCTGGAGTTCCTCAGTGAGGAGCTGAGTAAGATAGACCGCCTTGATTCCATTGAATCCTTTATGGTTTACAAAGGCTTTAATATTAAAGTTCCGTATATCACCGATGATAAAGAAATGCTGGAGTTTGTAGATTGAACCAGAAAATGACCTCTTTCGCACGTTTGGAAAAGCTGGGAATTGCGGTTCCCGAAATACTGGTCCCCGGAGCTCGGACGGCGGTGGAGAAATGGGCGGTTATCGCCTGCGATCAGTTCTCTTCGGAACGGAGCTATTGGGAAGAAACTGCCGCTCTTGTCGGCTCGGCGCCATCGGCCTTGAACCTGATAATTCCTGAGTGCTATCTGGAAGATGGGGATAAGGACGAGCGGGCGAAAAAGGCCAACACCGCTATGGCCGATGTGATGGATAAGGGTGTTCTTGAAAAGCTGAAACCCGGTTTCATGCTGGTGGACCGTTCCACTCCCCATGTTTCTCACCGCCAGGGTCTGATACTGGCTGTCGACCTCGAATCCTACGATTTCTCCGAGGGCTCAAAGAGCCGTATCCGGCCTACAGAAGGAACCATCCGTGACCGCCTTCCCCCCCGGATGGCCGTTCGCCGGGATGCTCTGCTGGACCTCCCCCATATTCTTATCCTTATCGACGACCCTGAAAACCTGGTGTTCTCCGCAGCAGAAACCGCTGCCGATAAGGCGGATAAAAGGGTGTACGATTTCAATCTGATGCAGGGAGGCGGGCATATCACCGGCCGTTTTGTCCCTGAAGATGGTATGGATAAATTGGCCGGAGCTTTTGAAACCCTGGCTGAGCGCTCGGACCTGCTCTTTGCCGTAGGGGATGGAAATCACTCCCTGGCATCGGCCAGAGAAATCTGGCGGGAGAAAAAGGCCGCCGGTGCTTCTCTGGACCATCCTTCCCGCTACGCACTGGTTGAGGTGGAGAACATCCATGATTCGGGGCTGCCTTTCCATCCCATTCACCGGGTGATATTCGGGGTGAATCCCGAGAATATCCGGGCTTATCTTGGAAAGAAACTGGGCGCGGAAACGGTTGCTTCCACCGGGGGAATGATCGGAATCGTTTTTCCCGATGGTTCGGTTATCCGTTGGAACATCAAAGTCCCTGAAGGGCGGTTGGCTGTAGAGCCTCTGCAGGAGGCTCTGGATGCCTACCTGGAAGACCATCCCGACGCGGAAATTGATTACATCCACGGCGAGGGCTCTGTCAAAGATCTTGTCAGAGCCGAAGGGAACCGTATCGGTATTATCCTGCCGGATCTGGACAAGAGCAGTTTCTTCCGGCGTATCACCGAAATCGGCCCCTATCCCCGGAAAACCTTCAGCATCGGGGAAGCTGTGGAGAAGCGTTACTATCTGGAGGCTCGGGAGCTGAAGTAGAGTAATAGAGCAGTAGTGGCACATTAATTGAGAAACAGTAAAGTCGACAGAGTATGAAAAAATACGGAACCGGAGACTGGCCGGAGATTTTCTATGAGACTGCTAATCGGCTTCACTAAAGCGGGTAATTAGTAGAATTATTCCCCGATAATCTCGTTCAGACCTTCAATGACAAGGGCCAGTTCTTCGGGGGAAGCCCTTCCAATCTTATTAGTCAATCTTTGGACCGAGAAAGTACGAATCTGGCTGATTTTGGCCCAGAATTTCCTGGGAAGCCCGGGACTCTCCAATACCAGATTGAGAGGAAATCCGGCCCGTTGAGGCTGGCTTGTAAGTGCTATGGCTATTACAGTTCCGGAACGTTCGTTGAATACGTCTTGACTGAGAATTAATACCGGGCGTAAGCCAGACTGCTCGTGTCCTTTGGTCGGGTTCAGGTTGGCCCAGAGGATATCGCCCCTTAATATTCTGGCCATAATTCAATCTCCGAGTTAAGTCCTTCTTCTGCCATAACCTGCTCAAAACTCTTGTCGATTTTTAAGCATTCCTGGGCAAGGCGCAGATGATCCATCCTTGCCAATTTGTCTGACACAGCTTCCTGAATGGCTTTACTGCGATTCGGGAAAGCATTCGCTTTTACCAGGCGATCAAGCCTGCTCAGCAGTTTTGCTTCGATTGTGATAGCGACTTTTATGGTGCTCATTCCCTCTTCCTTCAGGTGGTATTACAATATATCATACCGCAGGAAATGTACGAAGGCAGGAATATTTTCCCTTATACCTTTAATTTGCCCCGCCCTCACGTTCATAAATGAGCATGTAAACAGCTCCATTCCTTCTGTCCGGACAGTCATAGGTCAGCTGCTGAAATCCCTCGTTTTTTCATGGATTCAGATACTGAAGCGAAAGCCCCCTGAGGACTTCTCTTCCCAGGATTCCCTGTCAAACTGATAAAAGCGGGCGGCCCGGTGGGAAACATCCATCTCATACTCATCCAGGGGGATTACCAGTCCTGTTCCCTGAATCTTCTTGCGGAAATTTCTTTTGTCCAGTGGACGGCATAGCACCGTTTCGTAAAGCTTCTGTACCTGGGAGAGGGTGAACTTTTCGGGCAGGAACTCGAAAACCAGAGGCTGGTAGCGGATTTTCCCTTGAAGGCGCTTGAGAGCCAATGCTAATATTCTTTTATGATCGAAGGCCAGTTCCGGTGTATCTTCAACCGGGAACCAGTCGGCCTCCTCGGCATCGGAATCGGCTTTTACCCTGTGTTCGAATAGATTCACAATGGCAAAATAAGCTACGGTAATAACTCGTTCCCGGGGGTCTCTCTCCGGCTTTCCAAAGGCGGCCAGCTGCTCCAGATAGAGTTTCTCGACACCGGTTTCTTCCACAAGTTCCCGTTTTGCCGCATCATCCAGGTTTTCATCCATCTGAACAAATCCGCCGGGAAGGGCCCAGGCTCCCTTGAAGGGATCAAGCTTTCGTCTGATAAGTAGAATTTTCAATTCTGAATTGTCCAGACCGAAAACAACGCTGTCCACGGTTACCGCGGGATGGGGGTATTGGTAATGGTACATTTGATATTCCTCAATAGATAACTGTTTCAGTGTGTCTGCGGGATAGTGTAATGTCAACATATTGTATTCAACCCTGTTCAGATTCCCCGGTATACGTTAGTGTTTCTATGCATAGTATTTATCAGTGCAGGAGGCCTTCCATGGTAGGACCCGAGTATCAAGGTGTAGAGAGTATTTACGGTGAAAACAGTTTCAATGAATCTCTGATGCAGGAAAGTTTGCCGAAGACTATTTTCAAAGAGTTTAAGCTGGTGCAGGCCGGGGAAAAAACTCTTTCTGCGGAAGTAGCAGAAGTAATTGCCAATGCCATGAAGGACTGGGCCCTGCAGAAAGGGGCCACACACTACACCCATTGGTTTCAGCCGCTTACCGGATACACCGCTGAGAAACATGATTCTTTTATCTCCCCGAACCCTGACGGTTCTGTGCTGATGGAGTTTTCCGGTAAGGAGCTGATACAGGGTGAACCCGATGCTTCATCTTTTCCCTCGGGAGGACTTCGAACCACCTTTGAGGCACGGGGGTATACCGCCTGGGATACAGGGTCTCCGGCATTTTTAAAAAGACACGGCCGCAGAGTCACTCTCTGTATTCCCACAGCTTTTGTGGCTTATACAGGGGAGGCCCTGGATAAAAAAGTTCCAATGCTCCGCTCTATGGATGCCTTGAATATTCAGGCTCTCCGGGTTCTGAAAGCCATGGGGTATAACGATGTAAAAAGGGTTATCACCTATTCGGGACCAGAGCAGGAGTACTTTCTGGTGGACCGGGAATTCTATGAATCCCGGCCCGATCTCAAGCTGACAGGACGAACGGTATTCGGAACTATGAGTGCCAAAGGTCAAGAGATGGACGATCATTACTTCGGCGCCATCAAAGACCGGGTTGCCGATTACATGGCCGATGTAAATGATGAACTCTGGAAGCTTGGAATCAGCGCCAAAACCCAGCATAATGAGGTGGCCCCCAATCAGTTCGAGCTGGCCACGGTGTTCTCCTCAGCCGGTATAGCCACCGACTGGAACCAGCTGGTGATGGAAACCCTGGATAAAGTGGCCTATCGCCATGATATGGTCTGCCTGCTTCATGAAAAACCCTTTGCCGGTGTCAATGGTTCGGGGAAACACAACAACTGGAATATCGGAACGGATACAGGGGTCAACCTCTGTAAACCGGGTAAAGATCCTCATGACGATGCCCGTTTCCTGCTATTTTTCACTTCAATTATTAAAGCTGTGGATATCTATGCTCCCATACTCAGAGCTTCGGCAGCCAGTGCGGGGAACGATCACCGCCTTGGAGCGAATGAAGCACCTCCGGCCGTTATCTCAATTTTTCTGGGGGATCAGTTTTATGAGATTCTTGAGAAGCTGGTTTCAGGAGATAAAGTGGAGTCCAGAGAAGGCGGGGTTCTTGAGATAGGGGTTTCTTCCCTGCCGGATCTTCCCATGGATGTAACTGATCGGAACCGGACCAGTCCCTTCGCATTTACCGGAAACCGCTTCGAGTTCAGAATGTGCGGTTCCTCTCAGTCTGTTGCCGGTTCCAATACCGTACTTACTTCAGCGATGGCGGAAGTTTTGAGGGGAATTGCCGACAGGCTTGAAGCCTCGGCCGACCCAATGGCGGAAGTCCGGGATATCATCATTGAGAACTACAGGAATCACCGGCGGATAATCTTCAACGGTAACGGGTACAGCGATGAATGGCTGGCCGAAGCTGAAAAACGCGGTTTACCGAATATCGGTTCCACTGTTGAGGCCCTTCTCGCCTATCTGGAAGATGATGCGGTTGAGCTTTTTGAGAGGCACAAGGTACTCACCAGAGCTGAAGTGGAGAGCAGGGTTACCATTTATCTTGAAACCTACAGTATGGAGCTGAATATTGAAGCCGGTGTAATGAGGGAAATGGCCGAGCGTCTGATTTATCCTGCTGTGGCAGAATATGCTGAGAATATTGCCGGGACTATTACGGGTCTGAAGAAGAACGGGATAGGCTGCACAAGACAGGAGGAACTTTTGAAGAACCTCGGGGCAAATCTTGAGGGATTGCTGGAGGCGGCTTCAGAGCTTGGCAGCCGGACAGAAAAGGCACTGGCCATCGATGATGATGAGAAAGCCCAGGCATTTGCCTATCGGAATGAGGTAATTCCGGCTATGGATAAACTCCGGGAGTTCGGGGATGCCCTGGAAAAAATGACCGACAAACGCCTCTGGCCCTATCCCAGTTATGAGGATTTACTGTTTACCCTATGAATATCAAAGAACTTATTAAATACCGAAAGAGTGTCCGCTCCTGGGCAGACAAGCCGGTTGATACCGAAACAATTGAGAGAATCATTGATGCTGCCCGTTTTGCCCCCTCGGCAAAAAACCTGCAGGACTGGCGGGTGATTGCCGTCAGGGAAAGCGGACTCCGGGCGAAAATGACTGATGTTGCCCGGGGGCAGAAGTTTGTCGGAGAGGCTCCTGTGGTTCTGGCAATCTGCGGCGATACATCAACAGGTGTGATGTCCTGTGAAATGCCCCGGTCGGTGGTTGATGCCACCATTTTAATTGATCACATCACTCTGGTTGCCGCCGGTGAAGGACTGGGAACATGCTGGATCGGAAGCTTCGATCAGGAAGCCTGTCGGGAACTGCTTCAAATCCCCAAGGGCTGGGAAGTGGTGGAACTGCTCCCTCTGGGGTATCCGGCAGATCCTGCAGCTGTGAATAAACCACGCAAGAGTGTGGCAGAGTTGCTGAACTGGGATAAATGGGAATGAAGTCCGCAGCAGTACCCATCGACTGATAATGCATTGATGTTTTATGTTACTATCACCAATGCAAAGAGACTACACCGATATCCGCAGCAATGATGAACTGCTTAAACTCATTAAAAGTCTGAACGACCGCAATGTGAAAACTATCGCCATGGATTTTGAGGGGGAGTTCAACCTTCATGTCTACGGTGAAAAGCTCTGCCTCATACAGATGTATGACGGGATTAATTATTATCTTGTTGACCCTTTCTCCCTCAGTGATGAAATTTTAGCCAGGTTTCTTACCCTTAAAAACATGCTCTACATCTTCTTTGCCGCCGACTCCGACCGTTCTCTGGTGTACAAGCAGTATGGGGTGAAGATGAATGCTGTCTACGATCTTCAGCATCTTGTTGAGGTTCTCGATCTTCCCGGTAAAGGCCTTGATGCCGTACTCCTCTCTGAGCTTGGTGTTACCGTTGAAAACAAAAAAAAGTTTCAGCGTCAGAACTGGATTAAGCGTCCCATAGAAGAGGGGGCAAAGCAGTACGCCGTTAATGATGTGGCTTATTTATTCAAACTCCACGAGAGACTGCTCCAGAAAATAAAAGATGAGGATAAGGTAGAACAGCTCATCTTCAAACTTGCAGGAACCTTTAAGGATTTTGACAAAAAATCCGTTCCGGGAATCTTTAAAATCCCGGCCTTCCGTAAGATGTCCCGGATGAAGAAAGATAAATACACAAAGATAGTGGAGCTGCGGGAGGCCTGCGCCAGAGAACTCAACCTGCCGGCCAATACAGTTCTTACCAAGCAGGATCTGGTTGCCGTAACTGAAGATTCAGAGAGCATCCGCCGGGTTCGCTTTCACCAGAAGGTTCCCCGGGGGATGAGGGATAAATTGATTGAGGATGTTCTGAAGATCTGACCTGTACCTCCTCTTAGGTATCCCGGCCGAATCAGTCCGGTCTCTCTCCGATCATCATATGACTGAGAACCGGGCTCCGGGCCGCCCGAACCTCATCAACTCGGCGTACAACCGTACTTTGAGGCATCTGGTGCAGGGCTTCGGGGTCAGTATCAGCAAGCTCTCTTAATTCCTTCATCACATCCACAAAATGGTCCAAAGAGTCCTTTGTCTCGGTTTCCGTGGGTTCAATCATCATGCACTCGTGAACGATGAGGGGGAAGTACACTGTTGGCGGGTGTATCCCGTTCTCAACGAGACCCTTGGCGATATCCATGGCAGCAATACCTGTTGTATCTTTGAGTTTTTTGGCAGAAAGAACAAACTCATGCTTGCATGGGCCGGGATAGGGGGCGTTGTATACGTCCTTCAATGATGCCAGCAGGTAGTTGGCGTTAAGTACCGCCAGATCCGAGGCCCTCTTCAGGCCGTTTCCGCCCATGGAGAGCATGTAGGTGAATGCCCTTACCAGAACCGCGGTGTTTCCATACCAGCCGGAAACCTTACCGATGCTCTGTGGACGGTCCCAGTCCCTCTTCCATCCATCTCCCGCTTTCACCATTACTGGAACCGGGAGGAAGGGAAGCAGATCTTCTTTTACAAGCACCGGTCCTGCACCCGGGCCGCCGCCGCCATGGGGGGTACTGAAGGTTTTATGCAGGTTGATATGAACCACATCAAAACCCATGTCTCCCGGGCGGGTTCGTCCCATAACGGCGTTCAGGTTGGCTCCATCGTAGTAGAGCAGTCCCCCGGCACCGTGAATCTTGTCTGCCACTTCCTGGATACTGGTTTCAAAGAGACCCAGAGTGCTGGGATTGGTGAGCATGATGCCCGCCAGGGTGTCGTCAAGATAGGGATCCAGGGCTGAAGGATCCAGCATCCCGTCGGCTCCTGATGGAATGGTTACCACATCGAAACCGGCCAGATGGGCACTGGCAGGGTTGGTGCCGTGGGAGCTGTCGGGGATTAAAAGCCTTGTACGTTTCTCTTCTCTCCGTGCTCTGAATGCAGCCCGGAAGAGTTTCATTCCGGTGAATTCCCCGTGGGCACCGGCCATGGGCTGCAGGGTTCCCCCGGCCATGCCGGTTATTTCGCACAAACCCTCGATTAAACGGCCGTTCATCTCAAGAACACCCTGAGAATCTTCATCAGACTGCAGGGGGTGCAGTGCAGAGAAACCACTCAAGGCTGCGGTATCCTCGTTGAGCTTGGGATTGTACTTCATAGTACAGGAGCCCAGGGGGTAGAACCCCAGATCCACACCGAAATTCCTTCTGGAGAGATTGGTAAAATGCCTTACGGTCTCGATTTCACTCAGTTCCGGTAATGCCGCCGGTGTTTTCCGGCGCAGTGTGCCTGGTACTGAAGCTTTTCCAGTGGGAATATCGGCATCGGGAAATCTGTAACCCGGTGCTCCGGGTCTGGTTCCTTCAAAAGCTGTTAACTGATCAGGTTCAATTTTCATCCAAGAGCCTCCCTGGCACATTCAATGTAGCGCTCCAATTCTGCGGCCGTCCGTTTTTCAGTTACCGCAATGGTAAAGAGGTTTTCCGGTAGAGAGGAATCAAGATTGTTTGGGAAAAATCCCGGAGCAATGCCGGCCGCTTCAAAAGGTGCCAGCCACTTCTCCCTGGAAACCGGAATCTTCACGGTGAACTCGTTGAATACCGCACCACCGCTGTAGTCTTCCAGTTTTAAATCACCGGTTAAGCGCACCCGGAGG
>Ga0164315_10003617_pt1 | contig 12002 bp, 6 predicted proteins | sample GuaBasSedimGuay6_FD_113737 | JGI IMG/M metagenome (GOLD analysis project Ga0164315, IMG submission 113737) | Subseafloor sediment microbial communities from Guaymas Basin, Gulf of California, Mexico - Guay6, Core 4569-2, 0-3 cm | ecosystem: Environmental > Aquatic > Marine > Hydrothermal vents >... | reverse complement strand
TGCGCTTTCGTTGGTCAATATCTCCGCTCAATAAAGTTACAGATATTTCATATTGCTGCATCTTCTCAAAAAGATCTTTTGAGGTATCTTTTCTGTTACAGAATAGTAATATTTTAGTTGCGTTATCTTTTTCTAAAATATTGTAAAGAAGTTTGAATTTATCATCAGCTTCAACAATATAATTTATTTGTGTAACAGTATCAGCTGCAACCGTCTCTGGTTCAATTTCTACTGTTACTGCATCATCAGTCCAGTTAGAAGCAATTCGTTTAATGTTATCTGGAAATGTTGCACTGAAAAACAAGGTTTGTCTCTTATCCTTTTGTGGTGTAGCTCTCTCAATTTTCTTCATGTCCATTATGAATCCCATATCAAGCATTCTGTCAGCTTCATCGAGAACAAGAATTTCTACATTATTTAAATGAACAATTTTTTGATTCATAAAATCTATTAAACGCCCTGGAGTAGCAACCATAATATCAACATACTGCCCTTTAATTTTATAGATTTGCTTTTTGTAATCCATACCACCGTAAACTGATACAACTTTAATAGGTTGGTATTTTACTAACTCTAATGCATCCTTTTCAATTTGCATAACAAGTTCACGTGTTGGAGCTAAAATTAATACCCGAGGATTTGCTTTAAAACGTCTTTGATTCCCATCTCTTTTTACTAATTTTGAAATAGCTGTAATTAGGAATGCAGCTGTTTTACCAGTACCAGTCTGGGCGCGACCAATTGCATCTTTACCATCTAAAGTACTTTTTAATATTCCAGCTTGAATTGGTGTGCAATATTTAAATCCCAAATCTGCAACAGCATGTAAAATTCCATTAGATAATTTAAAATCATAAAATCTAGATTTTCCTACTTCTTCAGCTACTGGAAAATCTTTTGGACTCCATTTTTTTTCTGGTTTAGTGGTCTCTTTTTTTACATCTTTCTGAGGAGTTGGTTTACTCTTGCTATAATTTTTTCTAGTTGAGGGCTTACTCTTTTTATAATCTACTTTGTTTTTATTTGTTTTTTTATTTCTAGTACTCTCTTTTTGGGGTTCATTAAGTGGTGGAGCTTTCGTAACAACTTTTTTCTTAAATAAGCTCAATATTTTTTTTAACATAAATTTCTCTTTTTAACTTTTCAATTGTAAATAACTTGGGAGATACTTCTTTTTGTAGGAATGTTCACACATCAAATCATTTTATTAACTTACAAAGTTACTCATTGCTTGAGTGATTAACAATTTAATAAAAGAGGCTGTCTCAAAAGCTTTCTAAGTGTCATTCTGAGGAGTGAAGCGACGTGAGAATCTTTAGTAGATGCTTTATCTACAAGATTTCTCTCTCCGTTCGAAATGACATGAACTCCTTTTGAGACAGCCTTAATAAAACTCAACTTCTTTAAAACCTGCCTAAAAACGATACTATCAAAAATTTATTTAAGAAGTAGCATCTTCCTAACTGAGTTGAAGTGATTCGAATTACTAATCGATTCTGCACTAATTCTATAAAGATAAACACCAGAAGCTAAATTGCTCGCATCCCATTCTAATGTATGAACACCAGCATTGTTAGTTTTATCTACTAATGTAGTTAACATCTCACCAAGTGTATTAAAAACTTGAATTTTGACAATGCTCTCAGTTGGTAGTGAGTAACTAATTACTGTACTTGGATTAAATGGATTCGGATAATTTTGAGATAACGAATACTCCATAGGAATTGAGTTAATTTCATCATCAACACCAACCACTGTGTATGATACTGAAATACTTACATCATCAATCCAAACGCCATCTCTTTGTCCAGATGAATCTGTTAGTAATCTAAAACGAACCATTATATTCTCGTTACCTTCTCCAGTGTATTTAGTTAAGTCAATTGTTTGCAGTCTAAACCCAGATAGACTTTTAGTAAATCTAAACTCTGTATTCCAATTTACTCCGTTATCATTACTAATTTCGGCAAATAGTGAATCCTTATCTCGTTCTAAATTAGCACGCAAATAAAAATCTAGCTTCGCAAATTTATATGGAGATAAATTGAACGGCATCCTATAGATTGCTGATGTATTAAGGTTATTTTCATAAAAACCTGATTCGCTATCTGTTAAAGAATTTACACCACTCTTACGTTTACTAGATAATCCCCACTCTTGGTCTAAATCCCATTCTGTTAAACCATCCTCAAATCCATCAAGAATTTGAAGTGTGTCAATAAAGTATTCATAAGTTTCAGTAGTTGTTCCGTTTGCATTTGAAGAACTATCATTAACTGAGAAATAATAACTTACTTTATCCCCAACAGCAAGAGGTTCCGTAAACGAAAATGAACCAAAATAGAAATCATAATCTAGAGAATACTCAAGGAGATTAAATTGATAAGGTTCAATATCATTAACTGTATAGAATATCTTAGCAGTTTCATCATCAATTCCGATATTGTCATAGAGACTTACTGGTAACATATAAGGAGCAGGTCCATAAGCATTAATAGAATTCCTTAAAGCTTTACTTACGAGTTCTATCACTGGTGAAACATTGTCAACACCAACATGAAATCCATCCACACGAGATAAGATATAGTTACCATCTTCCGATTCAGCATAAATAAAATATGATACATCAGTACCTGAACTTTGTGCTGGAATCTCTGCTGAATATTTTCCGTTCCCTTCATCTGTCATACTAACTCTACTAAGCGAGCCACTAATTTCCCAATAAAGAAATACATCAGATATTGATGAAGAGCGTGAGGTAACTTCACTATTAACAATATAGTTATCATTTGTTAACTCAGTATCAGTTAACTGATTAACTGAGTAATCAATTCCTGATAACCAATCGACTGTGTTTTTCATTATTTCATTTCTTGTATCTTCATTATCAATAGATTCAAATCCACCAAAACCAAAGAACACAATATTAGAAGTTCCAGATGAGCTAATTGCCCCACTTCTACCATCAGCATAATTAAGAATTGATATTGCACCATTTATTGGTTCCAAAACATCTGGGAATTGCTGATCTGCATCGCGCTTCTTCTGATAAAATTCTATCTCCATACCATTAGTAATTGGATTTCCGGTAACACCTGAAACTTCTGTTGTGGCAGCATTATCGGCAATGAAATTTATATTTAGATAATTATTTAAAAATTCTTGATCTATATTATCAGCGTTATCATTTAAATCCCAGGCTACATCTTGCCCAGATAAAAATAGCGACCCACCATTATCTAGAAACGCCTCTAGAGCTACTCTATCACTACTATCAACTGAGGGGAAATTCCATTCGCAAGCCCATATTACTGTTGAATACATATTTAAAAGCTCAGCAGTAATTTCAATGTCTTGATGATAAACATTAGCAAAAGAAATTCCATTATTTTTAAAAGCTTCTAGATAATAGTTACTATAATCAAAATATCTATTATCACTCTCCTGAAAATCTGCAACAAATAAAACTTGTGGAGAGACTGCAATATTATAATCTATTGTTTGTGTAAATCCATCAGCAGTAATCACTAACTGAAATGGAATTGAAACTGGAATTCCCTCATCTGCAGCAGTTATTGTGAAGGATGCTTCAGATTCCCAACTTGTAGTATCAAGCACACCTGTAACATTTCCAATGTTTGATGTAGCAACATCAATAGAGACAGGCCATGGTTCGTCACTTATTAATTCTACACTTACATTGTTAGCACTTTGCCAAACGTTTCTGAGTGTTACTTTTAGTTCAACTTGTTCACCAGGATTTAGAAATCCATTACCATTACCAGAAGCATCTGTAATTACACTTTTAACAACTTTAAAAGATGGTTCTGCATTAATATTTTCAGTTAATGCTCTATGAAGATTAATGCGACCGGAACCTAATAGACCAGCATAATCTGGGTTTAATCCATCAATATCATCTGCAGTTCCAACCATGCGTGAAAACAAATCAACAACACTAATAGTTGGCTCATTTGCTATCACTAAAGCAGCGGCAGAAGCTACTAAAGGCGCTGCCATAGAAGTACCTTGGAACTTAGTATATAACTGTCCACCATAAAAATCAGAAGGATGAACAATTGTACTTAAAAATCCCCATGTATCAACACCAACAAAAAGCTCACCACCTGGTGATGAAACTTTTACATACTCGCCATAACTGGAGTAGTAAGTTTTAACATCATCTTGATTAACAGAAGCAACACTTATAACCCATGGTTGTGACCCAAGAACAGATGGTGTAACTGCATCACCATTACCAGCAGACTCTACAATTAAAACACCATTTAGAAACGCATAATAAGCTGCATCAAGAATTGCTTGCCCACTATTACCTGAACTTTGGTTTGTAATTACCGCACCATTATCTGCAGCATAAATGTATGCCTCCGCAGCAAATATTGATGGAACATACCCTCCTCCATCATTCGCCATATACCCACATCTTAAAGGCATAATGGTTGCACCATATGAAGCAGAAGCGATACCAATTCCATTATTTGTAACAGCACCAGCTATACCAGCAACATGCGTTCCGTGTCCATTAAAATCCATTGGATTATTATCCGTGGTATCACCATCTTCACCTGGCATTGCATCAAAATCTCCATCACCATCAACACTATGAACAAAATCCCAACCACGGATATCATCTATATATCCATTACCATCATCATCAATTCCATTGTCAGCAATTTCACCACTATTAACCCAAATATTTTCGGCTAAATCTTCATGATCCCAATCAACACCACTATCAATAACACCAATTATAACGCCTGATGAATTTGATTGAATATCCCAAGCTTCAGGTGCTTTTATTTGTGGTAAAGGGTGGAGCAAAGAATAGAGAGAATCGTTAGGAACAGATTCAAATTTGGATAAGTAAACTGGCTCAGCATACTCTATACTAGAATCATTATTTAATTCATCAACTATAGCTTTAATATCTGCGCTTTCATCAGTTCTGAAAATAAAAACATTATGCAAATTTAACTTCTCTTTTAGCTTAACATTTTTAGCTTCAGTAAATACTTGTTCATTACTAGATACATTGTATTTAGTAGCTACCATTGATAGTTTCGAAAAACTTACTTGAGTTCTATTTCCATTTGTTGCTTTAAACTTAACAACAAATTGACCTGGAATTGTTTTGATTTCTTCTTTTTGTTGCTGTACAAAGTTTTTACCATTGGAAGCATTTGTCTGAATTGACAAAACAAATAGTAAAATTAGAAGTATTGAAATTTTTCTCATCATGATTATTCTCCTCATTTTAATTATTAACATACTAAATTCTTTAAGAGTGAATTTACATATAAAGGCTAAGATTCACAATCCAATAAAAAACCCTTTCGAAAAATTTCCAAAAGGGTTATTAAAATATTAAACTAATTTAATTTCTTATTTCATCAGTATCCCCGAAAACGGGAATCTTCTAAAAAATGCTATTTTAGCTAGAGCACCGTAAAGAACACGGTATTACTCAATTACTTTATTTTATGAGCAACATTTTTTTAACAGAACTGAATTTTTTAGAATCACTGATTGATTCAGCGCTTATTCTATATAGATAAAGACCAGATGCAAGATTACTTGCATTCCACTTAATTGTATGAACACCAGCATTATTAGTTTCATCAACTAACGTAGTAATCAATTCACCAAGTGTATTAAAGATTTGTAATTTCACTTTGCTATCTGATGGAAGTGAGTAATTAATCACTGTACTTGGATTAAACGGATTTGGATAATTTTGACTCAATTCAAATTTCTTTGGTATTGCTATTTCATCATCAACACCAACTAACTGACCTTGAATAATTAAATTATCAACAGACCATCCCCAACCATTTGTAAATTCATCTGCAAAAAGTCTGAAACGAATTAATAGCGTATCACCAGCAGAAAACTTATCGAGCAAATTAATTGTATGCGATTTATACATATTTGAAGCACCTGCATTACCTCCATCATATGCTGCTTCCCAATCACTATATAAGCGAGCATCATATCCATCCGCAAATGGAATCCAGTCACCACCGTTACTAGCTTCAACAATTACGTAATCCCAAAATTCAGAATCACCGAAAACAGTTCCTGCTGTACCAGATTCAATTATTGCAATATCATCATATTCTAATATTGCATCTGAAGAAGCAACAATAACTGGAACTCTTAAAAGAGCAGTTAATATTTGGTCATCTGCATATGGATGAGGAGAATTTAAAGATCCTCCTGAAAAACCTATCATTCCAGTTATTTTCATTCCGTTAAGAACAAATTCACCTTCATCAGATGTAAAGTCATTAACATATCCTTGCTTAGTTTCTAAAAGTTCTACTAATTCAACTTCAGTCGATGAGGACTGATAAGTACGAGTTCCTGCAAATGAATTTAGGTAGACAGTTTTATTACCAGCACTAGCAACAGGAGCAATAACAAGAGTATCAACAACATTGCTAGTTTTAATAGTCATAACATTTTGATCATCAACCATAACATGTGTAGAGTCGTAAACAGAACGTAAAGATAAATTAAGAATTAGACCTGATACTCCTTGATTTGCAGTCAATAGAGCTGGAGATAGTGTAACAGCAGGAGGTTTGTGATCTGCTAATTCTGGAAGTGATACAGACCAAATTCCACGTCCATGAGTAGCAACTATAACCTCATCATCAACAACACGGATTTCCCAAATTGCTACTTGTGGTAATCCATTATCAGCTAAATGCCAAGAGACTCCACCATCAGTAGATTCAACAATACCAATGTCTGTTCCAACCCAAATAATATCAGTATTATATGGCATTACTGATACGCAGTAAGTTGCAACATTTGGGAATCCATTTGGAGTACCTGAGTATCCAGAAATATCTGTCCAAGTTTGACCATAATCAGTTGTACGCACAACCTTTGGTGCATTAGCAATCGAAAATGATAAGTATGCAGTTGCTTCATCAGTTGGATGTGTATCCACACCAGATAACATGCTTCCACCCATTATATCATTTACTTTATCGAAAGATAAACCACCATTTTTAGAAATAAATAAACCATTAGAGAGAGCACCAGCCCAAATTACTTGAGGTTGAGCAATAGATATTGCAACTTGTGCAAAACTAAAATACCCAGCAGATGCAAATGCTGAGATTGGGTAAAGAGACCAACTATCACCAAAGTCTTCACTTCTGTAAACACCTTCCGTTGTAATTGTATAGAGTAAATCTGGATCACTATATGATTTAGCAATTTTAGAGATAAATGGCGAAACTGTACTATTTCCCCATCCATTAAAACCAGTGTTAGCGGCATAGTAGGATGATCCACCATTGGTAGTTTTCCAGAATCTATTAAATTGTGAGCCCCCAATCATTTTTAATGGATCTCCATAATGCCATGAAACTTCAAAACCATCACCACCTATTTGATGAGTATATTCGGTAGTTTTATCAGCATCAACATTTTGTTCTGATTCCCAAGTACCATTATCTTGAGTTCCTCCGTAGTACTGACTTCCTCCTGGTTTTTTATCAACACCATAAAATTGTGTAGTGTTGTAACCATTATTACCAACTTCAGTAAACGAAGCACCAGCATCATACGAAACAGCAATACCACCATCATTTCCATTTAAGAAAATAAATTCTTCAGTAGCATCGTTTGTAGTAAACATTGTAATATTATGATGATCCACATGAGTATATGTATCTGTTGGATATTGATTATAACCATCAGTAATTGCAACAGTAGATTTAGTAAATGATGGTAGTTTGCCAACTTCAAGAACAAGCTTTTCTTCAGGAATATTATCAGCATCCCAAATTTTACCGGCCGCCATTCTAAATGCAACAACAAAAGAATTCTCAGTTTTGATGCCCATATTTACGGCAATCTCTGAGTTAGCTGTTTCACTGTAATCAATCTGATTTACAAAAATTACAGCACCACGAGATGCTCCCAAGTAATATTCATTCTTTCTATACACATCGGTGAATGAACACATCAATTTTTTATTATTTTTAATATCCCAAACCTCAAAGGGAACATCGATATAATCTTTATACTGATATGATGTGGCTGCAAACATATGTGATTTTTGAGATTTACCAGGTCCGAACCTAATTTCAATATTTGTTGTTTCTGAATTTACCATTACATTTTCAGCCCAAAAATCTTTTCCAGTCCCAATTCCACCATCCCTCTCAGTCAATCCACCTGTTGGAGTGTATGAAAAAACGGTATCCAAACCTGCATCAATTACATCGGTAATAACTATTGCAGAATCTGGAGCTAAAGTAATATCAGATCTCCATAAATCAATTCCACCCATGTAGACAATATTTTCATCATAAGGATGAACACCAATAGTATTATCATACCAACCTTGTGCACCTAACCAAGCTTTATCAGAGCCATCAAACTCCTCAACTTCAACCCAAGTTGTACCTCCATCAGAAGTAGCAAATACTTTATTTGGAGTTGAATTAACTGATGCGTACAATCTGTTTGTATCCGATTTGGATGTTGCTATTTCAATTCTTCCACCACCAAACTTAGCTTTACTTGGTAATACCCATGTACTGCCAGCATCAAATGATCGGATAACTCCTTGTGTAGTTGTAGCAAATAGAGTGTTAAAGTTTTCTGGATTTGCTCTCATATCTTGAATTCTACCAGGTGTATAAACTTCACTCCAAGTAGTACCTCCATCAGTAGTTTTATATATTCCAGAGTTAGTTGCAGCAACAACAATATTTTCATCCGTTGGATCAATAGCTAAACGGTTTACATAAGAGAAGTGAGGATCTGCTGCAGTTGTAGCCAACTGTATCCAGGTTGCACCTTTATCGGTAGTTTTCATAATGCCATTGCCTTCAATAGCATCCGCATTATAAAATCCTTCGCCAGTACCAGCATAAAGAACATTTCTATTTGATTCAGCCATTTTAAGAGAAGTCACAGCAAGGTTAGGAAGATCATCAGTTAAGGGCATCCAACTTGAACCTGCATCAGTTGTTTTCCAAACACCTCCACCAACGGCACCAGCAAACCAAGTACTATGTGTTGCATCATCAGAATCAACAACAATAGCTCTTGTTCTTCCACCAACATTGGCAGGTCCACGCTCAATCCAATCAAGTGCGTCCATAACATTATTAACTGAACTCTTCATTAAACTAGTAGCTCTTTTAGCTTTTGCTAATTCAATAAACCTATAATTCCTTTCATAACTTGGTCCTGTTTCACCAGGAGCCGTTCTTATTTTTGCGTGAACTTCAGCAAATTTATCAGGAGCATCAGTTTTTGCAATACCTTTTACTCTTTGTTTTTTTTGCGACCAGTTTTCTGAGCTTACTACTTTCGCATTTGTTTTGTTTATTTTAGAATATGTTTCTATTTCTTTCTTGGTAAAACTATTTGTTTTCTCTTCCATCCAATTTGAAGTTAATACCAAAGACATAGCGGTTATAACTAGAAAAGAAATTAAGAAAGTAAATTTTTGAGTTTTCAATGAACTCCTCCATTAAATTTAGTTTTTAAATTAGTTTTTACGTTTAAGATGTACCCATTATTTGATTCTACATTTTTCTGTATCATGCCTGGATGAATTTCAACCCTCACTTCAAATTCTGAAACCCATAAAACATTTCCGAGGGGAATAGTTTTCTCCTCAATAATTTTATTTTTATCAACGTCATAAATAAAATATTGAATTGGATTATTACCAGCTAACTTTGATTTAGTTTGTTTTCTACAAATAACAAACTCTTTGGAAAGATTATAATCTAGAGAGAATTGCTCACCAAATTTTTCAGAAGCAATCTCATTTATATCAATTTTAGTAATTGTTTTTGATTCATCAATTTTATTATCAACTGATGTACAAGAAACTAAAAGATATAATAGCACAACTATATTTATAAATCGTAGCAAAGTGTTTTTTTAATGTTTTTAAAGAATTACAAAATAAGAAGTTAATTCGGAATCTTCAAGAGAATAATAGAGGACTTATCTTAATATGGGAAAAATATTAGTAGGAAACTGTTACAGCAAATTCGCCAGTGTAATCACCACTAGCCAATTTACTATCGATATCCATTTCTCCACCAACCCATAGATAAAGAACACCAAATCCATCCTTATTTTGTAATGGGTAGGAACTACCATTTATAACAGATTGAGCATTACTATAACTTGAATTTGAATATGTAGTATTTATTTCAGGAATAAATTGTATTGAATTTTGTGAAGAATTATTTTGAGAAGCACTTCTGTTATTAAAAAGGGTGTTGTGATAATCTACTACAACATTTTTACCTGCATTGCCAGTAACTGCAAAGAGAATTCCCTTATCAGGTGTGCGTTGCAGCTTAGATGAAACTCCACTTTGAACTAATTCACCAAAATTCAAATCACCTTGAATTTGTTCAATTTGCAGAGCTTTAACAATAGTAATACTAACATTCGCTGAGGCTGTTAAATTACTTTGTCCAAGTGCAATACTTGCTAAAAGTATGTATGATAACACCAAAAATGCTATCACTTTTCCTATTTTCATATTTTATCTGGCTTGTAGAGGTGAAAAAATAACACAATATTACAAAATTGTCAAATATATTTTCACTTAAAATATTATCTAGAAACAATTATCGAAATTAAATTAGAAAAGTTTGGAAAAATAATCTGTGCTAATATGAAACATTTAATGTGAATTGACCGGTGTAATTTCCATTTTTTTGTGTTGCAGAAATTTTAATTGCACCACCTACCCATACATCTAATTGACCTATTCCTTTAACAAATGGAAGAGAATGTGAATCACCATTTTTAATTTTAGCCCCATCTTCTAGTTCAATATCAGGTACAAACTCCAATTCATCAATTGAAGCAGCTGCAGAAGGCACCCAAGCAACATTACTCATATTTACAGAATTAAATGTAAAAGTAACGCTTCGATTGGGAGTTCCTGAAACTATAAATAATTTACCATTTTGGGGAGCCAGCCTCTGAGTTATTGGTGTATCTGAAATAAATACTTCACCAAAATCTAATTCTCCTTGAGTGGAAATGATTGATAGTGGAATTACTAAGATTGCACTGGCAGAGGCATTCTGAGAAGCGAAAACTTTTTGTGAATAAATGTTGGTTATTGGGATAAAAAATATAAAGAATATATAAAAGAATTTTTTCATACATGTAAGTTAAAAAGAAGTGATTTATTTTTAAAGAAGTTTCTTTAAAACAGCAATGGCACTACAACCAATTTTGGTAGTAATGCCATCGCGGAGGACCATCTTTTCAAAATTTGTCCTCATTCATAATTTTTGGTCTAGTAGACTACTGCTACTGATATTGATCCTTCATAAACTCCATGTACTTGTGTACTTAAGATACTGATTGATCCACCTAACCATAGATTCAATTTACCAATTCCAGTTTCATTTACTAAAGGTAATGTAGCTCCTCCAGTAGATACTGAATTTACAGCATGTGTAGTACTACTTCCTGATTGATCCATAGTTGCAAGAAATGTTAATGTTTCATTATTATTCCATGCACTAGTATTTGTTAAAGTAGCATCATTATAAGTTATTGTAACATCTCTATTTGGATGACCTACTACCTCAAAATGTGCACCTTCTACATTTGATATACTTGGTGTTTGAGTTGATGATGTTAGTACTACTTCATCAAAAGTAAGGCTTCCACCTACTTGACTTATTGATAGTCCTTTGATTAAAGATATTGAGATGTCTGCTACTGCACTTGCTGAACTTTGTGCAAATACGTTGGATGAGAATAATAATGTAGCTAAAGCTACCGCTGCGATTGTTTTTTGTAGAGTTTTCATGTTGGTCCTCATGATAGTTATTATGTAATGTGTTTTCTTTTTTTTAGTTAAAATTTTTAACTAATGGTTGCTCCCTTCGTTACAATCGCTGTGCCAAACTTGTTTAATATAGATATTTTCGAACCTAACTTGTTATTTTTATTGGGTT
>Ga0164315_10003616_pt1 | contig 12002 bp, 29 predicted proteins | sample GuaBasSedimGuay6_FD_113737 | JGI IMG/M metagenome (GOLD analysis project Ga0164315, IMG submission 113737) | Subseafloor sediment microbial communities from Guaymas Basin, Gulf of California, Mexico - Guay6, Core 4569-2, 0-3 cm | ecosystem: Environmental > Aquatic > Marine > Hydrothermal vents... | reverse complement strand
TATTAATTTTAAAGCATATTTAAATTCCATTATTCCCCCACCTCTGATTTCTCACAAAAAGCGAATATCATTCACTTCTAGTCCCAAATTTATTTCTAATTTCTCTAATAGCATCCTCTGGACAAAGATGTGCATAAATTGTAGTTGTACTAATATCAGAATGTCCTAACAGTTTTGATATAGTATAAAGATCAACTCCGCTCCTTAATGATTCAGTTGCAAAGCCATGTCTTAAAGAATGAAAATGAATCTTAGGTTTTCTATCTTTTAATCCAGTCTTTTCACACGCATTAATAAAAGCTTTTTGTAATGCTCTTTGTTGGCATTTTAATGGAATATATTTTATTAAATGTGATCTCCAAGATAATGGTAATCCAACTATTCTATCTTTTGAATTTTTACCCATATTAACTCTAATCTGTTTTAGACTTTCAGAAATATCTTCTGGTCTTAAATTAACTATTTCACTAATTCTTAATCCAGATTCAAACCCTAACATAAAAGCTACTTTGTGATGTATGAAGTCTGTAACGTTTAGAATCTCAATGTACTCATTTTTGGAAACTTCTATTGGTAATGGTTTAACTTGAACTCTTTTTCCTTTTCCTGGTTGTATTGTTTGTCTTCTCATAGTTATTTTACGAATAGTTAGTTTAAATACTTTTCGGTTATTGCGAACTTCATTTAATTATTCCCTCGTGGTGTATTCGTTTTTGTTTCCTTATACGAAGCGTTTAATTTTTTAATATCATATCCGTATTCTCTATCAAGTTCTCCAGTACAATATTCTTTTCCATCCTTAGTAATAATAAACTCACCATCTGTTGCTAAATATAATTTTTCTAGTTCCTCATTAACTTCTTCTTCTGATTCAAAAATAGGTTCTTCTCCATCCATTCTAAAAAATATTTTATATTTTGCCATTTCGGTTTTTAGTTCGATTGCGTCCTCTTTTTATGTGTTTTACTATCGTAAGGCATATGTAAAAGCTTTTTATCTTTCGTCTTAGGTTTGTTTTCGGAACTTATTTTTTCAAGAGCAATTTTAACTGCCTCAGCTTCATAAAATTCAGTTCCATTTATTATTTCACTATGCCAAGCATTTAATGATTTTAATACTTCTTTTATTGTAATTTTCATAATAATTCAACATATCCAACCTTAGGAAAGACTTTCACTACTTTTAATTTCATCATAGCCCCAATAATAACTGATTTTTTCTTTGGGTTTTTTAAAAACAGCCTGTATTTTGTTTTTCCAAAAATAAACATCAAATCTCCATTAGAGCCAATTCCTCTTGCTCCAGCTGAGATAATATCCCCCTTTTTTACTGCCGGTGTCAATTCTTTTTTATTCTTCATAGTAATTTTTTGGTAGTATTATTTCAATACTAACTTAATGTATAGGTTTTTCTAATCCTTTAACCAACATATCTTCCATTTCTTTAACTTCTTTTTCTTTGAATTTTATGTGAATATAAAAAGACCCCCCTAATAGGAGGAAGTCTCTATCTCATCTTCAGATTCCATATCTTCAATCATCTGTGGTTCCTTATGTGAAACTATTTTAGCTATAGTTTCCAAAATCGGATTCTGGGCTTTAAGCACTTTGCCTGATTTATTGAACGCGAAGATTTCTTTCTTAATATCATCAAGTACATTTAATACTCTATTGGTTTCAGCATCTCGCTTATCTCTGACTGCTGATGCGTTGGCAAGTCTTTCAGCTCTTTCCTTAGCGACTTGTTCTCGTAGAACCTTTCGTTCAGCATTGATGTTCTTTAGCCTATCTTCCGTTGTCATTTCTGGGTTTTCCATTAGTTTTTCCTCCTTTTAATTAAGGTATTTGACTTATCGATTGATTCTTGCATTGAATCACAAAAACATGTTTCGCTACAAAAATGTAATCGATTTAATCTTATACTATGAGTCGAACTAAGCTTTAAATTGAATTCATGTAAATAAATCCATCCTTTTGAGTATGGGAATGGGTATAGCTCTTCTCCCTTTAAATTTACATCCTCAAATCTAAGTTCTGATTTACATTTACAGTGTTCACAAGTGAATTGTACTAGTTTTATTATTTCTATTTTTTTTACCATATTATTTCTTTTCCTCCAGCTCTTTAATTCTCAAATCCATATCCATCAATTCTAAAGAGTTCCCATCAACTTGTTTGGCAATCTTCTCCATTTCCTTAGCTCTCTTTCTTCCAAAAAAACAATCATCACAACACTGTCCATCCTCATGGACATGCATAAGGCAAATGTTATCATTCTTGTGTTCTTGACAAACCTGACAAAAATATACGGCGCTCATTTCATTTTGGAAAACTCCAATTCCACTTCGTCTCTCAAGAGAGAGAACTTCTGCCTAATTTTAGCTTTTAATTCTTCTTCAGAATCATACTCAATTAGCTCCTCAATCATCTCCAAGGTTACTTTATCAAAGTTTCTTGATGGGGCTAGTCCTATGTTAAATTTACTTGTTACCATTTACCTACCTCCATTGAAATTTTTATTGCTTCTGCCATTATAATCTACTCCCGAATCTATTAACAGCAATAACTTTAATTCCAGAATCCCTAAATGAATCTGCTAACCCTAATCCTACTCCAGATATATCTATTGCAATTTCTGAGATATTATATACCTCAGTGAGGTCGTGAACTATGTCTGCTAACTTACACCTTGCTAAAGCTCTTTGTCGATTATATTGCTCTATGATGGAGACTCTTTGTTTTTGGAGAGTAGCAATGCTTGAGTCAAGAACCATCAACTGAGTCTTAGTTTGCTTATCCATTATAAACCCCCTTAATCAACAAGGCAAGAAAAATAGCAAATTCAACACTCTTTATTACTGAGTTCTCAAGAACATCGTACACAAGGACTAATGCTGCGAATATCAAAACTGTAGAAATTCTACCCCAATTCATTGTGAAAGTCTCCCAGTAATTACTTTTAATTTTTCAGACATCTCTTCAATCGCAAGGTCTAGTCTGGTAATTATTTTTGCAATGTAAGCCTCGTCCTTCTTAATTCTAACAACACATAACCTTAATTCTTCTTCCTTAACTCTTGGGTCAAAGCTTATGAAATCGCAGAATTCTGAACCAGTACATAAAATATTGAATTGGATTTGAGTATAATATTTATTGAAATATTTCCCTGGTATTTTTTTATCAATAAGGGTATCTGTGTGATTTGTAGAGTTATATGGACACTTTACTTCTATTATCCCTTTTGTTCCCTCTATAAAGCCGTCAGGACTCCCACCAGCATAATCCTCGTAACCCTTCAATATTACAAAAGGTGATTCCATAACCTTAACACCATTTAATTTTTCATAAAGTTCGATTGCGTTTGGCTCATTCTCCGTGCCCCATTCCAATGGCGCGCCGCTAATTTGTTTTCTTTGTCCGGTCAATCTTTCAGTAATTTTTTCCTTAATTAGAGATTGTCCAGTTGTTGTGAATTTAGAATCTTTGGAACGGCCTGAACCCATACAATCTCCAAAAGTAGAGGCAGTAAATTTCCCAAGCCTTAATTTAAACCATTCATCTGTTCTTTGTTCGGGGTTTTGTGAGTCATAAGCTGTTTTAATCATTTCCATAATATATCTTAGAGTATATACTTTAAAAACCTTGTGTGAAGACTTTTCGCCTTTAATGTTTAAATCTAAATTCCAAAAAATAAATTCGCCTTAATATAATTTTTAATACTAATAATTACTAATGATTGTCAAATTAATAATCAAATTAAATCGCATAAAAAAAGCCCCAGTTTTACTTGGGGCTGTGTAATAATTAATTATCTAGGTAGAATTTCAGACTCTTCTCAATATCTATGAGTTTAATGTCTTCAATCTCCTTGATTTTTTCGTTGTGGTGGTCTATCTTCTGTTTATGATAGCGTATCCTCCTCTTTAGGTCTACTATCAATCGAAGTAAACCTCTTATCTTGGTTTTGTTACCCTTATAGTTAATCTGTCGAAATACTATCTTCAGCAACCTCCTCTACCTTCTCTTTCTTAGGAGATTTCTTCTTAACTTTCTCCTTCTTAGAGACTTCCTCTTCAGACGTTGGAGCAATAACAATAACATCGTTACCAGTCTGAATGTAACCTAACTGTTTACTGTCATTAATAATTAATCTACCCTCTCCTTCTACCATAGCAAGAGTTTCTTTGATTTGCTTTAAGTCGAATGAGATGTAACTCTTTCCATTAAATCGTGCTGAACTGAATAGCATCTTAATAGCACTAGTATCTGTTACACAAATACTACTCTCATCAGTTTCTATATCAAAAGCTAATCCATTTAGTTCTTCTTGTATCCCATCTGCTGAAAATTTTTTAACCCACCTTAATAGTGTGTGGTTGTTAAGTAGAGTCTTCAAAAATCCAATTTGTTTTTTCATTTGTTTGTACCTCCTTGTAATTGTAATAGTGTTAGTGGCTTGACCTCTTCTTCTTTCTCTTCTTCCTCAACCTCAATAATTGAACTCTCTCCACGAATTTCTTTTTCATAACAACTAATTGCCATGTTTAATCTTTCCAAACAATAAGTTCTATCCCAATCAGTTCCCTCTCTCTCAACTGAAATAAAACAGTCTCTAATATCTCTCATACAACTATTTATTGGAACTTCATCATAACTACAAAATTTATCCCTATTTTCACAAGGAACATTATTATTCCAGCCTTGTATTTCATTACAATACCACCATTCGCCTAAAAATTTCTTCTTTAACCAATTATTTTCCCAGTCTTCGTCTTTATTTCCGACCAAATCCAAAAATATGGGATTTCCACCTTTGAATTCAATAATACAATCACAACCTTCATCAATTTCAAATTTACCTTCTCCAATATCAACAACTACCTTTATTATTTTTAAGTGTTCTAACTCCTCATTTAAAAATTCCATTTTCTGTATGGCTCTCTGTTTATCAAACTCAACTTTTTTAACCCTCTCTTCTTCGTCCTTTATTTCTTGGGGAGTGTTGCCAAATAAATTAAGTTGTATCATATTAAGGTTACAACCTCATTTTCTTTTTGGACTTCTTCTGGTTTAACCCAAACAATTTGGTCAGGTGTCATCTCAAAATCCTTGCAACATTCAATAATAAATTCTTTTTTAGTTTCCTCATCTGTTAGTTTAATATCGACATCTTCATTATCAAACTTATCCCAATTTCTCATCTTCTTTCCAAAAGAATAAAGCCTACCTTTTCCTTGAATATAAACTTCATCTCCATTTAAAACAACAAAACATTCTTTTTCTTCTGTGACTTTCAGAATCCTATCATCAATTAATCTTAATTGGTTCATTGGCTACCCCTTAATGCAAGTGCAACATTGTTTTTTGACTGCACTACTGCACTAATTTTTTTCTTGATTGTAAAATATGTTCTTCTACTCTTGCCAGTTTTTTCTGTAAATTCTCTAGCTTGGTCTTTGACTGGACTAGCTCTTTGTATCAATTGCTCAACCAATCTTGTATCCTCATCAACCTTATAAGAATTAATAAACAACTCCTCAGCCTTACTCATATCGAACTTAACCATTTCAATTAAGTGTTCTAATTTACGAAAATTAAATTCGCAAACACTGGTCACATTATCCTTAATGATTTGCTTAATCCTAACATTCTGCTTATCTGTAAGCTTATTATTTCGAATAATCTTATATGCTATAGATATTGTCTCCTTAAACGAATAACTCATCTCAAAAAATATACCACGAGAAATAAGAGCCTTAAAATCCTCACTATGTTTATTTCCAATCTCATTAGCCAAAATGATTACCTTCCCAGTAAACTCGAACCGATTTGGAACACTCAATTTGTCGGAGGTTGTATCGTAGTTAACAAATCTTTTATTGCTCTCTCCATATAAACAAGCCTTTAATATTGCGATTATCTTTTTATCTTTAAAGATATTGTCTGTCAAATCATCAATCACAATCAACTTATCTCGATTGTCATAAATGTACTGATACAAACTCAGAGCAGTTGAGAACCCATTTTTATATGCGTACTCTTTGCCTTGTTTCCTTAAGATATTAAGAGTCGCATAGGTCTTACCTATCCCAGTTCGAGAGACACAGACCAAAGAATTAATATTTGACTCAAGCACTAGATTTAAATGATTCTCATAAATATCAACTTGATTTGTTCTAATGACTCGATTATTCTTTTTAGTCTTCCACTTCTCAATGTCCTTAAAGGTCATCATTTCTTTGTCGTGCTTAATCTCTAAGAGTTCGTTTTTCTTTCTGTCTCCATAGGTCTCCTCTGCCTTATTCTCAAGCAACTTCTTTAATTCGTCCTTGCCTATCTCCATTAGTTCCAACCGCTCCCTTCTATTTCTTTTCGGTTCTCGTCTCTCTCTGTGTTATAATCGCTTTCTTCGTTTTCTTCTATTATCTCATAACACTCATCACAATAAAACTCTTGTCTTCTCGGTCTAAAGTGTACATTGTCAGTACTTCCACAATCAACACATTCTCTTTGGCAAACCATTAATTTTCACGCTCCAAATTAAGAAACCCCATTTTTTTAATTTCCTTAATTGTAGCTATGCACAAACTCAAACTAATAACTTCTCCCTTACTCCTTGAAAGTATTGAATAAATCAAACTACTCTTTAAACTCTTATCATCTATAAGCCTAAAATCTTTTCTACCATTGAGTTCTACAAAAACCAAAGCACTATCAAATCTAATCCCTAAACACTCTCCCTCTTTGAATAGTTTCTTTATGTCTTCCTCTGTGATTGTGTTGTTTATTTCTTCCATTATATTATTTTATTAATTGGTTGACGGCTGAGAGTCTGCCAGAACTAAAAGCCCATTTAATTATTCCCAAATCTAACTCCGACAAATCCGTTTTTATTATTGCCTTAATCTCTGCGATTGTGTCGTTTAAATCCTTCTCTCTTTGTATTTCATTGTTTGTTTTTGCCATTATTATTTATAAAAATGTTCTACGCATGAATGACAATAAAAGAACACCTCCCCAATTTTATAAAATTCAAAATCATTAGGATACATTATTATACTCTTTAAGATGTCTGTTGATAACTCGCAAAAATTCACGAACTCTTCAACACTTAAATCTTCTTTGGTCTCTAACCACTCACAAAAAGAGTCCACCCCATTTAAACCTAATTCTTGATAGTTTGGGTCTACGCAATCACAAATAAATTCTTTATTCATTCCAAAGCCCTCATCTTTATACTATTTCCTTTTATTAATTGTAAAGAAGATAAGCAATAGAACCCACCACTTTTTTTATTTGGCTCTTCTCCAACCTTCAATAAATTGAATATGTGTCTACCGTCTCCTTCCCAAAACTCCCATAAAAACATTTTTTCATTTTGTTGGTTTTCATAGTCACCAATCACTTTTTTATTAAAATCATTCATTTCAAAACCCACCTTTTTCTATTCTTTAAAATGTAATCATCAGCCCAAGAACCTATTCTTTTTTGTTTATTTGGTAAAGTGTACCATTCCCGCCATAAATCTTTATAATTTAAAATATCATCTTCAAAAACAGGCTTTATGCCTAAAATATCATAAATTAATATATGTTTAATAAAACAGCAAGTGTCACAAAGGCTCATATTTTTATTTAACAATCGTTTTACACTCCAATGTAAGCCGTCTATTTTAACCATAGGAATATTATTTAAATGAATATCATCGTTAAACTTGTTTTGTAATCCTTCGACATTATTATATAAGTCCTCTACGAGTGACAAACAAGAGTTTTTATTTATTCCCTTCTTTATCTCGTCATACTTATTATAATGCTCTTTTGTTGTTAGTGTTTCTTTTCTTTCCATTGTATTTTTAGTTTATAGCCCTTCGGCTCTTGATTATAAAGCCCCAAAAAAATAAAGGTGGGGCGAAATTGTAATAATATTTTAAAGTCTTGATATGTATTGCAAAAGCTCTTTTTTAACTCTGTTTTTTAAATCGGTCATCTTGTCGGCATCTTTGAAAGATAGATAATAAAACTCTTTATACATTCTTATTCTAATATCTCCAGTTTTATTTATAACCTCTTCAATCTGCTTAAAGTCCATATCGTATAAGGTATTGAAGTTTAAGTCGAACTTAAACCCATAACCGAATTTAAGAAACTCTAAAAACTCCCTTATTCTCTCGGCTTTACAGTACCTATCAGACAAGCCCAAACAACTAAAACAAACCTCTTTAAGACCTTCAAACCTTGCGTTTATGTCTTTTATGATTTCTTCAATTGTTTTATCTCTTACATAATCACCCAAAACAAAATATTTAAGTTTCTCATCATTAAGAAGTTTTTTATTGTTAAGGTGTGGCATACATTCGCTTATTTTATCTTCTTTAGTATATCGGCTAAATAAACCAAAAATATATTTCTCTCTTTCATCAAAGCTTAAACTTTCACTATATGCCTTTTTAAACTCGTCACTGTTTGAACTGTTCCGACTCTTTAAAATATGCCTTTTAATGTTGTAAACATTAGCCTTTTTAATAGCATTATTCACAAATTTATTATTAATAACCTTTAACACATCACTAAAAGAGAACTCCGAAACATCATATTCTTTGACTTGTTCGAGCAAACTACTTTTAATCTTATTAATATTCATTTTTATTTTAATCCTCCTTTCAACTCTTCGAATATCTGAGTATAAACCGTTTGGCTTAGGGACTCATTATTTAACCGCGTCACCTTAATAAGTTCCGCTATTTTATCTCTTTTTTCCATTTTGTTCTTTTCTACCATAATACTTTTTAAGTTTAAACATGTTGTTACTATTAAATGCGACACCCTTTTAACAGCGCAACACACACACAAGGCAATAAAGAGTTTTAAAAAAGCTTTTAAGCTCTCTTCTAATTATATACATCGTCTTTGTGTATGTTTCCGTTCTTAAAACGCTGTCGCATTTATTAGTAGTAACGTGTTTATGCTATGTTGAGGATTCCAGTGGTAACACTTGGTATACCAAAATCGCTCCAATTTAGTTCAATTTTCTTCTTTTTTGGACTTTTTACAAATCGTACGTTTTTTATTGTGTGCCGTTTCTCTTTTTTGGACTTATAACGATTATACCAATCCTTACTGAACAATCTTACCATAAAAACCCAATCCTCCTTACTTCGTATATTATCCTTCTTTTGGAAGTCATTACACGCACCACAAACCAAACTTTTTTTATATAGTGCCTTACCACTCCCCACACCTTACTAAATGGAATACCTAATAAAGCACACCCACCCAATAAGGCTAACTGTGAGCCACTAGGTAACCAACAAGTAACTACACCATAACCAATAAGGCTATACCCTAGTATCTTAGTTATCTTACCAATAGGATTATACTTACTGATACCCTTACCATACATACCCATTCTATATATTACCTCATTATGTAGGTTGTTGTTGTTATTGTTCTTTTCTACCATAATATAACTAAGCATTGGTAGTATATAAGTATATGTGTATTAGAGTACAATAATACATACCACCATATAGGACACATAGTTTTATAAAGGACTTTTTGAGATATTTAGTTGCTCTTTTTGTTATTGTGTTGTAGTACCATAACTATATAAAGGGATATATTGGGGATTTTGTTGCTACGGGGTGGTAGTGAGTTTTTGTGATATGGTGATATAGTAGTAGCACACTCAGATTTTTTTTTGAGAAATAAGGTGAGTATATACTCAACTGATAAATTATGTACTCAATTAAGGAAATAAGCATAAAAATATCCCAAATTATTTAAATAACAATAACCTCTAATTAGTATGGATAAAAAAGGTGCTGCCATATCAAAAAATATCAAGAATAAACAAGAATGGGAAAATGTCGCTGTTCGAGAAAATATGGGTCGGAAAGTTAATACCCATAAATTCGATGTTGATAAATTGACACTAGTTTTAATGGGTGATGAGCATATGGGTTCAAAATTTTATAATGAAAATATGCATGATAGGAATTTAGAATGGTGTTATGAGAATAATGTTCCAATAATTCTTATGGGAGATGAAATGGAGACAGCCACTAAAACTTCTGTAGGGGCTGGTGTTTTTGAGCAAAATGAGATTGTTCAAGGTCAATTGGAAATGATGATTAAAAAATATAAGCCTTTGGCTGAGGCTGGTCTTATTCTTGGAAATCACATTGGTAACCATGAGGCAAGGGTGTATAATTCCTCCGGAGTTAACCTTTCAAAGATAGCATCTCAAATGTTGAAGATTCCTTATTTGGGAGTAGGTGCTGCTCATATCTTCCGTGTAGGAAAACAATCTTACACAATGTATACTACACATGGTAGTTCGGGCGCTAGACTCCCACACACAAAAATAGCAAATACAATTAAGTTATCCAATATGATTGATACCGATATCTATGCACAAGGTCATCTTCACCAATTATCTCACCATACCCAAAATTACTACAAAATTAATAAGTCAAAGAAAACAATTGAGGAATCACAAAAACATTATATTATTACTGGAGCTTATTTGGACCACTGGGGAGGATACGCACAAATGATGAGTATGGAGCCAGCAAGAATTGGAAGTCCGAAAGTCAAGTTATCCGGTGAAGAGAAAAGGGTTCGAGTGAGCTTGTAATGAAAGATAAGAGTATAGATGATATGTTTCCTAGTTCTAATGATATTTTGGTTTTCCCAGTCTGTAATATTAATATGGATAAGGACCAGCGTATGACATATATGCCAATTAATAATTATGTTTGGATCCATAATTCTGGGATTTCTCATATTGATTTCTCTTCAACCGGAGCATATGCTTGGGATTCTTCAATTAGTAAAGTTTAAATAGTATATACTCTACTAAATTATATGATTAATTTAAAAGTAACAATGAATAGTGAAGAGGGGTTTAAATTTAAAAATTTTGCTTGTGATAATGTTAAGGATTTTATCAGACATGTTTTAAATAGGAATCAAACTGCGCTTAACTGGTATGAGATTATTCCTGGAACAATTATCAATGTGAAGAATATTTCTAGCATAACTACTGTTGATGATGATGAATTAAACGCTCCTGAGGAAGTGGTAGAATCAGAACACTCTATGATTGATGGTGAAGAGGTTATTTTGAAAGAAGATTTAAAGAATGTAGAGATTTTTGAAGATAAATCGCCACTTGAATAATTTTATGATTAAAGCATTAGAAATTTTATTAATTGAAGAGATTACTGCTGCTGAGAAAGCACAGGATAGGAAAATTCCACTCCAACCAATTATTGATATTTATGATAATATTAAAAGTGAATATTTCCTGAGCACAGTTAGAGATTATCTTTTTGGATTCGAACAAGAGGTGAAAGTTAATGATAATAATAGATACTAGAGAACAAAAGCCCATTTGGGACCCAGCGAACTTCAATGTGATTAAAAAGAAGCTAGATGAGGGTGATTACACAACTGATGAACTTTATGAGCTAGCACATGCTGAGAGGAAGTCTGGAGCCGATTTATATGGTTCAATAATACAAGGTCATTCCAGATTTAGAAAGGAAATTATTCGGGCCGCTGAAAAGAATTTGAAATTCGCAATATTCGTCGAATGTCCAAGGGAGATGTTTTTCCGAAAAAGGTTTCCAGGAGGATACCGGTGTAAAGTTTCATATGGACAACTTAGAAAAATAATTGATACTATGATTGAGAAATATTCTTTGGATTTTATTTGGTGTGAAGATCGTAATGATATGAGGGATAAGATTTGTGTTTGGCTAGTCGAGAAGAAGTTTGAGTTGATAGATGAGGGCAGACTTAATGAAAAAGAAAAAACAGAGGAAATCGGGGAAGAATCGAGTTCGGAACTACAGTCCGACTAGGCATCATGTTATTCCAAGTTCTAGAGGGGGCTCTTCAGACCTTGAGAATATCGCAACAGTCCCACATATTAAACATCAGGACTATCATATATTATTCGACAACAAAACACCAGGAGAAATAATTAAATACCTTG
>Ga0164315_10003615_pt1 | contig 12004 bp, 10 predicted proteins | sample GuaBasSedimGuay6_FD_113737 | JGI IMG/M metagenome (GOLD analysis project Ga0164315, IMG submission 113737) | Subseafloor sediment microbial communities from Guaymas Basin, Gulf of California, Mexico - Guay6, Core 4569-2, 0-3 cm | ecosystem: Environmental > Aquatic > Marine > Hydrothermal vents... | reverse complement strand
TGTTACTTTCTGCATTTCCGGCAAAAAGAGAAGGTACAGAAAAAGATGTAAGTGTAACAACAAAAAGGGAAAAAACAACAGGAAGTAATTTTCCACCAAACATTATTGCATTTCCTCTCGTCTCTTAATATTTTCAATTGCCAGAAGAAGCAAGTCACTTACTTCACGTTCATCATCTCCTATTATAACCTGTTTATTGATCCGTTTGTACGAATCAACAAGAACAGAAAGGCTGTCCCTTGTTCCACATTTTAATAGTGCAGTAGCCCCACGCCGTAAAACAGCCAGGTCACTGGATTGAACCAATGGAAGAAGATCTTCCTGTGAAGGTGGTGAGATTGTAGAACAAAGTTCAAATGTCGCTGCAGATGATACCTTATCATTTTCAGAGGTTTTAAGCTCTTCCAATATAGAAATTACATCGTCAGAACCATCAAAAGATGAAATCCCCTCAATTACCGCAACCTTAACCACTGAAGAATCTATCTTAAGACACCTTTTTATATAATCTAATGCAAAGGGACCACCAATACCTGAAAACGCTGCTGCCGCTTTAATTCTCAATGTAGAATCTTCACCATTATTGATCACAACATCAAAAAGAGAATCAAAAACCTGAAGGATACCATCACCATTTGCAAGATTTGAAAAAATCGCCTTGATAGACTCCTCAATGTGAGATTCTTTCTCATTTAAAAATGCAATGACCAGACTCTGGTAATCTAATGGAACATCAAGTTTTGACAAACCCTTAACAGCAAGAGCCCTTTTGGCGCAATCTTCATTAGCCAATTCCGCCGTAAGAATTTTCACAACATCTGTAAATGGTGAAAGAACTCCCAGTAAATACAAAGCGCATCGTTGTCGCTTAACATCCTTACTTTCGAGTTCGGAGATGACTATTTTTTCCATTCGTTGACGATTATTGTGCCACTGGAGCTTAATTACATTGGCTTTAACTCTTGGAGAAGGATCATTTAGTAACAAATCAACCTGCTCATCATTAAGTTCCATTGACAGTCGATCCATGGCCTCAACAGCATTTGCCCTGACCCGCGAATCAATATGAGAAAGATTGACGAGAACAACGTCACCAACTTCTTTAGAAGATATGTAACTATCAATAAAAGACAACATTGATGCAAGAACTGCAGGTGTTTTTTCCAAAGAAAGTAGTTTTGAGAATAATGGTGGTTCAGAATGGAGAAAATCATAGCCGTATTTTTGAAGGAAACAATGCCTGACAGCAGACCTTTTGTTTTCAAGTAATTTCAAACACAAAGCCTGAAAATTAATTTTCAAACCATCGGCAAACCCCAGAACTACAGTAATCAAATCAGGGAGAACGCTTTCGGCAACATAGTCTAAAGCCTCTTCCAGAATCGGAAAGACTTCTTTATAATATTCTAACTCACACTGATCATATCGAATAATATCTTTAAGACTATGGCGGGCTATTTCTTCATCATCATCACGAAGAAGACAAATCAATTGTTTTAGAAATTCATCAGACAAGAATAACTCCAGAAAATATATAATAAGCTGTTAAATAAACTGAAAATGCTACTTAAACAGATTTCGTTAAACAAATTTTGCTAAACAAAGAAAAATACCAGCAACCTGTTAATACATTAAACAGCCTGCTGGTAGATCATACCACGAATCCCCCCCATTTTTTCATCTCAATTTACAAAATTACGATATAAACCTGCTTGCCATAGCTCTGACACCATCTGCCGGATCTGACAACATCTCTTCTACATAAGGCCTACAAAACTCTGCCCCGATAGTACCCAGACCATAGACACTACCAGCCCTAATGTCAGGAACGTCTGACAGCAACATTGACTTTAACTCTGTTACAGCTGACACAAGGCCGGCATCCCACAAAGCAACAGCTGCATTAACTCTCATTCTTGGAGTCCCGCTACGCATACATCTAATCAAAGCAGTTCTAATAGACGGTACGTCCACCCTCTTTTGCAGAACTTCGATGGCATTGGATGCAATCCGGGGATTGTCAGAATCCAGTAAATCAACTATTTTTTCAATTCGGCCACACGAGCCTGCTTCCTTTAGCAATGACAAAGCATTTGCTAAAGACCTGCTATGAGACTCTCCTCCTGTTGACAGTTCTTCGATTCTTGAAACAAGAGTTGAAACAACTTCTTTACTGTCAACTTCAAGACATTTTTTAAACAATCTTGTCCTAAAGATATTTGTACCTGAAATAGCCATTGCAGTGAATCTTGGGATCATTTCTTCCGGGTTAATTTTTAGCAATGACTCAGCTGCAGCTGCTGCCTCTGTTTCATCAATCCCATTGTAAATGTCCAAAAGAGTCTCAACAACCATTTTATCCGGACCTGTACGCCCTAATGCTGCAATATATACCAATCTTTCATGACGTTCTTCAGCATCCTCAAGCATATCAAGCAAGACAGAGTTTCCCATTATCCACAGTGACAAGGCAGCTTCAGCTCTTACCCTACACGACTTATCTTCAAGCATTAACTTGAGAACAGGTGCAATACCTGGAATTGCACGATACCTCAACCCTTCAACACAATTGGCTCTAACTCTGGCATCAAAGTGAGTTAAGTGCTCCTTAAATATTCCAAATGTAATTTCCTTGTTCATTGCGCCAAGGGCTTTTATTGATGTTGCGGCAATATGATCTTCTCGTTTCTCTTCAAGAGATGATAAAAAGAGTTCACTGAACCTATTTCTTGCTTCAGGATAAGCTGAAAGCAATGATAATGCTTTATTTCTGATTTCCCACCGCAAGTCATTTTCAATAATTTCAACCAAAACTGTCCAGCTTTTTTGCTTCATTGTTGAATCTACACTACATACTAATTCCAGGGCATCGTCAACACCGAGTAACTCAATCACTTGGGCAACAAGTTCCTTATCAACAGCCTCAAAGTCACTTTCCCTCAACATGCGTCTTACTTCATAGGCCAAATAATGAGGGTCAACTCTTTTCATAGGTTCACCAGAATTCATTCTATCTCCTTATGTTACATCTGCCACTTCTTTTATCAGTTATTACTTGCTGAATATTTCACTAATGAAAATACTCAGCAAATATTAAACAATTCACTTAGTGACGTGCTTCGTCTATTTTTTCTTCTCATCCAAATGTTTCACTCCAGGACATTTAACCTGACTTAACTACGAGGATTTTATTCCATTATTTCAAAATCGTCTTCTCCGGTTACAATATCAGATGCTTCCATCTCAAGATCCGGTGTTGCACCAGGTTGTTGCCCCTCAGGCTGAGCAGCTAACTCTTCAGCGCTGTCTATGCCCGACCAGGGAATTGTTCTGAATTTATCCCGCTCACGGCTTGCCTGATTATCCATGAGTGTAACCTGAAGATCGTTGTTTGCAATATTTGTTACCACAAAGGCTGTTCCATCAAGAAGCTCACCCTCTTTTACATACCAGGGAATGGTTCGGTCAGCTCTCTCTAAAATTGCCAGTCTTTGACCACCAACATGAGCCACACCTCTAAAGAAAATAGTATCTGCCATCATCTCAGAACCCATTGCAGCTGCTTTTTGTTCCCTCTTCATCTTCTCAACCTGTCGATCGTTTAGACCAATAGGAAGCCATATATTCGTTGTTTCATATAAAATTTGATCATCATTGACCATTTTAAGATCCGGGTTTTTCATGTTTTTAAGCTTTAACTTCAAGTTTTCACTTAAGTTCGGAATATCACGAGGTGTTAACACCTGTTTTTTCTTCCTTTGAGCCGGAGCAGCCCTGCCTCGACTTGCTGTACGGGTTGTAGTTCTTCTCGAAGCTGTTGCTGCACTTCTTCTGCGCCCGCGAACATCAGACGATCCTCCACTACCTTTCATATACTTCCGGCCCCATACAACTGCCATAAACAACAAAATGACGCCAAGAACCTTAAGCATATTTTTCTCTTTGGCTGTTATCGCTGCCATTGTATGCACCTCTTTCTTAAAAACTCTACTAAAGTCAGCATTCTGTCAAACTATGCTAAAACTAAAATTTAACTAATTAACTCCGAAATAAGTCTGAAACTCTATAAATACTTCCATATTATGTTTTGGATTATCAAATGCACCAATATCAAATTTCTTTATTCTAAAGATTCGTTCACTTCGATAAATTCGAGCAAGAAATAACTTGAAAGCCTTATATTCACCTTCCAGTTTCAAACTGAAATTAAAGGTAAATGCACCTTCCATCCTCTGCACTTGAGAGTTCTCAATCTTCCAGATTTTAATGCCCAGTTCTTCTACAAGAGCAAGTATTTCCTTGATGACCTGAGGTTTTGTATTTATTGATGGCAAAAAATCACCATATTGTTCCATTTCAACTTGTTTTTCTTTTACCTCTTTACGATATTGTTCTGCTTTCTTATGGGCAGTAGTTTTCTCATTCCGTAAAGATATCCCTGAACTTTTCAATCTCTTTTCATCAAGGCCAAGTGTTTTAATCTCACGACGCATACCTGAGGTATAGCTGGTCCAGAAATAGACATTTGCTCCAATAGCTAAAAGTAGAGCTAAAAACAAACCAAAGAGTTCTGCTAATGTAATGTTCCGTTTTTTCATAATTAACTACAACCTTCCCTATCGTCCATCAAATTCAAATTCCATCTCAAACTTGGCTTTACCCTGTACAGCTTGATCAACGTGAAAGATTTGAACACCTCTAAAGTTAATAACTGTTTTTTCAACTTCCTTACCATCGACTGCAATTCTCAACAATGATGTTGAATTATTCATTTTTGACTCAAAAAGAAGAATATCATCCCAGTGTCTGGCAACACCTGACAAATTCCATTTTGCTCCGCTCCCCTTCTTAAGATCAGCAATAGCAACCCGCCTGTCTCCTGTATCAGGGTTAGTAGGAATTGCTCCTTCCATAGCCTCAAAAAATCTGAGAAAAGGAAAATCATCAGATCCCAAAGCCTGTTTTATGAACCGGAATTTTGATATAAGCTCACGAATTTCACGCTGAGGATACTTAACCTTATCGATTTCGTTCTGCAGCAAATGAATTGTCGTTTCAGCAGATTGAACCTTTTTTCTGGCAGCATTAAGTTTTCGTCCATAGTTCATTGCAGTAAAAGCACAAATTACAATTGAAATAAGCCAGGTAGCCCCGACTACAACTATCAATTTCGTATTTCGCCTGACTGACTTATATTGATTAGGCAAAAAATCACAACATACTTTCATATCAACCTCAATTCCTGCAAAAAGCGCCTATTGCCGGTGTCAAAATATTCTTTTCATCTGCAGATAACTCGTTCATGTCTTTATCAACAATAGATACAATATCTGCCCCCTGCTTAACCTGTGTATTCAAGTGGCCTCCAAGTACAATATCTATGTTAGAAAAGTTTGCACCTCCACCTGTAAGTATTACTTCATCTACCTTAAATTCGCGAAATCTTGCAACATAATGTTCTGTAATTGTAAAAACACCTCTTACAAGTTCTCCGAAAACTGGCTTTATAACCTGATAGTTCGCAATTTTATCCTGTTCAGGAACAAATTCTGGAAGAAAGAATACTTCATTCTTCTTGTAATCTTCCGCTTCATCTTCCCCGAGTTTAAAGTGTTCCTGTATTTTTTCAGTAAAAGCCTTGCCTCCGACTAACATGGAAGCATCTGATCCAATTGTACGTGTGTGGATGGTAGTCAACTTACCTTGTTTAAAAATTGCAAGAGATGAGGCTTTGTGCCCAAAGTTCAATATTCCAATGTTTTTCTCCAGATTCTCTGACATTATCAAATAATCATGGAAAACATTTATTGCATTAAACAGACCCATATCAACATAAATAGGATTTGGCCCCCTGTTTTGAACTTCCGTTCCCACGCTAAGAATATTTGCTCTTAAGATAGCTGCAATAAGTACGAGTGAGTTAGCATGAAGATCTCCAATGTTTCGTTTCTCTTTACACCAAAGCTCTGAATCACTGTCAGGAGGGAGCAAAGAACCAATTTCCTGCTTGACCAGTTCGTGTTTTTCCTCATCAACAGCCTTGTTAGGGATAGCTGCCATATTAGCCAAAAAGGCGTAATCAGGAAACAATAAAAAGACGTTATCCTTGCCACAACCTGAGTCCTGAACAAGCTGACTGAAAGCTCTCCCGAAATTTTTTGGTATTTCTACTGTCTCAGACGGATCTGTAGAAAAAAGTTGTTCCTGTGGAGCCTCGACAAGGTTATATGCATCAACTTGATACTTTAGTGTATCAAGCTGCTTTGCCTTAACGGACTTTAAATACCTTGAACCCAAATCAATGACAGTCTTATACTTACTGAACAACATTATTTATTCCATTCGATTGTTATTTTATGGCATAAAGTTAAGCTTACGGGAAAAGCAAACTTAATGTCCATCTACATTAAATATACATTCTCTGATGGTTTATCGACAATTGTTATGTCCTTTCATTAGTTTTTTGTTATCTTTTCGGCCCAAAAAGCACTATAGTCTACTGAAAATGGTTCAACCAAAACCAAAGTCAGGGAAACAAATGAAGGCAGACAGTTCATTCGTCAATTGTTAATTAACAAATAAAGATAAAATAATAAAAAAATTATGAGTGACAAATTAAAAAATAGACAAAAAGCTGATAACAGAAACAGAAACAAAGAAGATATATTGGCTGCGAGCCTGGCGACCTGCAAACTCAATTTTAAATGCCTTTGGTATAAAAATATTTCTTCCACAAACCTTCGAGCCAGACAAATCATTGAAATGTCCAAACTTGCGTCTGACGAAACTCCTTCCCCAAAAAAAGATCCTGTTCTAATTGTGGCAGATGAACAAACCAACGGAAAAGGTCAAAGAGGACGAAACTGGCATTCTCCAGCAAAATCAGGGCTCTGGTTCTCAATCTTATTCTATCCTGAGTTGCCGTTAAGTAAGATTCCAGGTTTAACGATAGAGACTGCAAAAGCAGTACAGCAATTTCTTCATCATACTTTTTCCATTAAAAGTAAAATAAAAGATCCTAACGATCTACTGGTTAACGGGAAAAAAATCTGTGGAATTCTTGCTGAAAGCGACACAATTGCTGGAAAATACAAACCTGAATTTGTTATAATTGGAACCGGTTTAAACATTCAAACAAATTTTCCAAAAGAATTAAGTACTATAGGAACGTCGGTTAAAGAACATTACAAAGGTACGATACCACCAGCTGAAATTCTTATTGGCAAACTCATATCAAAAATGGTGGAGATATTCCCTCAAGAATGCTTCATACCACAGACATCAATGCCCTGCTTGTGCGCAGAAGCAAGTAAACTTGCACCATAAGCCCCTGTGAGAACCGGGTTCATTTTATTACCTGCAAATTTAACATCAAAGCTACTCTTATATTTTCTCTGAATAATCGTGCTAATTTCAGAAACCAACTGGTCTCCAACCTGACAGGAACGGGCACCGGTAATTATTGCAAGAGTGAAAGGACAAATTAAATTTAGTTCCATTAAATTCCACGCCACATGTTTTGCAAGATAACGTATTACCTCAACTGCTCTAAGATGATATTTATGTTTCTTTGCTGCTGCTGCCTGATTTATCTCAGGAATGTCAAGAGCACCTAGAGCACCTGTTATGTTCTGTCTGGAAGCATAGGCCAGTTCTGCACCAGCACTCAAATAGGCAAGACTTGATCCTTTATAACAATCAAGCGTCCGATCTTCCCAGAAATATTCACACCCCGAAGGTCCTGACAAGGGAAGTCCATCAAGAAGAACACCAACAGAAAAACTATTCCCAAGTGATGCACTGCAAATATCCCAATGTTTATAGAAAACGCCTGCAGCAAAGGATTGAGCTTCCCTGTCAGAGTGAAACCATACGGGACATTTCCATTGATGATTGAGAGCTTCCAATACCCACTTAGCCTCAGGTAACATTTTTTGCTGACATGCTCTGGAAGTAACTAAAGTAATAGTAGCAAGTGTTGCAGTTTCTGTTGGAATCGACCGGCTTCCAATTTCAACTGTTTTCTTCACGGCCTCTTGAATTGCCCTGCCTATATTTTCAGAAGAAACATCAGTAGACAAAGCCATATTGCGATCAATGCAAGAAGGAAACATTCCTTTATAAAGAGCCTTACCATCAAGGGCAATATAAGTTTTTATTTTTTCAAGGCCAAGATCCAATCCCAGATACAACCCCTTATAATCCGTTTTAAAATGTTTCAGGTGTCGCATTTTATTGTTTGCCCAGTGACCTAGACTATTGGCCGTACGTTCGAGAATCGACAAAGTACGAATTTCAACTTCTTTACCACCGGTAACAACCTGTTTTAAAGCAGTATACACACCATTTCTGTTCATCTCATTCTTCATGTTTTGAATCACAGCATCAGCATCACGACTACTTAACCCTGACAAGCCAATTGTATTACCGCCGTACACATGAAGAAGGTGATAAGCTCTACTTACCAGGGTCTTTACAATATTATCCCGCTCCCGAATATCTGACTTACTAAAGGATGGCAGATCAAGTCTTTGAGGTGAGCAACCTTCAATATGTATATTAACAGACATTTTTTCCCTCTCTTAAATTAACCGTTGCCGCAATGACCAATTGTTTCGACAAACCTTACATTACCTATCGGCAATTACAGACCCGTATTTTATTAAGCTCCAGATTTCATCATATTTCATTTAAAGATTATGTTATGCTTTTTCATATGGACAATAATATACAAGTTGATGACTCATCGTTGAGCGAACTCCTTAAAAAGGATGCTTTTTTCGATAGCTTCAAAATACTTGACCATCTGGGTTCTGGTGGAATGGGAGATGTTTACTACGCTCAAGACACTGAAAAATACATTAATGTTGCATTGAAAGTGCTTGACCATAATCATCCAAAATATGAAAAACTGATTAAACGATTTATTCTGGAAGCTGAAATCTACGAAAAACTCTCTCATCCAAATATTGTTGCAATAGTTGCCAGAGGAAACTTTGAACACTATGATTATATGGCTTTAGAGTATATTCAAGGCTGCTCTCTTGACACTCACTTGAAGGAAAACCCTATACTTCCCCTTTCTGAAGTTACATCAATTCTTGTAGATCTGATATATGCGGTTCACGCATCCCACCAGCGAGGGGTTATTCACAGAGATATCAAACCTCACAATATTATGATTACTGAAATTGGTACTGCAAAACTAATAGACTTTGGAGTTGCAAAAGAAGGTTCGGTTTTATCTTCTGATAATGAGGATACCAACGAAACAGATATTGAAGAAGTACATGGATCTTCCATGTCAGGAAACACACTTGGAGGCTCATCAGCTGACGGTACAACAGGAACAGGTCATGTCGTTGGCACTATGGCATACTCATCTCCTGAGCAATTGCAATGTCAAAGGATTGATGGAAGAACAGATATTTACTGCCTTGGACTGGTATTATATGAGCTTCTAACTGGACTGAGACCAATATCAGGAAACACTGTTGCAGAAATACTGTTGTCTCAATCCAATCTTGATGGAAAACTGGTTAAACCTTCAGAGATTCGAAGCGAAATACCTGTGGAACTTGATGATCTCGTCACAAAAATGATTCGATACTCTCCTGCTGAAAGGCAACAGTCATCTCTTGAATTAATTGAATCTATAAATAACCTTGCCTTTTTTGAAAGTGACAGCGATATTCTTGCCACAGCAACCCGACAAAAAGCAAGTAACAGAAACCTTGCAAGTCTTGAGCTATCAGATACACATTACTGGAAGGCAATGGAACTCTTTGAAGAAAGAAACCTTGTTGAGGGGATGAAAGAATTTGACAAACTATGTTCAATGGTTACCGAAATTCCCCGAAAACTGGCCAAAACAATGGGTACAAAACTTGATCATATATTTCTGACGATTTACCCCATTGTCCCATCTTTACAAGGAGAACTACCTGAAGTTTATTTAAATGACCGAATTGAGTACATTGACTTTATTAAACTTCTTTGCCAAATGACGGTCAACTATCATAAATTGAGTAGACCTGTATCTTCTGCCATAACCTGGTTAAGATTAAATGAATACCTTGATGAAGCAAAAAATGAAAGAACTGATGTATATGATGAATGCCTCAAAATATATGAGAAATTCCAGGATAGAAAAGAATGGAAAGCAGCAGACAGGTATCTAAACAACTTAATTGATACTATATCGAGAAATCCTGAAAAACTTGATGAAAATGACTCTCCATCTCAAGTCACCTCAAATACAATCATCCACATACTGAATCAACAATATGAAGCAGCTCTTGATAATGTCCGAAACCTCCTGAAACAAAGCAGAAAAAATAACAATGCCGTAATTTTAACCGCACTTATCTTAGAACATATGAATATTCATATTCCATCGTATGTTGATGAACATAAACTACATATAGAACTTTACCTGATTCTTGGATTATTTACTCTAGCTGGTGATGAAATTATCAACACATTGAAAGAAGACCCGACAGACATTATGAGATACCAGGAAGTAGTTGATATATACATAAGAGCGGGACTTGAAAAAAAACTCTGGGAAATATATTATAAAATGGGGGTTTTGCTGCTAGATCAGGGAAGTTTTAATGAAGCCCGTGTTCTTATGAAAAAAAGTCTGTCACTATCTCATAACTCAACAAAAATTATGATTCAACTCAAAAAATTGAAAAATATTCACAAACTTTTTTCAATTAGTGAATTATCAAGAATTCTTCACGAACCGGCTGCCCAATCTTAAATTTGTTTGTAGAGCAAAACCAGGCACCACAACAATACTAACTCTGTAGCGACATCAACAAAACCGCCAGAGCTGCCTCCTGAGAAAAGAAAATGAAAAACAAAGTATAGGACTGTAGCCACAATTAAAGGAATAAACCTGGAAAGATAAAAACCCATCCATATACCAGTAAGTCTCATCAAACCAAAATAATCGACAGTAGTTGTAATCTCTCTATTAGATGTAACCAACATTCCGTCAGACCTTTTCACAGAAAAAAGAGGCACTGTACTCTTGAAATTCAATGAAGGTGCCACCTGCAATGAAGGAAGTGACCATCCTATAAAATTTACAACCGCATCTGCTGAAGGAACATCTGCAGGCAAAGGAACTACCAGACCGGTATCATAAATCAAACTACCTGGTCCTTCAATCAACGCATCAAATTCCTCTGGTCGCAATAATCTTTCATTATCAAGAATTGTTCGTTCGAAGAAAAATTCAAAAAGAGCCTCTTTTAACTTCGGACTGTAAGTACTTACTCTTAATATTCCTTCAGGTGAAAGTGATATATATTCAAGATTACCTGTCTTCTTTCGAATATTAATTTCTTCAGGCGAACGACCAGGAATATAACCTAACCTGCGAACATCTTCTGAAGTAAGAGGGCTCTTAATAAACCATATTTTTGTCATCACAGGAGAAAGCTCTCCAATGGCATTCAAGCTATCGACTCTGGAAAGGAAAAAAAGCCCAAAATCATCAAGAGCATCACAAAGGAAGCCTTCTGCATCAAGATAGTCATCAAGATCAGTTGTCAATAGATGTTCACTGTGAACATCATAAACGAGCATATATGAACCAGGACAATGAGAACGAAAAAGAAAAGCTATTTCAGATAAAGTCACACCGGAAAAAGATATGTCTGTACAGCCATCGTCTGTTTTATTTGCTTTTATTTCAGCGTACTGACTCAAAGTGGACAGCTTCCTTCCCATTCACCAATGTAAAATAGTTATCTCTATCATCAGGCATTGACCACTATCTAAAAATACTCTCAACCATAGTAAGATACTCTAATTTACAAAGATACACAACTGAAGTTTCAACCGTGTGAACTCAAGATTTGGTGAAAATCGCAGGGTAGTGTATACTGACTTTTATATCCATTACTAAAAAGATGCCGTCTGAAGAAAGTTGAATAAACTTGAATATTTTAAATAAAACTATCGGGAAATACCTTATTAAAGAAGAATT
>Ga0164315_10003613_pt1 | contig 12005 bp, 10 predicted proteins | sample GuaBasSedimGuay6_FD_113737 | JGI IMG/M metagenome (GOLD analysis project Ga0164315, IMG submission 113737) | Subseafloor sediment microbial communities from Guaymas Basin, Gulf of California, Mexico - Guay6, Core 4569-2, 0-3 cm | ecosystem: Environmental > Aquatic > Marine > Hydrothermal vents... | reverse complement strand
CAGACCATGCAGCGCGCTCGCTGTCGGGCGGTAATTTACAAAAATTTATCATGGCCCGGGCAATTCTACAGGCACCCAAGCTGCTCGTCGCGGCCCAACCCACCTGGGGTGTCGATGTCGGTGCTGCCGCTTTTATTCGACAGCGCTTAATCGATTTAAAAAACGATGGTGCAGCGATCCTGGTGATCTCCGAAGAGCTTGAAGAGTTGTTTGAGATTTCGGATCGCATAGCCGTCATAGCAAATGGTCGATTATCGCCTGCAAAGAAGTTGGCGGACACTAATATCGATGAAATAGGGGTGTGGATGAGTGGCATGTGGCCGGATGCGGCCGCTTTAGAGGAGAGTGATTATGCTTAGACTCGAGGCGCGTGCCGAATCATCGAAGTTAATGTCTTATGCATCGCCGCTGATAGCCATCGTGTTGATGTTGTTTGGAGGCCTACTGCTGTTTACCTTCCTCGGTAAAGATCCAATCGAGGGCTTTAAAATATTTTTTATTAACCCGGTCAGCGATACCTACGGCGTAGCCGAGCTATTTTTAAAGGCCACTCCGCTGATGCTGGTGGCGATTGGACTCGCGATTGGATTCCGTGCCAACGTCTGGAATATCGGCGCCGAGGGTCAATACATTATGGGGGGAGCCGCGGCGAGCGCGGTGGCCGTGTACTTCTATGAATCTGACAGTGTCTTCGTTTTGGTCGCGATGGTCATAGCCGGCGGCATCGGCGGCATGCTCTGGGCTTCGGTACCGGCGTTCTTAAAAACCCGTTTCAATACCAACGAGATACTGGTATCGCTGATGCTGGTTTATGTCGCGCAACTGATGGTATCCTGGCTGGTGCACGGACCGATGATGGACCCGGATGGATTCAATTTCCCGCAGTCGCGTATGTTTGAGGAATCGGCGCTGTTACCCATGCTGGTCGAGGGGACCCGGCTGAACGCAGCCTTCCTGTTTGCAATGAGTGCCCTGCTGGTTGGTTATGTCTTTATGAATCGAAGTTTTCTTGGATTCCAGATGCAGGTTGCCGGTAATGCCAAAGATGCCGCACGCTACGCCGGATTCTCAGCCAAACGCATGATCTGGATTGGCTTACTCAGCGGGGGTTGCATGGCTGGATTCGCGGGCATGTCCGAGGTATCGGGGCCGATGGGCCAGCTCACCGAGCACGTGTCAAATAACTACGGTTTCGCCGCAATCATTGTCGCCTTTGTTGCACGTCTGAACCCGATCGGAATATTTTTCGCCAGTCTGTTAATGGCCCTGTTATACCTCGGTGGTGAACAGGCTCAACAGTATATGAATCTACCCTCGTCGATATCGAACGTGTTCCAGGGCATGTTGTTGATGTTTTTACTGGGATCAGATGTGTTTATTAACTATCGTTTAAAGTGGGGTCGTGACTAAAATGGACAGTGGACTCTTAACATCGATTTTATTCGCTACCATCGTAGCGGGAACACCGTTGATTATTGTTGCCCTCGGCCAGCTCGTCGCGGAAAAATCCGGGGTGCTCAACCTCGGCGCCGAAGGCATGATGGCGATGGGCGCGATTGCAGGATTTGCAATCACGCACCATACCGGTAACATCTGGTTGGGTGTATTGGCCGGTATGTTTGCAGGCATGCTGATGTCTTTTCTGTTCGCCGTGGTAGTACTCACCTTGATGGGTAACCAGGTAGCCACGGGTCTCGCCCTGTCCATTTTTGGTGTCGGTCTTTCAGCGTTTATCGGTAAGCCCTATGAATCTGAAATTCTGCAAACGGTAGCGCCATGGCGTATACCTTTACTGGCTGATATTCCAGTTTTAGGTGCACTATTCAATCAGCAATCACTGGTATATTTTTCCTGGGCTTTGGTTGCCGGCATTAGCTGGTTCCTGTACAAAAGCCGTCAGGGCCTGGTATTACGCGCTGTAGGCGAATCTCCATCATCGGCGCATTCGATCGGCTATCACGTGATCCGTATTCGTTACATGGCGACCCTGTTTGGCGGCGCCATGGCTGGTATCGGCGGCGCGTTTCTGTCTGTATTTTATACCCCGCTGTGGGTCGAAGGCATGGTTTCCGGTCGTGGCTGGATCGCGATAGCCCTGGTAGTATTTGCTACCTGGCGTCCATTCCGCGTGCTGGTCGGCGCCTATTTATTTGGTGGTGTGATGGTTGCGCAATTGTTTGTGCAGGGTTCAGGACTGGATATCAGTATCCCTTCCCAGTTCCTCTCGGCGCTACCCTACCTGGCAACGATTATCGTACTCGTAATTATTTCCCGTGATCAAAATACGGTGCGCCTGAATGCGCCCGTGTCATTGGGGCAACCGTTTCGTCCGGATGCATAGTCCGGATGCACAGAAGGACTGAAAGAAATAATGGACATACAGTCCAGAATTTAGCTGGCGTCGATCATCTACAGGGTATAATCATGAAACGTCTGAATACAGCCTATTAAACATAAATCCGCAGGAGGATTGCAACGTGAAAATAAAAAACAAACTGGTTAGAAACTTAACGACCTCGATGCTGGTGGCGGTAGCAAGCCTGCTGTCAGCCACATCGATGGCGGCGCCCGATAACATCGGCTTTGTTTATGTCAGCCCGATTGGTGATGCCGGCTGGACTTTTCAACACGATATGGGACGCTTGCAACTCGAGAAAGAGACCGGCGTAACCACTAATTATGTTGAAAATGTTGCGGAAGGTGCGGACGCCGAACGCGTGATTCGTGAAATGGCGAAGCGCGGCGACAAGGTGATTTTTGCCACCAGTTTTGGCTACATGAATTTCATGTTAAAGGTTTCCAAAACTTTCCCAAACACCGCGTTTGTACACGCAACCGGCTACAAGATGGGAAAGAACATGGGCATATACAATGCTCGTTTCTACGAAGGCCGTTACCTGACCGGTGTCATTGCGGGCGAGATGACAAAGTCGAATGTGCTGGGTTATGTAGCTGCCTTTCCGATTCCTGAAGTACTGCAGGGAATCAATGCCTTTATCAAGGGTGCCCGCAGCGTAAATCCGAAAGCCGAGTTGCGCGTAATCTGGGTTAATTCCTGGTACGACCCCGGCAAGGAGCGTCAGGCTTCAATGACCCTGATGTCGCAGGGTGCGGACATTATTACCCACCACACCGATTCCACCGCTGTGGTCCAGGCTGCTGAAGAACAGGGCAAGTATGCTTTTGGTTACCATTCGGATATGTCCAAATATGGTCCAAAAGCGCACCTCACCGCGACTACCCATCTCTGGGGCGACTATTACACGCAAACGATCAAGGCTGTGCAGGCTGGTAACTGGAAACCCGAAAGCACCTGGGGTGGATATAAAGAAGGCATGATAAAACTGGCACCGCTGAACCCGGCGATTCCAGCCGATCTGCAGGCTCGTATCGTCGCCATGGAAAAGCAGCTCGCCGATGGCAGCCTGCACCCGTTTGCCGGGCCAGTTGTCGATCAGGATGGAAAAGAGCGTGTTGCTGCGGGTACTAACATGAGTGACGGCGATTTGAGCGGTATGGATTATTACGTCGAAGGCGTAGTCAGCAAACTGCCTTAATAAAAATGGGTCGGTGCAGCTATCGACATCGATTGATGGCTGCACAGTGACGCCCGAGTATATTTCGTGAATTTATTTTAATGGAAGCTTACCTCCTCGACTGGGCCAACTTGCTGATCCGCTGGTTACATCTGATTACCGGTGTAGCCTGGATCGGCGCCTCTTTTTACTTCGTCATGCTCGACAGTTCCCTGTCGAAACCAGCGAAGCCGGAAGACAGTGCGCGTGGTGTATCGGGCGAGTTATGGGCGGTTCACGGCGGCGGCATTTACCATAGCCAGAAGTACCTGGCGGGGCCACTCGGTGAGCCACTCTCGGAGCATTTGCACTGGTCGAAATGGGAGGCCTATAGCACCTGGCTTTCGGGCATGGGATTGCTAGCAATCATTTACTGGTTTGGTGCCAATACCTATTTAATCGATGCGCAGGTTATGCCGCTGACACCAGTGGTGGCAATCGCGATCAGCATCGGTTTCATCGTTGGGGGCTGGTTAATCTATAACACGCTTTGCAAGATTCTAAAGGGCAAAGATACACTGCTTGCAATCATCATATTCCTACTGGTGATGATATCTGACTGGGTTTTGTTTCACCTGTTTAGCGCCCGTGCCGCCTACCTGCACGTGGGTGCGATGATGGGCACGATTATGGTAGCGAATGTTTTCTTCCAGATCATACCCGGGCAAAAGAAAATGGTGGCGCAGATCAGGACTGGACAAGAGCCGGATTCAGAACTTGGCATCGTCGGCAAGCAACGCTCGGTACACAATACTTATTTTACCCTGCCGGTGCTGTTCATCATGATCAGCAATCATTACCCGATGACTTACAGCCACGAACAGGGCTGGCTGGTACTGGGGTTTGTGATGATGGCCGGGGTTATGATCCGCCAATTTTTCGTTTTGCGCCATAGCGGTAAGCAAAACTGGACCCTGCCCGCGATTAGCGTAGCCCTGTTAATTGCGATGCTAATCTATTTGATGCCAACACCTGTCGAAGTGGACGCGTCGGTTTCGATTAGTGATGCACAGATACAGGAAGTGATCAATGCTCGTTGTGTGTCCTGTCATGCCGCCAGGCCAACCCAGGCCGGATTCGCCGCGGCGCCACTCGGTTTGTTACTAGAGACGCAAGACCAGGTTCGAAATAGCGCCGCCAACATCGCACGTGTTGTCGCGACACGTTACATGCCGATTGGTAACCTGACCCAGATGACCGACGCCGAGCGAGAACTGGTCGCTACCTGGTATGCGCTGAATTCACCTGAGTAGTAGTTGAGGTTGGATATGAATAATGCGCCGCTGCTAGATACTCAGTGCGATAAGGCGATACGAGCCAGTTTTTTACACTTTATTGCCGATCCCGATACCTCGCACCAGGCCTGGGAATATATCGAAGACGGCCTGCTGATATTGAACAAGGGGCGGGTGGTTGCGCTTGGAGAAATGAGCGAGTGGTTAGACCAGTTACCCGATGGCATAGAATTAACCGATTACTCGGGCAAATTAATCATGCCCGGTTTTTTCGATACCCATACCCATTATCCGCAAACCGATATGATCGCCAGCTATGGCGCACAACTGCTCGAGTGGTTGGAAAAGTATACTTTTCCAACGGAGGGCAGGTTTAGCGATCGTAGCCTGGCCGACAGTGCTGCCGACTTTTTTTGCGAGCAGCTACTACGAAATGGCACCACCACTGCCGGTGTGTTCGCGACCATACACCCCGAGTCGGTAGATGCCATATTTGCCGCCGCGCAGAAGCGCGATATGTGCCTGGTGTCGGGCAAGGTTATGATGGATCGAAACGCACCGGCATTTATTTGTGATACTGCCGAGTCGAGTTACGAGGACAGTGTCACATTGATCCAGCGTTGGCACCAAAAGGGGCGCGCCAGGTATGCGGTGACACCGAGATTCGCACCAACCTCGAGCGAGCAACAGCTAGAGGTGGCAGGCACGCTGCTTCGGGAGTATCCCGGGCTCTACCTGCAATCGCATGTCGCCGAAAACCACGACGAAGTCGCCTGGGTGGCAAAATTGTTTCCACAACGACGCAGTTATCTCGACGTTTATGATCACTACCGATTACTCGGTGAACGCTCGATTTATGCGCATTGTATTCACCTCGACGAAGCCGATCGTGTGCGCATGTCAGAGAGTGGTGCCGCAATCGCTTTTTGCCCGACATCGAACCTGTTCCTGGGTAGCGGTTTGTTCAGCCTGGATGATGCGCGTCAACACGATATTCGTATTGGAATTGCGACCGATGTTGGCGGTGGAACCAGCTTCAGTATCTTGCAGACCCTGAATGAGGCTTACAAGGTATGCCAGATGGCGGGACAGAGTTTGTCGCCGATGAAGGCCTTTTATCTCGCTACTCTGGGTGGAGCACGCTCGATGTATCTTGACTCCCAGTTGGGAAATTTTGAGCCTGGAAAAGAAGCGGATTTCGTGGTTCTGGATCTGGCTGCAACAGCGTTAATGAAACGGCGTATGGCACTGGCTGAATCGATCGAAGACCAGTTGTTTGCATTGATGATGCTAGGTGACGATCGTTGCGTCGCGGCGACCCATATCATGGGTTTATGCCTGTACAGTAGGAACTGATTTGCGATGATACTGATACAACACGCGAATACCCTGGTAACGATGGATAAGCAACGTCGGGAAATTACAGATGCCGCGATCCTGGTCGAAGACAGGGAAATTATTAATGTCGGTACTACCGCCGAAGTGAAGCAATGGATGCTGGATAACAATCGACAGGCTGAACAAATTATAGATGCGCGCGGCACGGTGATTTTACCGGGCCTGGTGAACTGCCATCATCACCTGTATCAGACCCTGACCCGAAGTATCGGCACCGCCGAGGGCCTCTCTCTGTTTAACTGGCTCGAAACCCTTTATCCAATCTGGGCACAGATGGATAGCGAAGCGATTTACGTCAGTGCCAAACTGGGCCTCACTGAATTGATTTTATCGGGCGCCACCACGGTTGCCGATCATCTCTACCTGTTCCCCAACGATGCCAGGCTCGACGATGAGATACGCGCCGCCGAGGAACTCGGCGTTCGATTTCATCCCACCCGCGGCAGCATGAGTCTGGGTCAAAGTCAGGGGGGCTTGCCGCCCGATAATGTCTGTGAAGACGAAGACGATATTCTCGCCGATTGCATACGTGTGATCGCGACTTTCCATGATCCTGAACCTTTCTCGATGCTGCGTATCGGCCTCGCACCCTGCTCGCCGTTTAGTGTTAGCCCGGAACTAATGAAGAGGACCGCGGATCTGGCACGACAATATTCAGGCGTTAATCTACATACCCATCTGGCCGAGACCATTGATGAAAACCGGTTTTGCCAGCAGCAATTTGGGATGCGGCCGCTGGAATACATGCAGAGCCTGGGCTGGACCGGCGAAGATGTCTGGTTCGCACACATGGTGCACCCGGATGCGGAAGAAATCGCCACGCTATCGCATAGCCGAACCGGCGTCTGTCATTGTCCCAGCAGCAACATGATTCTGGCCTCGGGCATTGCCCCGGTTCGAGAAATGCGAGACGCTGGTGTGCGTGTGGGGATCGGAGTCGACGGCTCGGCGAGTAATGACGGTAATCATTTACTCGGTGAGGCGAGGCAGGCAATGCTGTTACAACGCGTGGGTTGGCCTGGATTCGAATCGAGCGCAGACCGCTTTTCTGCGCGCGACGCGCTCGAACTAGCCACCCTCGGCGGCGCATCGGTACTGGGGCGAGACGACATCGGTAGCCTGGAAATTGGCAAGGCCGCCGACCTGGTTGCCTTTAGAATCGATGATTTAATCCACGCCGGTGGTCTTAGCGACCCCGTAGCGGCGTTGTTAACCTGTGCCCCGGCGCGAGTCTGGCTATCGATGATTAATGGCCAACCGGTAGTCGAAAATGGCGAAATACCTGGACTGGACATAGGTGCATTAGTAACCAGACATAACGAAATATCAAGTGCGTTGCTGGAGAAAGCCCGTACCGCTTGAGAGTGAGCAACTGCGAACCCGGCTAATTTAATTAGATTTGAGGCAAAAGAAAAATATGAGTGACGATATCCCCGATTTTGTTAACGACTGGATTAACCTCGCGCAACCGCGTCTGGGGGCAAAACCCGTGTATTGCACCGATGACTTTTTCGCCGAGTGCAGCCGCATGCTGGAACCGCAGGCGCCGGTATTTATCGATGGCAAGTTTGACGACAATGGCAAGTGGATGGATGGCTGGGAGACGCGTCGCCGCCGCAACGGTGGCCATGACCATGCGATCGTACAACTCGGACTGGCCGGGATAATCAAGGGGGTCGATATCGATACCACCCATTTCACCGGCAACTATCCGCCGGCGGCTTCGCTCGATGCCTGTAATAGCACGGGGGATCCCGATGATAAGACAAGCTGGGTATCGCTGATTCCATCGGTTAGCTTGAATGGAAACAGTCATCACTATTTTGCAATTGATGAAGACCAGAGTTTTACCCATGTGCGGCTTAATATATATCCCGATGGCGGTGTCGCGCGCCTGCGAATTTACGGCCAGGTTCAATGCGACTGGGAGCAAAAAGATCCGAAAGCTGTTTATGACCTGGCCGCTACTGAGCAGGGCGCGCGCGCGATTGCCTGGAATGACGCGCACTTTGGTTCGGCTGCGAACTTACTTGCGCCAGGTCGTGGTGTGGACATGGGTGATGGCTGGGAGACGCGCCGACGCCGCGAGCCAGGCAATGACTGGTGCATCATCGAACTGGGGCATGTCGGTGTGATCGAGCAGGCGATCATCGATACTGCCCACTTCAAAGGAAATTACCCGGACCGTTGCTCGCTGCAGGCCGCACTGGTCGAGGGCGGGACTACAGATTCAATTATCACTCAGAGCATGTTCTGGCCTGAGCTTTTACCTCCGAGCAAGCTTGAGATGGATAATATCCATGAGTTTGCGGAGACTATCGGCGCTATCGGTCCAATCAGCCACGTGCGCCTGAATTTATTTCCTGACGGTGGTGTCAGTCGTTTACGATTAATCGGTAAGATAGTCACATGAGTATCGAGGCACTGGAGATTCAGCCCCTGACCCAGGCCGCCTTTGCGCCCTACGGCGATGTGATCGAAAGCGACGAACGTGAATCCTTTTTCATCAATAATGACATGGCGGAGCGATTTCATGCGCTCGCACGGATCGAGGCTGCCGGCGAGGACGCGGGTACAATTATCAGCCTGGTGAAAAGTAGCAAGTATCAGATGCCGCGCAAGCTCGATCATGTCGAGCATCACCCGCTCGGCAGCCAGGCTTTTGTTCCGCTCGACGAGACCCCTTTTATAGTGGTCGTCGGTAAGGCGGGTGAGTCGCCGCGACCCGAAGATTTTCAGGGTTTTATCACTAATGGAAAACAGGGTATCAATTATCACCCCGGCACCTGGCATCATGTGTTGCTGACACCTTATGCGGCGATGACATTTTTATGCGTCGATCGGGTTGGTCCGGGCAACAATTGTATCGATCATTTTTTTGATGAGGATCAGCAGAGGGTGTTGGCGCTGCCGTAGTATTTTTAATTATGAATCTTTTACTCCTTCTCCCCTTTGGGGAGAAGGCAGGGATGAGGGGGATTACATTCACACCCTCACCCCTGCCCTCGACAATTGCTCCTGCATTGTTCTACCACCGGGACGCCGGACCGCTACATCCATGTAGGCGTCTCCCTCAAGGGAGAGGGAGACAGATATGTACGAAACCCAATGATTATGCAAAAATAGCCCGCCTAGATTCGTTCCGGAGTAGCTCCCCTGGTGGACAAAACCTATATCACGGCCCAGCAATTGCTGGAAGACTCTTTTCGTCTCGCCAATCAGATTTACGAGGATAACTTTCGGCCCCAGTTTATTATCGGCATCTGGCGCGGCGGAACCCCCGTGGGTATTGCAGTACAGGAGTATTTTGAATTCAAAGGAAGCAAAACTGATCATATTTCTGTACGCACCTCGTCCTATTATGGAATTAACCAACAGGCCAAGGAAATTCGCGTACACGGTTTGCATTACCTGATCGAGAACGCCAATGCTGACGATAGTTTACTAATCGTCGACGATGTATTCGATTCCGGTCGCAGTGTCGAGGCGTTAATCAAGGCGATTCGCAGGCAGTCCCGGCTTAATACACCTGGTGATATTCGGGTATCCTGTCCCTGGTATAAACCGAGTAAAAACGTGGTCGATTTTGAGCCTGATTATTATCTGCATGAAAGTTCCGAATGGCTGGTTTTTCCACATGAACTCGAAGGATTACAGGTATCTGAAATTGCTGGCGGAAAGAGTGATCTGGAAAATATCCTGGATTTATTCAAGTAGAGTTAGTCATTAATATAGGCCGAGTATTTCGGTCGAGCTGAAAACCGGCATCAAAGAAATCACCCCTGCTTGTTGCGTTACTATAAGCAGCGAGAAGCAAGCATCCGATCATTCCGGAGATTACCGATGAATCCCAGTCAAACTTCCCATTGGCGTAAGCTATTGATATTGCCACCGCTCATTATTGGGGCCCTGGTTCTAATGTTCATGGTTGCCTCTAAACAACCGCCGGCGAAAATCGATCGAATCGAACCCACCCGTACAGTTCGCGTGATCGATGTGCCCCTGATAAAACTGGTTGCAGTGGCAGAAGGTTACGGACCGGTGAAACCGGCACGGGTCTGGACCGCGGTTAGCCAGGTATCGGGCACCGTGACCTATATCCATCCCAAGTTAAGAGACGGCGAGATTTTGAGCGAGGGCACCGAACTGGTTCATCTGGACCCGAAGGATTATGAAATAGCACAGGCACAGGCGAGTGCGGAACTGGCTGAACTCGATATGCAGGAAATAAACGCGCGTGCCTCACTAGCTATCGAAAAGCGCAACCTGAAACTGGCCAAAGATGAAAATGAGCGCATTCGTAACCTGGCAACACAGGGCACGGCTTCACAGAGTTCCGCCGATCAGGCTGAACGCGCCATGTTGGCTTACCTGTCCGCCGTTCAAAACAAGAATAATATCCTGACGCTTGTTCCTGCACAGCGTAGTTTGCTGGAAGCAAGACTGTCATTGGCTAAACGGGACTTGCAACGCACTATTATTAAAGCGCCTTTTGACATGCGAGTGGCCGGGCTGAGTATCGAAGCCGACCAGTATGTGCCGACTGGGAAAAGCCTTTTTGAAGGCGATGCGATCGACCGTGTAGAAATTAAGGCGCAGGTAGCAATGTCCTCTCTGCGCCGACTATTTATTGGACGCCCCAATGTGAAAATTGACTTTCATCGACTCGATGAGAGCATTTCCGAGTTGATTGCCCTCGATTCAGTAGTGCAGCTTGACATGGGTAATCATATTGCCGAATGGCAAGCCGAGTTTGTCCGTTTTAGTGACATCGTAGACCCTGAAACCCGCACCATGGGCGTGGTTGTCGCGGTAGACGATCCATTTGACAAGATAATACCGGGTTACAGGCCGCCACTATCAAAAGGCATGTTCGCCAGGGTTGTGCTGAGTGGAAAAGTTAGCATGCGCCGGATTATAGTGCCGCGTTCGGCGATACGCGCCGGTACCGTTTATGTGGTCGATGAGAATAGCCGCCTGCGTCGCCGGGCTGTGAAGATCCTGTTTTCACAGGGTAATATTAGCGTTATAGAAGAAGGGCTAAGCGAGGGTGAGCGCATTGTAGTCTCTGATATCGTCCCTGCCGTAGACGGCATGTTGTTACAGGCCCAGTTTGATAAAGAGTTGAGCCAGGCGCTGCAGGCGGCCGGGGATGGTTCATGATTTCCTGGTTTACCCGCCACCAGACCGCGGCCAACTTATTGATGGCTGCGATCATGATACTCGGGCTCACTGCATTACCCGAGCTACGGCGAGAAACCTTCCCCGAAATACAAAATGAAAATGTTCAAATCAGGGTTATATACCGGGGCGCCACCGCGGACGAGGTGGAAGATGCGGTATGCCGTCGCATTGAGGATGCGCTGGAAAGTGTTTCTGATCTGGATGAAATACGCTGTGATGCCCGGGAAGGAATTGGCACCGCCACCGCGGTAATGCGTGAAGGCGCGACCATGACGCGCTTCCTCGATGATGTAAAGTCGGAAATTGACACCATAGACGACTTCCCGGTTCAGACCGAATCGCCGATCGTCGAAGAACTGGGGCGTACCGATGCGGTCATTTCTGTCGCCGTAACAGGACCGAGAGACCCGGTCGCACTGAAGGCGTACGCCGAAGACCTGAAGGACCGAATGACTGCCGAGATCGATGTTGCCGAAGTAGTGGTGAGCGGGTTTTCGGACCATCAGATCCGTATCGAAATCGCCGCCTGGAAGATGCGTAAATACGGGTTATCGGCGTCAGATATTGCCAACGCGGTTGATCGTCAGAGTGTGAGCAGCCCGGCAGGCCGTCT
>Ga0164315_10003612_pt1 | contig 12005 bp, 9 predicted proteins | sample GuaBasSedimGuay6_FD_113737 | JGI IMG/M metagenome (GOLD analysis project Ga0164315, IMG submission 113737) | Subseafloor sediment microbial communities from Guaymas Basin, Gulf of California, Mexico - Guay6, Core 4569-2, 0-3 cm | ecosystem: Environmental > Aquatic > Marine > Hydrothermal vents >... | reverse complement strand
CTCCGATGACTTCGAGGACTTCATCCAGCCCTTGGGCAAGGAACGCCGAAATGACGGCACCAATAGAATTGCCGATGAAAGCATCAACTTGAATACCCAGTTCCTTCAGAGCTTTCCATACGCCGATATGATAGACACCTTTCGCCCCTCCTCCACTGAGAACAAGACAATAATGATTGTTTTCCATTTATAGCTCCTGATCGATTTTTAAACCTGGTGTTTCAGCCCCTGGTGATGTTCAGGAGATGCTGAATCCTACCATTTATCAGATCAATTTCTGGTAAATGTTCACATCACAAACAATTGAAAGTCTTCTCTCTCGGTTGCTAAAGGGACGCAAACTTCCGACCCAAATCATGGGATGTCTGCGAACCCGGAGAACTCCACACCATAGGTTTCAAGAAGGCCGTTGATTGGAGAAAACTGCGTCATAATGCTCAATTCCTTCTCCCGGCCCTTGAAGTACTTGGTATCGATGCCGTTCGGTATCATCTCGTCACGGCCGTTTACTTTGAGGTGAACCATGAGTTCCGACTCTCTGTCCTCCGGCAGATTTCTGAGAATTTTTCGCCATCTTCTCTTCGAGCTTTTCTTATAATAGGTGTCAATAAAGTAGCCGGCATATCTCAATTGGCCATGAGCATAGACATCCATCATATGCTGCAGATTACCCGGATGAACATGGACCACCAACCCAGGAAGATTAGTCCACCATACATCGTCGATGAGTTTTATTGCGGCTATTATCCCTTCCCTTTTCACCCTCGATCGGCGAAATCCATGAATTCCTAAACGACTTATTGGGATGGGATTCCGTATAGGCACGCCATGCTGAATAGCCGCATCCATGTAAATTTTAAAGAAATCGGGAAATAAAGTCAGTAGACCGTGATGGCAGGAAATATGATCGAGAAAAATGCCGGTTTCCTTGAACATTTCAATCTGTGCCTGTACTTCACTTGACAATTCCTGAAGGCTGACTCGTTCATATTCATACTCGTCATACCCCATGAACTGACCCGAACCGTCTTTTTTTACAAGGGATGATACTTTGCCGATATCAGATACAGGTTGCCCTGAAGTAATACTCAAGTGCACACCGATGTGTGCTTCCGGGAATCGCCGGTGCAGTTTCGAAAGGTATTCATGGGCGACACACTCATCATTTGCGTCCCTGCCATTGACGAGGACGGAAACCGTGTTGATGCATTCCCATTCCAGCGCTTGTTCAATTCCGCGATTGATGGTGGAAACCGGACCATAGTCGTCTGCGGTAATAATGATTTTTTTCATTTCTGTCCTATTGTGCTATGCTTTTTGTCGATTCATTGAATTGATGTTCTTCAGAATGAAGACATTGACTCGGTACCGGGTTCAGCAGGGAAGCATAAACTATTCAACTTCATCGTTCGGGCCCTTCTCCTCATTGTAGAACTCCGCATCGGCAGGTTCATATTCAGGGCTGTAATTCCAGATTGGAATTGATATGAAAATAGTTCCGTCCAGCGATACTGTCGGTAATCAGGTACAAGTATCCTCCCCAGATGAGCTGTAGATTTTTTGCATCCACGGAGAGTTTTTTTTCGATCTTTTCATGATTCTTTTTACAACCAGATTTCTGTTGTTCAGCATCGTTGCGGCAATCTGCAGGCCTTCGCAGATGAGTCCCGTTGTCGCCGAAATCGGAGATGTTTTTTCAAATTTATTCAGATGGCGAAGTCCTTCAAGGAATACTCGCGTCACATTCTTCCCGCGGGATTGAAATGATAAGTTGATGTAGGTTTCAATTCCGAATCCGAGATTAATGATGTCGTCAAGTATCGGAAGGATGTCCTGTTTCTTCATCGCACGTTCTCCGGTGAGTGCCTGAAACGGGCTGATGCGTTGATTGATAAATGTATGTGTCGGTATCCCAAGTGTCATGTCGGAATAGCCCTGGACAATAGGCTCGATAAGTAATTCGAAGTGTTCAGCACGAATACCCGAGACATCTGCGTCAAAGAATAGAATGACGTCGTTTGATGAAACTTCAATACCCCGTACCATCGCCCGGCTTTTGCCTCTGTTCTCACGAAGCCGAAGCGAGATGAAATCAAGCTCCAACGACAACTCTTGCAGAATAAATGGTGTCTTATCAGTCGATCCATCGTCCACAACGATCACTTCATCGTCAGGGCGGTATAGACAGCATTTCCTCACAACCATTTCAACGGTTTGTTCTTCGTTGAATGTACATATGATGATGCTTGCAGACATTCTTAAAATCCCACCAGGGACAGCAGCTCGTCGGACATAGCCTCCGGACTCTCTTTGCAGTTCCGATCGACCCATATTTCGAGTATGTTCACAAGCCCGCCTGCAAGAAATGCTCTGGCGTAAGCGCCTTCCATACGATCCATGGGCAATGCAATACCAATACTGCGAATGAGATCCTCTAGAGCTTCATTAGGAACCGCCAGGCCATTCTTCTTCAAGATTCGCAAAAAGCCGGCATGATCTCTCCAAAAGGAGAAGAATTGCTGGGTAACACTGCCGAGTGTGAGGTTCCCGGCGTCCATAATGTGTTCGATAAGTTGTACGCATAGAGACTCGAAATGTGATCTAAGGACCTCTTCTTTCGAGGAGAAATGACTGTAAAAAGTCCTGCGGACGAGATCTGCCTTGTCTGCAATTTCACGTATGGAGATCTTTGAAAGCGAGGATACTTCCAAGAGGTTTAGCAAGGCATCGACTATTCTTCGCCTTGATCTTTGTGAAGCTCTGTTAGAGCCCTTCACCATAATTTCTGATAGTTCGTTCATAGTTGATTTATATTATTGCACATAAGAGCAAATATACACAATAGAGAAAATATATACATATGTGCAAACATGATAATTATTAACTGGAAAAAGAGAGCCGCAAACAGACTTTTTTGGCATATCAATAGGGCTGACAATGATCATTATCCAAAAATCAGACCGGAAGGAAAAGTTATTGAAGAGGAATCACGCCAAGTTTCAAAGGGCTATTTTATTCGGTACTCAGACGTCAGCCATGTATGGATACTCGGGTAATCAATGAAACCCTTCACATCCCGGTATACCCGTAACATAGTTGGCAGCATTCCGAGGATGCGGCCGCCAAAAAACCGGATAGGACTCAGTAAGTCTTTTTGGGGGTTGTACTGTTCCTCGACGATACCAACCCAGATTTCAGTACAACTCCCGGCGCTCTGATAAACTGAGATAACTCTGTTGCGAACATAACCCACGTTAGGATGAACTTCCAATGTCAATGGAGTATGTCCCTCATACCAGCGTTGGAGAAACTCAGATTCGGTGAGCCCTTTACATTGACGAAAAAGAGTTAACAAACCTGCCCCCGGGCTCCTTTCTCCAAGTTCCCACTCCCGCTTGTGAATAACAGGAAAGGCCGCTTCAGAGACAAAGGCTCCGGCAAATCCCTCCGGAGGTTCCGGCCAGATTACTTCCGGTTTGACGCTTTCCAGAGTAATAAGGGCTATTAGATCTTTACGAAAAGGTATAACCGATATGCCAGGAGGGAGGATGTCCGAGACAGCCACAACAACTTCATTCGCCAGGTGAAGCAGGGATCTGTTAACGAAATCAAGAATATCGTTCCGGAATAAATCACGAGCATTGTTATCCCGGCGGATCAGGTAGAGTATTCGCATCGCTCAATTGTATCTTCTGTGCAGTCCCCACGGCTACACTTGTCTGTAAAGCCGAGTCGGGGTTACTATTGATACACTATGATCCGCCGACAAGTGCCCCCTCGTCCGGCGTTGCTGATAACCGGAGGTTCCGGATTTGTCGGACAGGCTCGTGTCCGGGAACTCCTTCGAGACAATCCCGTTATCGACGCCTCTGAAATCCGGATATTTGACATTCATTCACCGACTTTTCTTTCTGCTGACCCCATGGTGGATTGGGGAACTCATAAACCACAGACTGTCTATGATATAAATACTGATGGAACCGCCGGAGCGCTGAAGGCCTCTCAGGAAGCAGGTGTTTCTGCCGCAAGTGGACAAAGCAGAATGAGAACCGTATCACTGCGGCCTTCAAGTGTCTGGGGTGAAGCCGACCCCTATCATATCAGTGCCCTGGTGAATCTGGCGAAATCCGTTCCCTATGTACGAATCGTTGATGGTTCGGCAGTTCAACAGCTGGTGTATGTTGGAAATCTTGCCCATGCCCATTCAGCTGCATGCCGTGAAATATTGGATACTGCTGCTGACGGGCGTGAGTCAGCCTGTTCCGGTAAATCTTTGGATCCCCCGGAGGGTAATGCTCAGTGCAGGAATCCTGGCGGAAACCCTCGCCTGGCTTATCCGGCCGATGGTAAGCTGGAACCCGAAAGTGAGTCGTTTTGCAGTGAATTACACCTGCAATGACTTTACCTGTACATCTGCCGCTGCTGAACGGGATTTTGGCTTTATCCCGGTTTATAGCACCGGGCAGGCTATGAGCCGAACTATTGATTGGTTTCGGAATAATGAGACAGTCAATCCACCTGTGATTACAGCAATACCTGTGAAGGAAAAATGATGAGGAAGATACTGGCTTTTATACTTAAAATCCAGAAGCAGTCGGCCGCCTGGAAGCTCCGGCGGCGGGGGCTCAGTCCGGAAGAAGCCGCTTCAGAAAATATTATTTCCGGTAAGTCCTGGGATGATTTCTGTAACCTTCTCAAGGATGCCGGAGGATCGATTCTAGGCTTTGATTCTCCTATGGATTCTCTCACCCGATCTGAAGGGTTTCGTTATCTGTCCCGGCTTACCAGGGCCGGGTTGGAAAACTTTGTTGAAGGCGGGAATACCGGGGCTCCTGTTCTTCGGCGTCTTGTTCATGAAACGGTTAAAATGGGCAATGATAATCCTGATTTCTACTATCAAAGCGCGGTAATAGACGGGCGTCGGCGATATCGGATTATCGGGAATCTCGGTACGACACCATTTCTTATTTTTTCCACCCAGGAGGGGGACTATTCAGATTCAGCCGGTGCCTCCATGCCCATAGCCGGGCAGCTTTCTACCGACGAAATGCTGATTGGTGAGAATGGCAGAATTGAAATTATTCTCTCGAATGAGAGGGAAGGGGAGAACTGGCTCCGTACAACTCCTGATACGAAAATGCTGATGGTTCGTGAACTCTTCGGGGACAGAGACCGGGAGAGGACGTCTGTACTTCGAGTTGAAGCTCTGGATAAATCAACAGATTCTGAGGTTCTCGAATCCAGACATCTTGAGGATGGGCTGAACAGAGCCGGACAGCTGGTGGCTGGTGCTTCCCTGATGTTTGCTCGTTGGAGTCGGGAATTTGCGGGTACAACCAATCAATTACCCCGGTTCAATCAGGAGCGATCCGATGCTGCAGGCGGCGATCCTCTAATGGCTTACTATCACAGTTATTGGAGCTTGAAGCCGGACAGGGCTTTGGTGGTGGAAGTGACTCCTCCGGAATGTGCCACCTGGAATTTTGTCCTCTCCAACCATTGGCTTGAAAGTCTGGATTATCGGTATTCGCAAATACATGTGAACAAACACACCTCATATTACCGGTCTGACGGTTCAGTGCGAATACTTATCTGTCATGAAAACCCCGAACTTCCGAATTGGCTTCATCCCCAGGGACACGATTTCGGCGGCATGTGTTTTCGCTGGAATCGTGCAGATTCCTATCCACAGCCAACCATCCGAGAAATTGATATTAAGCAGCTTTCAATCTTCCGGGATGAAGAGTTGCAATCTCCGGCAAAAAAACTGGAATATATTCCGTCCATACCGAAAGGACGAAGAAATGGCTGAAGCTGCCGCTGCCGGAGTATCCCGGGGAAGAATAAATCAATCTCTCAGAGTTACCTCCCGGGATTATGCACACCCTTACCGCCCCTTCCCCCTTGGCCTTATTAACTGTATAGGTACCGGATTTGAGAAACTGGGCGTTTCACGCCCACTTCAAACTGAATTAATTATACGAAATGCCGCCGGAGCTGCAGGGGTGGATTCAGATGCTGTCTGGGTAAGCAACGATTACCGGGAGGGCTTGGAAGTACTGGTTGAGTCCATTAATTCTGAGGCCCGGCTGAATACCGTAGGAAAGATGATTACCCGGGGACGTCTTACCTCAGCTTTAAAAACCCGTTTCAATGCAGAAGCTCTGATAAATGCCGAACCGGGTCTTCTTGAAACACCTCTTTCGCCGCCGATAATAATTACCGGATTACAGCGTACCGGTACCACTCTACTTCACCGTCTGATAGCCGCAGATCGTCGGTTCCGTTCTCTTTCTTCCTGGGAAGTTCTCGACCCGCTGCCTCCGAGGAAAAATCCCGGGGTAGATTCACGAATGAAAACAGCACGCCGGACTGAGAAAGCTGCGTCCTGGATGTCACCGGATTTTTTTGCTGTACACCCTATCGATTATCAGGCACCTGAGGAAGATGTTCTTCTTCTTGATAATAGTTTTCGCAGCACTGTTGCCGAGGCTATCCTCAGGGTACCAGGCTATTCAAGCTGGCTGGAGAGTGTTGATTCTGAACCGGCATACAGGTTTATGCGGAAATTACTTTTACTCTTTCAGTCAACCGAGTCTCGCCCTTTCTGGATACTGAAGACTCCCCACCATCTGGAATATCTTGATGTTCTTCTTTCGGTGTTTCCCGAAGCCCGGGTTATTCAAGGGCACAGAGACCCTTCAAAAACCCTGGGCAGTTTTCTAAGTATGGTATCTCATGGACATGGAATGTTTTCCGATTCCCCGGACCCCCTGGAGATAGGACAGCATTGGATGCGCAAATGCCTGAGGATGACTGAGAGGGGTATGGCTTACCGAAACCGACTTACCATGGAGGCGGAATCCCGGCAATTCCTGGATGTTCAGTTCTCTGATCTGGTTACCGATCCACTATCGGTACTTGAAGATATCTACCATTTTATCGGTTTGGATTTCGATACGGAAGCTGAAACTTCGGCACGGAAATTTATAGAAGGTAATGACCGGTATCGATATGGACGTCATGATTACCATCTTTCAGATTTCGGTTTTACTACGCCGGGTATACGTGATGCCTTCAGCAAATATCGGTGGAAATACAAAGTACCTGATGAGGATTGAAAATGAGTGTTCAACAGCAGAAATATGATTCAAACAGCGGAGCCGTCTGGGCGGGATTGCGGGATTTGAACGATCGAACTGATCCTCCGTATGACGAGTTGCGATCCGATGACCGGCTGGATGGACGGACGGTTCTTATTACAGGAGCCACTTCGGGTCTGGGTTTTGCTGTAGCAAAAAATCTGGCGGCCCGGGGAGCTCGTTTATTACTTGTCTCCCGCAGGGAAGCAGTAAAAGAATTGGAAGCAGTTTGATCTGCCTGTCAGGGTGTCGGCGCTTCGGTGAAAATGCTGAGAGCCGATATGAGAGATTTTAGCAGTATTCGAACTCTTGCCGCCGGTCTGGCAGATGCCGGTGAGCGCATTGATGTGACAATATCCAATGCCGCAGTTGTACCTTCATCTGCTCGCGAAACCATAGATGGTTATGAAGAAATGCTGCAGGTGAACGCTCTTTCTCCTGCACTGCTGCTAACAGAACTGTTGAATAATGGAGTGATTCCCAATAACACATATGCAGGAAATGGGTTGGACTGTAACAAGGGACTGCTGCCTCGAATTGTTGTTATAGCCTCAGAGGCCCATCGTGCGGCCTCAACTCTTAATCTGGACACTCTGAATACCATCGAACCTTACCGGATGGCAGAAAGCACCCCTCGTTATGGTTGGACGAAACTTCTTCTCTTGAGCTTTACCCGGGAATTAGCACGTCGGCTTTCGGTGGATTCAGTTGATATCAGTGTTCACGCTCTTTGCCCCGGGCCTGTTGCATCGAACATTGCCCGGGAGACTCCGGCGATCGCCCGGCCCTTATTAAACTTGTTCTTTCGCTTTTTCTTCCAATCTCCTGAAAATGCAGCATATCCGGTTGTGTATCTCGCAGCCTCGAATCGGATTGAGGGGCAAACCGGATTTTATCAGTTTCTGATGCGTAAGCGACCACCTTCGAATCTAGCCGAAAATATTAATAGCGGGATGGCCGTGTGGAATGCTTTTGAGGAGATATTCCGGAACTGAAACCGGGTGCGTACTTGATAATCCGGTAACCCCGGCCTATTCTGTTGGATATGCAGAAAGAGAACCGGCTTGAACGTCTTATCTTTTCTCTTTATATCAGTTTCGCTCTGATTTTTATCATTCTGTATATTCCCCTGCACCCTTATCCTTTCAGTTATCTTATCAAGTGTGTTCCGGTTGCATCTCTGTTGATATTCACCCTGATTGTCAAACGGGGCCCGGTGAGAATCTTTCTGGCATCCGGACTTTTCTTTTTTCTGGTCGGTGATGTGCTTCTCGATCTGGACTATTCCCGTTTTTTCATCTTCGGCCTGGGCTGCTTCTTTCTGGCCCATATCTTCTACACTGTTCTTTTCTTCAGAGACCTCCGCTTTTACAGGAAATCTCTGCTGATTATTGCCGCTGTAATAGTCTACGGGCTAACAATGGCCTGGCTGCTCAGGAATATGGATCCCAATCGGATTATCCCGGTGATGGCATACCTTGCAGTGATATCCCTGATGACCATTTCTGCGGCACTGTACTCCACCGGGCGATCATGGAAGGGGGCCAATCTGGTTGTAATCGGCGCCGCTGTATTTATGCTTTCGGGTACTGTGATTGTCGTGAATCAGTTCCTTGTTCTCATTCCGAATTCACCGATGATAAGCCTTCCTCTGTACTGGGCTGCTCAACTGATGATAGTCCGGGGGATACAAATCTCCGATTAATATTTAAACTCTTCGCCTTGTCTTTGTCTCCGGGGTTGTGTTAGGTTTTTTACAACAGAGGGCGGGCATCTGATGCCGGACCTGATATAAAGTACTCAAGAAGTTCATATATTCCCGCAATACGGGCGGGAGTTTCTACAGTCTGCCGTAAACGGACTACTATGGGCGAATAACCGACTCGGGTTGCGAATTTTTTATGAATTCTGCCTGAGGCGGCTGTTTTCCCGTTATAACCGGGGGAACAATTGACCGACCATCAGAAAATAATTGTTGAACGCAGAAAAGGCCGGGATATCCAGGCTTTGAGTTTATTCGAAGAGCTTCAATCAGCTCTTGTTCTGCCGAATTTGAAAAAACTCCGCATGCTTACCCTGTATGAAGTTTCGGGACTCAGCCGGAAGGAGCTTTCAACTGCGGCACCGGGTCTGCTGTATGAACCCAATAACGATAATGCTCTCCTGACCCTTCCGGCTCTCCCCCGGAGTGATACTCTGATGGCCCGGGAGCTTCTCCCGGGTCTTTTCGATCAGCGTGCGGATTCTGCCGCCCGGGGACTCAGGCTGATTTATCCTGAACATGAAATAGATGTCCGGCGTTCAGATCTTTTTATCTTTCAGGGGAATCTCAACCGGGAAGAAGCCGCAGACATCAGGAAATGGCTTATCAACCCTGTTGAATCCCGTTTAAAAAATCTCAGCTGCAGCTCTCTGGGGGAAGAGGTACCTGAACCCGGTGAGGTTCCCCGGCTCAGCGGCTTCCGACAACTTGATGATACCGGGTTGGAAAACCTGCGGTTGGGTTACGGCCTGGCTCTTGCCGGGGAAGATCTTGTTTTTATCCGCGGCTGGTTTTCGGAAAATGAAAAACGGGATCCGACTCTGGCAGAACTTAAAGTTCTTGATACCTATTGGTCGGATCATTGCCGTCATACCACCTTTGAGACTGAGTTGAGTTCAATCACTGTGGAAAAGGGGCCGGAGTTCGATGAAATTACCGCCGCTTTAGCCGGTTGGGATGAAGCCCGAGCCTTTTGCGGTCGGGGTATGAAGCCGAAAACCCTGATGGATCTGGCCACTATTGCCGCCCGGGAAGCCCGGATGAAGGGAAAGCTGAAAGACTGGGATGTCTCTGAGGAAATTAACGCCTGCACTTTGAAAGTGGATGCCCTGATAGACGGGAAAAGGGAACCATGGCTTTTATCTTTCAAGAATGAAACTCACAACCATCCAACCGAGATTGAACCCTATGGCGGGGCATCCACCTGCCTGGGGGGTGCGGTAAGAGATCCTCTTTCCGGCAGGGCCTACGTCCATCAGGCTTTGAGGATTACAGGCGGCGCCGATCCCAGGCAGAATCCCTCTGATGCGAGGCCCGGGAAACTTCCCCAGAGACTCATCGCCCATGGCGCCGCCGGGGGATATGCCGGATATGGAAACCAGTTGGGGATAGCCACAGCCTTTGTCCGTGAGTTCTACCATCCGGGATACGAGGCGAAGAGACTTGAATGCGGGGCGGTAATGGGGGCTTCTCCGGCTGACCATGTCCTGAGAGAGAAACCGCTTGCCGGGGATAAGGTGATACTTGTCGGCGGACGCACCGGCCGGGACGGGATAGGCGGCGCCACAGGGTCGTCGATGGCCCACAACGGGAAATCCCTGGAGAAGGCCGGAGCCGAGGTGCAGAAGGGCAACCCCCCGGAAGAGCGGAAGCTGCAGAGACTGTTTCGGAATCCAAAGGCGGCTGGACTGATTCGCCGGTGTAACGATTTCGGCGCCGGGGGTGTATCGGTAGCGATTGGAGAACTTGCTGACGGCCTGGAAATCAATCTGGATGAGATCCCGGTGAAGTACCGGGGGCTGAATGGGCTGGAACTGGCCCTCTCGGAATCCCAGGAGAGGATGGCTGTGGTGGTTCACCCAGAAGATGCGGATACCTTTATCAATCTGGCCGCCGAAGAAAATCTGGAAGCGGTTGTTGTCGCTGAGGTAACTCAGGGCCGTCGGCTGAAAATGAACTGGCGGGGGAAGCCGGTGATAAACCTCAATCGGGATCTGCTTGATACCAACGGGGTGCGCCGGCAGGCTGAAGTACGGGTTCGGCCGGTTTCCTCAACCGCCGGCTCTTCCGATTCTTTTCAGGAACTTCCCTTGAGTGTGAAGTCTCTGAGAGAAGTGCTGGGTTCTGTGGAACTCTCCTCCCGCCGGGGGTTGGAGGAACGTTTTGACGGCAGTGTGGGGGGTACCACGGTTTTAGCCTCCCACAGTGGAGTGAAACAGCTCACCCCGGCAGAAGCTTCGGTTCACCTGCTTCCCGGCAGGGGGGACGTGGAGACTGCCGGTGTGATGGCTGTGGGTTTTGATCCGGTTCTTGCATCAGCCAGTCCGTTCCGGGGAGGTCAGTACGCTCTGATTGAGGCTCTCTCCAGGGTGATAGCGGTGGGGGGCAGCTGGCGTAAGGCCCGATTCAGTCTTCAGGAGTTTTTCGGCCGCACCGACCGTGGGCCTGAGGCCTGGGGGGAACCCCTGGCAGCTTTACTTGGAGCTCTTACAGTGCAGCGGAAGTGGGATTTACCGGCCATCGGCGGGAAAGACAGTATGAGCGGCAGCTTCGGGGAGCTGAATGTTCCACCGACGATTATTGCCTTTGCCGCGACGGCCATGGATGCCACCCGGGCGGTTTCTGCTGCTCTCTCCCGGGGGGGATTAACCCTGGCACTGGTGTCAGGTGGGAATAATACCCCGGACTTCGACTGTCTTGAGGCCGGGTGGGACTGGGTGGAAAGTCTGGGCGGCAGAGGTCATTTAAAATCCGCAGCCTCAGTGGGAAGGGGCGGATGGGCCGCAAAACTGGTACTCATGTGCCTGGGCAACAGCCTCGGAGCGGAACTTGAAAATGTTCAGAACCCGTATTCTGCGGACTACGGCGCGGTAATCATCGCATCGGATTTAAGCGTGGAAGAACTGAAGGCCGACGCCGGGAAAACCGGAGTGCGGGTTAGAATCCTGGGACGCAGCAGCGCGGATCCGGTTATCTCATGGACCGGAGGATCGATAAACCTGGAAGAAGCCGGTGAAGCCTGGAGAGACCCTATGTCCGAAATCTGGCCTGAGGATCGCAGCCGGAATAAGAAAGTGGAACTGGCCACTGCGAGGATATCT
>Ga0164315_10003611_pt1 | contig 12010 bp, 9 predicted proteins | sample GuaBasSedimGuay6_FD_113737 | JGI IMG/M metagenome (GOLD analysis project Ga0164315, IMG submission 113737) | Subseafloor sediment microbial communities from Guaymas Basin, Gulf of California, Mexico - Guay6, Core 4569-2, 0-3 cm | ecosystem: Environmental > Aquatic > Marine > Hydrothermal vents >... | reverse complement strand
GAAAGCTTCAAACCAGTCAGCAGGAATGGTATCAGAACCCGTATACCCGGACAATTTCAAATGAAAATTCCTCAATTGGTCCCTGAAAGAGACATTGTGAACGCCCGAAAACTCGAATTGGATGCTGTCTTTGTAAACCTCTCTCACAAGAAAGGTTTTTCCTACCCGCCTTCGGCCATACAATGCAATTAGTTCGGGCCTGTTACTTGCCAGAGCATTTTCAAGCAGGGAAATTTCATCCTTTCTTCCGGTTAGCTTCCTCATTAGATGATGCTATATATGGCCAAATATACAACATTTATACTTATTTTGGCCACTTATAATTCAAATAATACTTCAATATAACCTTATAATACGGAGGTAATTACTTTACATTATCCTGCATATATACCATTTATGTATATATTAGGTCCTTGTAGTAAACCATATAAAAGTTCTATAAGTGGCCATTTATATAATAAATAACCTGGTTTTGGCCACTTATAACATTTAGATTTCCGAATTTTCGATTGAAATAATCTTTTTTCGTGTTGCTGTATCCGAAAGGTTCTCGAAATACTCCACAAGAATTCCTTTCCCTGTGAACGTGCTATCTGCCTGACCCATGAAAATAATTTTCAGATCACTTGAAACTCCCGATTCTTTGGAAGTAAATAACTGGGATTCTTCCTCCCAGTTATAGTTCGTAACATCCCAGTTGACAGGACCATCAGGCATGGTTTGATAGCCCCAGATCCCCCCTGAGAGCTTAATCGTAAGCTTTGATCCGACAGGGATATCAGCGGCCATGCTATAGTTCTGTTCAATTATGAATACTGTTTTATCCCCAAAGAGGATGTTCTCCCCGTAGGGACTGAACTCAGGATACCCAATTGTCGACGTGATTTCATACCCGCTGTTTTCCAAAAACATATCAATGTATTTTTCGAAATCGGGCAATACAACCTCCAACCCAGTCTCCTCATACCGGTCCTCCAGATTATCCCTGATGCTGGCACTGTTAAGAAGTGTAGCATGGTTGATCAGGGCTGAACCCAGCGAGGAGGAGTTTAAAATGCCATCCTCTGTGAAATCCGAATTTATATTGGCCAACAGTTCGGAGAGTTCGGCCACTGAACGATAACCCTGGAGTATCACTGAGATGGCCAGCAAAATGGCATGATCGTCTCCCTGGCTGGTAATACTCAGCGCTTCCGATTCCTGTATATCGGGTTTTTCAATGGAGAATATTTCAAGCACCTCCTGCTGGGCCTGTTGCTTTGCTTCACTAAAAGAGACTCCTTCATTGATTAAATGATAAACCCGGTCTTTTTCCAAATGTGAAATCAGATTCACATTCAAAGAAGTTTTATCAGTCAAATTTGAGAGTGCATAGAGAAGCAGCCTGGCAGAAGATGGATTACCTGAAGTTTCATTGTAGTAAAAGCCATCAGCTTTGAGCTCGACAAATTGGGATGAAAGCTCAACTTGCTTAAGTTCAAAACTACCCCGGTTATCAGATATCTGCGTATTAAAGTTTTTCCCGGTCTGAATCAAACCGGATGTCAATTCTGCCACATTGATCGAGGTCCCATTCATAAAGGGACCCTTTTGCACATACCCGGTTAAACTATCGATTGAAACCGGTTGTTGCTTATCAGGATCATCTCTTTCGCAGGAAAGGGCAGTGACCAACAGAAGGGAGACAATCAAAAGATAGTTCCTTATAATGAACTCTTTCATGAGGTGACATTGTTGGGGTGAATCGCACTACAATATACCATTACGTTCTTTTACAGGAAATGTTATTAATCATATGGGCCTTCGAGAAAATCAAGTAATTTTGAGCAACCAAATTGAGAGAGGCTATGCAGAAGAACCTGATTTTGTCTGTAATGGGAATGATGCTGATCACTTTTTTTCTGACAGCATGTAATGACACCCCCGAGGCAAAGGCGAAAAAGAGAGGACAGGAACTCTTGTTCGGGGAGGTTATTCATGATTATGGAGAGATCCTCAAGGAGAGTGACGGCTCATGGACTTTCACTTTTAAAAATATCGGAGAAGAGTCCATTGTGGTTAACAGGGTGCGGAGTACCTGTGGCTGTACAGTTCCTGACTGGCCCCGAGAGCCAATAGAACCAGGTACTTCAGGCGAGATCACGGTAAAATATAATACCGCACAGACCGGAACTTTCTTAAAGTCTCTCTTTGTTTACTCAACAGCTGGTAACTCTCCGGTAAAATTACAAATCAAGGGAAAAGTGGTCCCCAGAGAAGAATAGACCCCAAAAAGAACAGCTATTATGCCAACTATTTCAAGAAAAGGACAGTCCATGCCAGCATCTCCCATCCGCAGACTGGTACCTTATGCTGAAGAAGCCTGGAAAAAAGGGAGAAAAGTGTATCACCTGAATATTGGTCAGCCCGACATCAAGACCCCGGAAGTGGCCAGGAATGCAGTTAAGAACATGACCGAAAAGGTGATTGAGTACAGCCATTCGGCTGGAAATGAAAGCTATAGACGGAAACTGGCTGCCTTCTATCAGGGAATTGGTATCCAGGTAGATCATACAGAAATACTGGTCACCACCGGAGGCTCGGAGGCCATCTCTTTTGCATTGATGTCCACCGTAGATCCAGACGAAGAGGTAATTGTACCTGAGCCATTTTATGCAAATTACAATGGATTTTCAGTGGCTGCCGGCGTAAAGGTGGTTCCCGTTACCTCAAATATTGAAAGTGGATTTGCACTTCCACCCATCGAGGAATTTGAGAAAGTTATTACTCCAAAAACCCGGGGAATTATCATATGTAATCCCAACAATCCTACCGGGTATCTTTACTCCAGGGAGGAGCTTGAAATGCTTGGAGAGATCGTAAGGAAACATGACCTCTACCTGTTCTCAGATGAAGTGTACCGCGAATTTTGTTATGATGGGGAATCACATTTCTCTGCCATGGATCTGAAAGGCCTGGAACAGCATGTGGTGATGTTTGATTCGGTCTCGAAACGATACAGCATGTGCGGTGTTCGGGTGGGGGCCCTTATTTCAAAGAACAAAGAGGTAATATCCACAGCCCTTAAATTTGCCCAGGCCCGCCTGAGCCCACCCTCTTACGGTCAGGTGGCAGGTGAGGCAGCACTGGACACGCCCTCCTCCTATTTCGAAGAGGTTTATGATGAATATATTGAAAGGCGTGATTTTATGGTGAAAGCACTGAATAGAATGCCTGGAGTAATCTGTCCCACTCCAAAAGGAGCCTTTTACACGGTGGTCCAACTGCCGGTTGACGATGCCGATCGCTTCGCACAGTGGATCCTTAGCGAATTTGAATACAAAAACCAGACGGTTATGATGGCTCCTGCTTCTGGTTTCTACTCAACTCCAGGGCTGGGTAAACAGGAAGTGCGTATTGCCTATGTGTTAAAGAAGGAGGATCTGGTATTGGCCATGGAAACCCTGGCTGAAGCATTGAAAGTTTATCCAGGACGAACCATCTAGCCCCGAAAGGTGTTTACCCTATGGGTAGAGCTGATTATTTGACTACCTTTGTCGCCGTATTAATTAAGAAAGAAAGATATTGAATTTTAGTGAATTTGGTTTTGATTCTGACCTGATGGAGGGCATCGAAGCCATGGGATTTGAATCACCTACACCCATCCAGGAACAGGCCATTCCGGCCATTCTCCAGGGACATGATATTATAGGAGCAGCCCAGACCGGAACCGGAAAAACCGCAGCATTTTTGTTGCCTGTTATCCAGAATATTATAGCCTCAAAAGAGGCCAATAAAACACGTGCACTGGTCATTGTACCCACGCGCGAGCTGGCCCAGCAAATCGATCAGCAAATGGAGGGATTCTCCTATTTTACGCCGGTCAGTTCAATTGCCGTATATGGCGGAGGTGACGGGGCTCTATTTGCCAAAGAGAAGAAAGCGCTCACAGAGGGGACAGAGGTTGTGATCTGCACGCCCGGTAGAATGATCGCCCACCTGAATAACAATTATGTGAATTTTGATGGATTGAAGTACCTGGTGCTGGATGAAGCAGACCGGATGCTTGATATGGGTTTCTTCGAGGATATCATGAAGATTATCCAGTACCTTCCAAAAGAGAGGCAGAACCTGCTCTTTGCAGCTACCATGCCCGCTGAGATCAGGAAGATGGCCAAGAAGATTTTACATCAACCTGTAGAAGTCAGCATCGCCATATCCAAACCTGTTGAAAAAGTGCTCCAGGTAGCTTATGTGGTTTTTGAAACCCAGAAGCTTCCACTGGTTACCCACCTGTTAAAAGGTCGGGATCTGAAAAGTGTAATTGTTTTCTGCTCCACCAAGCTGGCTGCCAAACAGCTGGGCAGACAGCTAAAAAGAGAAGGACTTCTGGCACAGGATATACACTCAGACCTGGACCAGAAGCAGCGGGAGGAGATCATGCTTCAGTTCCGGAACCGAAAGCTCAATATTCTGGTGGCCACCGACCTGTTATCCCGTGGAATTGACATCGATAATATCGAATTGATTATTAATTACGATGTGCCTCATGAAGGCGAGGATTATATCCACCGCATTGGTCGTACGGCCAGGGCCGAATCCGATGGAATCGCCATCACCCTGATCAGTGAACAGGAGCAATCCAAATTTGCCAGGATTGAGAGACTGCTCGAAAAGCCCGTTACCAAGTCTGCAGTGCCGGAGGAGTTTGGAGACACACCTGAATATGACCCATCTAAATACCGGGGAAGGAGCCAGGGAGGCAGACCACCCAGAAAGGGATCAGGAGGAAAATATAAAGGGAAGCGCCCGGGTGGAAAATCCGGAGGTCGCTCTGGGGGTGGAGGTAACAATTACAAAGGGCCACGCAATCGTCAGTCGTAAATCAGGTAATCCTCTCTTTTTTCCAGATAGTCGTTCACCTCTTTTTGCCAGCTCGCTCTGATTTCAGTTTCATCCCATCCTGCTTCAATCTGCCTCCTCAGCTCTTTGGTTCCTGCCAGTTTTTCAAAATATGGGATAAAGAATTCCGATTTCTCCGGAAATTTTTTATAGGCGTCCAGCAACCATCGTAAATGGATCCTGGACCAGCCCTGTTGAGGAACTACATCCCTCAAATCGGTCCCTCTGCATAATTGATCCAGAAATTTAGGCTTCCCTGAAACTCCGGATATGACTCTCGGAGTAAAAACAAAGTCCCCTTCCAAATTGGGATGCCCGTACACCTCAAAGGGCATGGGGGTTCCCCTTCCTTCACTCAAAACGGTACCCTCAAAAAAACAGGTGGATGGATACAAGCGAATGGCATGGTCATTTGAGAGGTTAGGAGAAGGAGAAACAGGCAGGGAATAGGAGGTGGAGTGAGAATAATTGGTACAGGAAACAACCTCAAGATCGCATTTTACCCCATTACTCAACCACCCTTCCCCATTGATCATCCCCGCCAACTCGCCAATGGTGAGTCCGTATACCACAGGGATCGGGTGCATTCCAACAAACGATGAGTACGCTGGATCCATCACAGGTCCATCCACAAAATTTCCGTTGGGGTTGGGCCGGTCGAGGACCATAAGCGGCACTCCATTTTCGGCACAGGCCTCCATTACGTAATGCAGGGTGGAAATATAGGTATAGAACCTGGCGCCCACATCCTGGAGATCAAAGACCACCAGCTCTACTCCATCCAAATCGCCAGGAGTAGGCTTTTTATGTTTTCCATAAAGGGAGACAATGGGTATTCCAGTTATCGGATCGGCGGAATTGTCTATGAATGTACCTGCAGCTCTTTCTCCCCTAAAACCATGCTCTGGAGCAAATACTTTTAAAATTTGATCTTTCTGAATACCCCTGCTGAGCAAAGTGTCTACCAGGTGGGTTCCCTCTACCACAGATGTATGATTGGCCACAAGAGCAATTGGTCTTTCCCCAATCGAAGGCAGGTAATGCTCCAGCCGTTCGGCTCCGCACCTGATCTGTGGTTCCCCTTTACTACAAGCAACCCCCATGCAGAAAAGTGACAACAATGTGGATATCAACAACCTTATCATCCCATAAAAATAGGCAAAAGATAACTACATTTGATGGTGTAAATTCAGAATTGTTGAACACAGAACTTTTTATCGTACGCCGAATGATCGGCAGCAGGAACGGAGGACGCAATTTTTCCCGGTCCATTGTAGGTATTGCCATATTTGGAATTGCTCTGGGTTTGGCTGTAATGATTGTTTCAGTGGCTATCGTTACAGGTTTTAAGAATGAGATCTCTGACAAGGTGACCGGGTTTGGTGCCCATATCCAGATTCTCAATCTTGACTCAAACCTCTCTTATGAAACCCTGCCTATTCCGGCCGGACTTGAAAGTGTGGAGAGCATCAGGGAGATGGACGGAGTTAAAAACCTACAGCCCTTTGCCATAAAAGCAGGGATTATCAAAACAGGTAATGAGATCCATGGAGCTGTATTAAAAGGAATTGACCAAAGTTATAACTGGGATTTCATAAACAAACACATTACAGAAGGAGAGGTACTTAAACTATCCGATAGTGTGAGAAGCAACCAGGTTGTACTCTCCGAGAAAATGGTTAATCTCCTAAAGCTTGGAATTGGTGACCGGTTTACCATGTACTTCATTCAGGACCCACCCAGGGCCAGAACATTTACCATCCAGGGAATCTTTAATACCAGCCTGGAAGAGTTCGATCAATTGTATATTTATGCCGACATCAAACAGTTGCAACGACTCAACAACTGGCACCAGGCCCAGGTAAGTGGATATGAAGTACTGCTGGAGGATATGAGTGAATTGACTGTTGTTACAGCGGAGATTCGCAATAGGATTGGCTTCGATTTTCTTGAGGATGGAAGCCGTTTAAAAGTAGAGACCATAGAACAAAAATACTCACAGATTTTTGACTGGCTTAACCTATTGGATATGAATGTAATTGTCCTGGTTATCCTGATGCTTATTGTGGCTGGTTTTAACATGATCTCAGGATTGCTGATTCTGATCCTGGAACGGACCAATATGATCGGTATACTGAAGGCATTTGGGACCAGGGACAGCTCTGTACGAAAAATTTTCCTCTATCAGTCAGGCTACCTCACTATAGTGGGCCTTCTATGGGGAAATCTGTTTGGAGTGATCATCTGTCTTGCGCAAAAGTATCTGAACCTGATTTCACTGGATCCCAGCTCCTATTACCTGGATACAGTACCTATTAATCTAAACATTTGGCATGTTTTACTCCTCAACCTGGGAACCATTTTAATCACTTTTCTGTTCCTGCTTCTTCCCTCAACCCTTATTGCAAGAATCTCACCTGAAAAAAGCATCCGGTTCAATTGATCTTTAATAAAGATATCCATATGAAGGAATTGATAAACAGGGAACGATGGAGAGTGGAACTCCTGGGCAACTTACCGGGTGAAGAGGCACATAGCCGGATGGCTCCCTCGTTCCGAGGTGATTTTTCGCATGAATCAGCTCCTGTTAGGGCAGCAGTACTGGCATTGATGTACCCTACAGGTGGAAAAATCCATATGGTCTTTATCAAGAGAAATGAATACGACGGTCCTCACAGCGCGCAGGTTAGTTTCCCGGGTGGCGCATGGGAAAACGGGGACAGTACACTACAAAATACAGCCATCAGGGAGACCAGGGAAGAGTTGGGCATTTCTGGTGAGATTGAAGTGCTCGGACCTCTAACTGATCTGCATATTCCTGTGAGCAACTTCCTGGTTACACCTTTTGTAGGCTGGATGGATGAAACTCCTCTGTTCAGACCAGATCCTTCTGAAGTGCAATATATTATTGAGGCCCCTTTACAGAACCTGCTGGCCCCCTCCAATATGGAAATGGAGCTTATGGTTCGACATGATCAGGCCATCCAGGCACCCTGTTACAAAATTGGGAAAGAGAAGATATGGGGGGCTACTGCCATGATGCTGAGCGAAATCCTGGAACTGGCTTCGAGACTGCCATTACATTACTGTTAACGATGTTTTTATAGTGCTCATAGCGACCAATGATCTCCTTCACAAAGTTATAGGTCTCGATACCCCTGGCATATCCATGCTTGACCACCTGGTCGGTATAATATACCGGATCGGATTTCTTGAGTAACCACTCCTCGACTCCCTCGTACCAGACATTGGGATCTTCATCGTATCGCTCAGCCAGCCTTCGCGCATCCTGAATGTGTCCATATCCAATGTTATAGGAAGCCAGCACAAACTTAATTCGTTCCTCCGGATCAACAATCTCCTCTATAAACCTATTATCCAGCCATTTAATAAATGTAGTTCCAGCCCTGATCTGAGCTTCCGGTGATGAGCTTTTTGTAATCCCATAGTTTTTTGCAGTGCCTGGCATCAGCTGCATAAGTCCAAATGCACCCGCCCAGGATTCGGCCTGGGGATTAAATCTGGACTCCTGGTAGATCAGCGATGCCAGCAAACGCCAATCCCATCCTATCCTTTCACTCTCCTTTTTTATTATCTCATCATAATTACTGATCTTTCCACTACCCAGGGTATAATACTCGCTGTGGATGTTGCGATAAGAGTGCCTGTTCTTAAAATATTTGTTGTACAGGATCGCATAACTTCGGGTCTTCTTGTATTTCTCCAGCCATTCATCAATCTCTGCCCTCAGACTATCCGAATCGGGATGAACAGCCCAGGCCACATGCTGTGGGAAAGAGATGGCTGTACTCACATCCAGCTGAGGGAAATAGGTGGCATTGACCAATCCCACATTCTCGTCACATATGGCATAATCGATCTCCCCCAATGCAACCCGCTGAACCAGCTGCTCCGACTCGAGCTGCACTTCATTGATCTCTATTCCACCGCCGATTTCACTGGCCAGTGAACGAAGCCTGTCTGCATAAACCGATCCTGCCTGAACATAAACCACCTTATCTGCAAGATCCAGCTGATTTCGAATCAGACCGTTTTCAATCTGTTTAAAATTCATCTTCTCCCACTGCCTGGGCTTTCGTTGTGCAAGTACCTGTCTGGTTTGAAGCAGAGGAACTGTAAATGCCACCTTTTCCTTTCGCTCGGAGGTGATGGTCAGACTCATTGCTATTAAATCCACCCTACCCTCTTCCAGATCCAGGAAGTTCTGTCCCAGGTCGTTACAAACACTCACCTCCAGTTCAATCTCCATCTGGTTTGCAAGATCCTTCAGCATTTCATATTGGAAACCCAGCGGCTGTCCCCTGTAGAGAAAATAGCTTATAGAATTAAATTCAGTCACTACCTTTAGAATTCCCTCTTTTCTGATCAATTCCAAATTTGAAATCTGCTCGGGCTTTAAGCTCTCCAGATCCCTGAACCTTGGTTGATCCCTTCGGTTACAGGAGGTCAGAAGAATGGGAATGGCTGCAACGATCCACAGTATAATAATCTTTTGTTTAAGGTACTTATGCATATGTTTTTTGCACAAAATTATTGTCAGTCATAAAATGTCCAGACCAATCCCAACCGAAAATTCCTTGGTTTATAAGGATAGCGGTAGGCTGTAAAGTAGTTGTTCCCCAAAAATTGAGCGCCGGCCAGAACGTTATTGGAAGACGCAAAAATTCGGGTTCGTTGAATACGGAACGTAATAAAAATATCCAGGAACGGGTATCCTCCTACATAATGCTCATCCTGTAGAAAAAATGCTCCCGTTGCTGGCATATAAGCACTCGCACGGTAATTTGTAGAATAGTAGACATCAAATCCCAGGTCTGCAATCAGAGCTCCTTTAAACAATGACTGCTTCCAGTAATTGGACGAATAAATGGTCGAAAGAGGCAGCCTAAGCACCTCACTAGCACTGGTATATTGAATTAATATTTTATTTTCGGAATGCCAACCCGCTAACTTAAAATGCTTGGATAAATAACCAGATAAAATCAACAGATCGCTGTCATACACCCTGGGAATTGCCCCCTGATCCCAGTAGACATAATTACTAATGTATGCCGCACCTGCACGGATATCCATCTCCAGTTCATCGCTACTCACAAAAGCCTCTCCTTTGATCCTGAACATGGAAGGGAAATCACTCTCCCACCTGAAAAAGGAAGAGGAGTAGTGGTTTGTGAAGTAATGAGGTTTTGTGAGCTCAATACTTCCACGCAATCCCAGGTTGGCTTTACCCGATATCTTCCTTGAAAAGGTGGCATTGACATTGAAATTATTCTGATAATATCCCAGCAAATAGTACTTTCCGTCAATTACCCAGTCCCACATTCCTGTAGTAGGTCCGGCCAGATGCAATCCAATGTATATATCATTGAAATATTGATCATTGAACCTGGCCACGGCAGTATCTCTGAAACTTGAATCCAATTCCAGTGGATTGTGGTTGGTGGTATCCACCTGCCAGAAAGAGTAATCGTAGGGCGAAAGCATCCCAAACCGCCTGATCTCATAACCTGAATATACCCGGGCTGATAACTTGTCATAATCGGGATCACCGAGGATCACCTGGAAAACATTTGATATCTTATCCTCTGAAGCTGAATCCTTTGCAATACTGCTATAGTAGTAATAATTGTCATATACAGACGATAGCTCATCCGGATTCACCTCATCGTAGTAATCCTTCATATTCCTCTCAATGAGGAGCTGGTGAGACAAAGAGAGCGTCTTACCGGTGGTGGTCTTATTGCCCAGTGAATCGGTATGGGTTATTCGCTCTACCAGATTGTATTTTTGCGTCAAAAAAAGTGAAATATTCCGATATTCCGACTTTGCCTCTAGCAAATTAAACTCATAAAGCCAGGGCTCGTCCAATACATCATTCTTAAATCCATCCAGGTCCACCAGGCCACCATTGTCACTCACCTTAAAACCATTGCTGTAGAAAGATCCAAAAATGCTGTATCTGTTTTTAGCGTGACTGCCAAATAACCCGACCCTGCTTACACGAGTCTTCTGGTTGGTATAAAACTCCTTGCCGGACAAAATATTAAAATAGATCCCAAAATTGGTAAAGGGAGAGGCATTCTGGGTATGTATGGCTTCAATATTTTCTTCAGGTGCCTGATTAATGAAAATATTTGTGGAGTAGGAGATCGAGGTAAAAGGAGTTTTGGTATTGAAAAACAGGGTTCTATCTGCAGTCTTAAGATAGGGATCCCAGGCTCTGCCAAATAGAAATGCATCCATTTCAGGCCTCAAGAAAAAATCCACGTGATTTAGTGCATGTCCAACAATACCAAGGTATTCATAACTGAATCCCTCTTGAAATGCCGGATTAAAATCCTTTTGAATCTGATGCATATTTGTATCAAGTGAAACTTCTTCAAACCTGGTATAGTTATGTTTTAACTCCCAGGTATTAATGGCTTTGGTTGTGTCAATTACCTGTCCGGTGGATACCACCGATAACGTTAAAAGCAAGAAATATATTAATAACTTTCTCCTCACCTGCTGGCGCTCTATGAATTACTAAATTAAGAAACAGGTTTGAATTAGAGGAAAAATGGGGGGATAGAAATTAACAAAGTTCGAACAATTTGGGAAGGTTCGGATGTATTGTCTTCGCGGCTGAAAATCCTTGATAAACAAGAATTTATAGGCCGCTCATTCCAAACATCCTCCTCTAAAATGTTCTTAAGTAGCGGATAAAAAAAATCCCATCCGGAAACCGGATGGGATTAAATAAGATAGGCAACGACCTACTCTCCCACAATACGCAGTACCATCGGCGCAAATGGGCTTAACTTCTCTGTTCGGAATGGTAAGAGGTGGTTCCCCATTGCAATAGTCACCTAAAATCTTCAAATAAGATTGACATACTGGAAGAAGTATCTTTTAATTAGCCTTGAAAAAAGCTCACGGGCAATTAGTACTGCTCGGCTATGACATTACTGCCTTTACACCTGCAGCCTATCAACGTTATCGTCTTTAACGGCCCTTAAGGGATATCTCATCTTGAGGCAGGCTTCGCGCTTAGATGCTTTCAGCGCTTATCCCTTCCAGACGTAGCTACCCTGCAATGCAGCTGGCGCCACAACAGGTACACTAGAGG
>Ga0164315_10003609_pt1 | contig 12012 bp, 8 predicted proteins | sample GuaBasSedimGuay6_FD_113737 | JGI IMG/M metagenome (GOLD analysis project Ga0164315, IMG submission 113737) | Subseafloor sediment microbial communities from Guaymas Basin, Gulf of California, Mexico - Guay6, Core 4569-2, 0-3 cm | ecosystem: Environmental > Aquatic > Marine > Hydrothermal vents >... | reverse complement strand
TGCCGAAACTTTTTTTTATGACCCTATTCATTCACTTGACAGTGTTGTGTCATGCGGTACGCGTTGCAGTCCGTTAAAAATTATGCACACCGCTGAGTGTCGTGCTTGATTGCAGGCTCGCCATTATAGATAAAATATTTGTGCAATGCAACAATAAATTGAGAAGCGAGCATTATAGTTAGACACACAGAGGGCACAGAGTTACATAGATAGAGTAAAATGTTATTTTAATTCAAAGGATTGAAGAAAAATTAATTTTCCCCCTCACTGGGTTCAGTGCCCTTTAGGGTATTTAAGCTATTAGACAATTGTGGCAAGCTTTGGCGGAAGCTATTTATTTGCTGATCCTATAGTTTGATCGCGTAAAGCGTTTTGGAAACGCTTTACGGTTTTGCCCTAAATATTTTTATGAACGTCTATAAGGGTTATTTTAGGCTCGAAAAATCAAAAAAGCTGATATTTATGACAGTGGTAAGTACAGTCCAGAAAAATTCGGTATAAAATTTTGTGGCACAAAACTTTTCTGAGTGGTTATAGAACATTCAAAAATCCCACTTCCACTACGCTTCAGTTTGTTCCGGCAAGCTAAGACTGCGCCAAGCAATCATTCCCCCCGCAAGTTGAACCACGTCTGTAAAACCAAAACGGCGCAACAATCTAACCGCAGGGATGCTGCGGTGGGCACTGAGGCAAATCGCAACCACCGGTTTGTCCATATCAAAAGGCAACGTCTCAATGTTTGCGCGTAACTCGGCGATTGGAATACTCACTGCGCCGGCTAAATGTCCATTGCGCCATTCTCTGCGCGTGCGAACATCAAGCAATTGGGGGCGTAAATCTGGGTTTGGCATTTTTTCTGCCAGCGCGGTGGGCAAAATTTCCGGCACTTTGCCAAACGGCAACCACCAAAATAGTTTACTGGCGGTTGATTCTGAAGTTGGAGGTAAATGAGTCATGGTTTTTTATGTAATTATTTATTTAGAGGAAGTTGGGAATTGGGAATTATAGTTTGTAAGAATAATAATTTCAGTTAGAAACTTTGAAAGTTTTGGAAACTTTGAAAGTTTTGCCCTAAATATTTTTATGAACGTCTATAGGAATTAAATAGGGTAAATTTCGGGAAAAAAACTGAATTGGAAATTAGGAATTAAATAGGGTAATCAGCCCGCGGTTTTTTCGTACAAGGTTCGCCTTGTACTCCTGCTAATATGTTGCGTGAGAATGATAAATACCGATTTAGTTTAGTTGCTTGATTTTATTCAATTTACTCCAATAATCCTCTTAAATCAATTAATGACACTAAATAGTTGTCATATCCATTCGTTTATTTCGCTAATTCGTTGTACTATATTTTGTGGTACTGATAACTGATAAGGGAGTTTTTTATGTACGCATTACGATATCTGGTTTTACTCTTTCTTGGGTTAATGGTGACAAAGTGGGACTGCGTAAAAAAAATGAGACTACGGCCTAAAAAATACGAGACTGGTAATGATGCCAAGTTTTGTAAAAGCGGTGATATTTTTTTATATGGATTGGGAATTAGGGATTGTGGATTTGAGTTATAAGGGTGACGAACTGATTTTTATGGTTCGTATCGTAATATGGTCAAAATAGGTTCCTAACCGGTTTTGGTGGAATGGTTTAAGAACCCTTTAAATTTTTTTGGTTTTATAAGGTTGTTTGATGAAAAAAAAAGCCCTGCCATTGGTGGTAACAGGGCTTTCAGTTTTTGTTAGTTCCCGGTATTAGCAATATTGTTCCGAAGTATACTCGACTCACAAGTTTTTGATGTTATTTTGCTTTACGGCAATCAACTTTTGAGTGTTTATAAATGCAACTCATTAATTTATTTTTAATAAAATTATTTTTTAGGCACAAAGGTAATATTTATTTTTAAATCAATTGTTTACAACAAAAAAACTTGATCATCGAGAGTATAGTCTCAGAGATTTACTGCCATTTTGGATTACTTGGATTTATGGGTCAAGAGTAGAAAAAAGAATTTATTTGTTTTAAATCAATGATATAAACGCATTTGTTATTCCCAAGTCCGTCTCATTTTTTTTCCTCTGTAGTCTCATTTTTTTTCCGCAGTTCCAATGGTGGGGATTTGGTATTTCAGCGGCGGTGAGAGAAAATAACTACAAGGATTGTTTATAAGAAAGGATTGGTTGGATCGTTTAGTCGAAATATCAAGCTTTTTCCCGTCAAGAAATGTGGTTGGCGCGAATTTGGGATTTGGATTCTGGCACCTGTTAATCCTTTCTTATATACAATCTTTGTAGTTCTACTTTGTCAGATTCATTTTCATTCTCACGCTTCGCGCTAAGAACGCTAAGGTATAATTGAAACTTTGCGTCTTTGCGCCTTTGCGTGAAACAAAATGTGACAAAGTAGTTAGAATTTTGGAATTTGGATTCTGGCACCTTTTAATTTCATCTAATCCGCCTCGATTATACAATCCTTGTAGTTAGCGTTTTGGATTTGGATTCTGGCACCTTTTCATCTAATCCTTTTTTATAAACAATCCTTGTAGTTAGCGTTTTGGATTTGGATTCTGGCACATTTAAAAGAAGACGTCGTCGCTTCTCTACAAATAATAGAACCCTCAATCCAAGCCGTTCTAAATTAGTCGTCGAAGGACAAACTGATACGCTTTTTTCCTTTCTATGATAAAAATTCAGCAAAAACAGGAAAAACATAATATTATTAATGAGTTAGCTACAAAAAAGACCAAGCACTGACAGGCCGTGCAAGGCAACCTAGAACGAATGTCAACTACCATTTTTGTCGTTCTCAGGTGCCAGTGTGGAAACCCGAAAATCCTTTCTTAAATGCAATCCCTGTAGTTATAAATCCATTATTATAAGCAATCCTTGTAGTTATTAAATGACAGAATCGACGTATAAAGTCTTCGGTAGCCCTTTTGATGCCTTCTTTTATTCCCATTTTTATTCCCTGGGCTTCTCCACAATATCTTGCAGGAGTCCAAGATTTATCTTGGAAAATCTTGAACTCCAATGTCAATCCATTTATTTTGGTGTGACGGTCAAAGATTATCCCGAAGTTTCAGGAACAGCCGCGGGTTCTTGTGGTTTACGGGCAAACTTCAAGAAATACAACAGCCCCCCAGCAATGGCAAGGAGCATTATACCCAACAGTGGGCGGTAGAATATCCAAGCAATGGCAATGGTGATGAGGGAAAGTGTGGCTGCTATCACAAAAGAAACCAATGCACCGACAAAACCAACAATATCGGCCAAAAAAGGTAGGACGGCAGCCAGTGTCCTCAATACACCGAAGATAAAGTTCAAACCGATGAACATCACAATAAAACCCACCAGACGTAAAATCCAAGTGAGCATGGTATTGAACGCGACTTCGTGCTTGAACATGTCTTCGGCGGTCACCGTGCCATATTCAAATAATTCAATTTCGCCACCAACTTGAGTCGTGTAAGAAGCCAAACTTGAACCGACTTGTTTGGCGACAATACTGACAACGGCGGGCCGAACAACTTCAAAGCTTATCCGCAAATCACCAATTTGGGGACGGGTTGCATCTTGACCCATATAGTAATACCCGTCATGGATGTGTAACTTATCACGAAATTCTTCTGGCACTTGCTCAAACGTTTCAGCCGTCATTGGGAGACGCTGAGATTTGTCGAGCTGGTTGACGAGGCTAACAGAAAGGCTAAAGGCACCGACGGTGACCTTTTCCGCATGAAACGCGTTTGAACTAAACGGCATACTGGTGGGATTGCGATGGCCTTCCGGCTGTTTGAACGTACTGGAATCAAACAGATCACTTGACCAAGTTTCGGTGTGTGTGTAGGTAGTCACCGTCTCGGTACCGCCCCCCAGCTTTTCCTGCGTCTCTGAGCGTTGTTGTTCTTCCCACTGGTACATCATCACCACGCGCCGCAGATTGATAACATTGGCCGCAACAACACCAAACATCGCATCTGTCAAGGTTTCATCTGATCTTGCTTGATCACTCAGATGAACAAGCTTGCCCTCGTTAACGGCTTCAACTTGCTTGGCATCAATTGAGATAACGGTACTGGCACCTTCTTCTAAGGTTTTGGCGCGATCTACGGCACGCCCCTCGTTCCAAAACAGTAGCGGAAATGCGGCCAAAAACAAAATAAGCCCAAGTAGGGCACCCCCCAACGCATTTTTAATACGATCCCACCATGACTCACTGGTGATTTCGGTATATGAATCATCAGACATGATTTTTCCTCCTGTCATTTGTTTGATTAAAAAATAAGGCACCCTTCAATTATCTCGAAAAAATAGGAATATTGGTGGGCAACCGGGCAGTCTGATCTTGACCTTCTTTTGAGCACCTGCGGCCCGCTTGCCCACCCTACAAACGGTTAACTGCTTTTGAAGGGTGCCACAAATCATTTGATAAGTCTTCAATGATGCTATCGCTGGTTTTGGGTTTTGACGATATTTTGGGTAGAGTCTTTCTTCAGCGATGTTATCGCTGGTTTTGGCGATAGTATCACTTTTGGGTAGAAAAAATACGTTCCACAAAGGCATTTAGAAACATGCCATCAGGATCCAATTCGTCCCTGAACGCTTTAAATTTCTTCAAAGTGTCCCCAAATTCTGGGCCGTATACCTGTTGAAGGTAAGGAAAAATACCGTCAAGGTCCTGAAACTGCTTGGCCCAATGGGGTCGGCCGTTCATCTTCATCCATAGTTTATGAGCAATTAAATTGAGAAAACCCTCGAAATGCGCCTTCGGGGCATAAGTGATAAATTCAATAAAACAAGTATGGACATTGCTGCCGGCAGGTTGGTAAGCAGGGGAAAGCAGTGCTTGACTGTTTTTCAAAAAGCGAATCATAACAACGGAAACCGGATACTTACCGTCCTTCGCCCAGTCATACACCGTGTCCACAATCTGACATAACGCTGTCGTTATATTGCCGAAATCCTCATCAATGGGGATAGCCCAAGAAGCATCTCCAACAATGAAGTTTTCGTAAGGCGGTTTACTCAAGGAAATCTTCAACGTTCGGAAAGCCCTTTTATGATAGTGAAGGGCCTCAGTAACCGGAACAACGCTATTATTCTGGGGTATAAGCTGAGACACATTTTTCGACATTTTCGGAATAGCTGATGGGCGAAGCTGTATAAAAATAGTCTGAATCAACGAGAACAACGGACCCAAAACCGGTTCTGTAAGTTCAAAGAAGTAGTTGCCCCATTTCACACGACTCAAGGGCTTGTCAGTTCGTTTGTAGTGTTTGATAAAAATTTTATCTTCCGCAGGTGTGTCACCATTAAACGGCATCCACATCATCTCCAGGTACTGATTGTCTGGTGAAGCAACCCAGTTTTTGAGCATTGAAGGATCATCTTTATTGATCACCTGATTCAACGGCACTGTTTCATCAACATTATGCACATTAAACATCTCCTCAATTTTAAACGTAATACTGGAGATAATGCCAATTGAGCCAAGGTTCACTCGCACCTTATTCATCACGTCTTCGCCATCGATTTCGACGGAAAAGGTGCGTACTTCACCTGAAGCCAGCACGATGTCCATGGCATACACCAAATCGGGGACCGTAGGTTGTTCCCAGCCCGTGCCATGACAACCAGCGGCCACAAACCCGCCCATTTGAAGCGTAAACGGGACACCATTGGTGGGAAAAGCCATATCTGCTTGGGTTGTCTTTTTAGTGACTTTCCCAATTGTGGCACCCGGCCCAATGGTAACGAAGCTGCCTTTTTCATTTCTATACGGTGTGACACTGTTCAAACCACCCATCATAACGAGATATGAGTCGGTGGGTACAAGGGGGCTCCATGAGTGACTGCTACCAGCCATCCGAATCTTTTTCTTATTTGCTTTCGCTTGTTTGACGAGGGCTATCAAATCATCCTGAGATTTAGGATAAAAAATGCATTGCGGTTTGGCGGATAACGTGTTAGCCCAGTTTTTCCACGTTTTACCCCTTTTACATGGGATACGGTTGTTCATGTATAATTCCTTTAGCGTTGTAAAAATAGTTCGATTCGTTCAATTTCAAAAATATTGGTTTTTAATGGTGGATTTTGAGGCTGTAATTACTTTCGCCAAACATTTTCTGGTATTTAGAAACATAGGCCATAAAATAAACTTGGTTTCTCGCCTTGAACAAAATACCTTAAAAGACTGAACGAAAGTATTTAACCAGTTTGAGGAAAGAGATAATAACGTGAGTTCGACTTTAAGAACAATTAATTGTAGTCCTGTAGATGTAGTGATGACGTCCAAACAGATACTATCCCGGGGAAGGGATAGCATCTGTAACATCACTACATGTTTAGGACTACCCAATTAATTATTATAAATTATTGGTATATCAAGTATTTACAATTAATAGTTAATTATAAAACTTTTGAAGATTCTGCAATTTAACATACATCATAGCTGTCATTAATGCATCGTTAAAAGCATCATGTTGACCAAAAGCGGGTAAATCCAAGTCTTTTAAAATCGCATCAAAACGCAAATCGACATGGATTGGATTAAAAATATTTTGCTTATAATCATAGTAAATACCAGAAACCTCAATTTGTTGATTCGGTAATGTAATACCAAGCAATGGTTTGAGGTATTTATTAATCATGGCAACATCAAATTCCAAATAGTAGCCCACTAAAGGGCGAGAACCGATAAAGTCTAAAAAGCACAAGATTGCCTCATCAGCTTGTAAACCGTTTTCCAAGTCACAATGACGTAAATGATGAATTTTGATACTGGCTTCATCTATCTCGGTGCGGGGTTTGATAAATAATTCTAATTTTTGACTCGTCAAAATTTTATTCTTATTAATCTTGACGGCACCGATGGAAAGAATTTCGGCTTTTTTAGGATTGAGATTGGTGGTTTCACAATCAAAGCAGATCAGTTCATTATCAGGCGGTTCAGCGAATAAGTAGGCATATTTTTCAAGTTTGAGTTTGTTGCGATTGCGCTTTTTTTGTAGGTTCTTAAACATGAGAGGTGCGATTTTTTTTAATTCACAAAGTTTGAACCGGATTTAACTGATTGAAAGATAAACACTTACCACCTATCATGTCAAAGTCATTATTTTTACAAACTGAAAGGTGCTGTTTTCTCTGTGAAACTCTGTGTAACTCTGTGTTCTCTGTGTTGAAAAATATTTTTTACTTGTTGGAGAGCGTTTTCGTTCAAACACTAGCTAATCCTATCCAACTTAAAATGGTAATTAATAAACTGTTTAAACTCATTAACGATTTTGAGAGAATCCTTGAGCAAATCACGTTCTAACTTATTTAATTGACTTGGCTTAATGTAATTATCATAAACTTCCCCCTCTTTCAGTTTTTCCAGTTCAAATTGGAGACGAAGCGAAATCATAAAACCAAAAGCTTCAATCAAATCAGTGGCAAAAGCCTTATCAAAAATTCCTTTTTCGGTGAGATGTTTAATACGTTCAATCGTACCCATCTGGATAATTTTATATTCAAGTGCTAAACTGCGAACACCATGAACGATAGGAAAAATTCCTCCTTTCTTTATATCCAATTGATTTGCATAAGATTTATCGACAATAAAAGTCGCAAATAAACTCAATGGCGTTTCAAATGAAAGCGTTGGTTTAGCAAAATAAGAAAAAAAGGCTTGGTTATCTTGTAAACGTTCATATAGATATTTTTTTGCTTCATCAAGCAATGTGACATCACCTGCCACCGCTTTTGCGTCACAAAAAATCGCCAATTCTAAAGGAGATTTAAACTCAATCACCCACTGAAAAATTTGATCTTGAAACCCTTTTAAAGAACGACACCAAGACTTATTATTCACCATAATTTTACCTTGGCAAGCCGGGTATCCAAAATCTATCAGCGTTTCAGTCAACTCTTGAGTCATTTTTTCTAAATCCTGACAAACAAAACCATCCCGCAAAATAATGGCATTATCCTGATCCGTTTTCAGAATTTGCTCCCCTCGCCCCTCGCTGCCCATCACAATGAAACAAGAATTGTCTAACAATGCTGGCGGTGCAATAAACGCATACAATTTTTTTAAAACTTGTTGATTTAATTCCGTCAGCCATTGCATTAAGTATTTTATTTTCATACCATTCGCATTAAACGCTTTAATCATATTCGTCATATTCTGACTGGCTACCTTCAATTGCGCTTTATTTTGAGCACGATCAATCTGCACCGCAACGAGGCGGGTATGATTAGACAAGTAACTCAACAAATCAATCTGTTCTAATACTCCAATAATTTCATGATCCTGCTCAATCAATAAATGTTTAATTGAATTGCGGAGCATAACCAACAAAGCATGAAGCAAAAATTCATCGCGCCCTAAACTAATGAGCTCATAAGAAGCAATATGCGCAATAGGATTATCTATAGAGTAACGTTGTAATACCACATGATCTCGAATATCTTTATCAGTGACAATGCCAATGCCCTTATCACCTTTCACCAAAATAAAACTACTTTTCTGATGTGTCATCATTTGCACAGCGTCATAAACGGAAGAGTCAGCTTCAACAAAAACGGGGGTTTGCAGATAAATATCTTTGATTTTAGCCACCATGAATGACGCTAATTCGGTATTATTGCGTTGTTCAATTAGGCTATTAAGACGTTTAGACAAATCTTGAGAATAAAATCTTTTTAACGCATCATTATTTTGAATGAAATTTAAAAAGAGTGTTTTAGGCAAAATATAGCAAATCAACTCTTCTCGCACGATAAAATCGTTTTTACTGATTCCATCTAACAATGACATTGCGTCAAAAGAATCTTGGGAAACATAAACAGAAACGATTTCATCATCGCGGGTTTCTTGCACGATACCTTTAATAATAATATAAAGTGCATTTGGAGAAGTGTCCTGTCGAATTAAATACTCCCCTTTCCTAAAGTAAGCAATATCCATGGCATCAACAACCGTTTTAAGCTCTGGCTCTTGTAATTTATCAAACGGTGGAATATGATAAATAAAGGCTTTTTGTTCTAGGATGCTCATTTTCAGTTACCAGTTCTTCTCAACTTGACAATGATCGAGGCAAAAGTTTGCTCCGCAAACTTTTGCCTCGATCACATTAGCAGGAGTACAAGGCGAACCTGGTACAAATTTCGCCGGAAACTAATGATAACGCGGCTTTTATGGGAACGAGACAAACGATGAGTGCCAACGTGTGGGAACCAAAAAAACTAGCATGGAGAGGGTGCATTGGAACGCACCCGTTAAGCTAACTATGTTCATAAGCATCTCTGAATAGCTAAACGAAAACCAAGCGTGTGTAAAAACGAATTAATCTCATATAAATCGGAATTAGGCTTTCGTGAACCCCTCTTATTAGTTTCGTCTTGGCTGAATTTTACCCTTTCAATCAGTTGAGACGTAACGGCTTGCGCTTCAGCAACATGTTTCAAAGCCATCTGAAAAGCTTCTGGATCGTAATCTTCAAATGCAGCATCAAGATATTCTGCAGCTTCTTGAGGATCACGGAGTGCTTCTATTAATTCTGCATGATAATTTTTACCCATTATTACCCCCATAATCATGCCAATAAGTCTTGGCTTTATGAATATCCACCTGTTGTGTGCTTTTGTCACCACCACACAATAATAGAACGATTGTCAAACCTACTTTTCCAAAATAGACTCGATAACCGGGCCCATAATCAATACGAAGCTCATAAACACCTTCACCTACTGACTTACTATCACCAAAATGGCCTCGTATAAGCCTATCAATGCGGACACGATTTACTCTCATTTAATGATTTAAGCCAAATAGAAAAAGGTATTTTACCCTCTTTCGTTTCATAAAATTCAATTTGTATTTTATCACTCATGGTGTTTTCTTATTATAAAAACATTAACGGTACTTTGGTGGATACTTGCGACATCCACATTGTACCTACTGAGCAGATCGCAGTCGCAATGAAAATTCAGTCTATTGCAATGTTTGGTTCTGGGTTCTCCTCAAAACTTTCAGCCTCTTAAAATACAAAACGGCCCTATTTCGGGTAAAGGAGTCCAAGATTTATCTGGGAAACCGCCCAAACTAAAGTTTGGACTCCTGGGATCTGTCAATACAAAATTGACAAGGTATTAGGCTCAAGAGAAAATGGTCAAGCTTTATTCGTTTATTTAATTTCAGTTATAAACCTTCAAGGTTTTTGCAACGCTTTACGGTTTTGCCCTAATTTTATGAACGTCTATAAACTTACTTACTAGCGCGATGACTAATCAAATTATCAACCACGCTCGGATCAGCTAAGGTGGAGGTATCACCCAAGTTATCGATCTCATTAGCGGCAATCTTACGCAGAATGCGGCGCATAATTTTGCCTGAGCGTGTCTTGGGTAAGCCGGGTGCCCATTGAATCACATCCGGACTCGCTATCGGACCAATTTCGGTGCGGACTTGTTTCACTAACGCTTTGTGTAGCTCTTCATTGGGTTCTATGCCAGTCATTAAAGTGACATAAGCATAAATACCTTGTCCTTTAATGTCATGGGGATAACCGACGACAGCCGCTTCAGCAACCGCTTCATGTAGCACCAGCGCACTTTCTACCTCAGCCGTACCCATGCGGTGTCCAGAAACGTTGATCACGTCATCCACTCGCCCGGTGATCCAATAGTAACCATCTTCATCACGCCGCGCACCGTCACCCGTGAAGTAGTTGCCTGGATAGCTTGTGAGATAGGTGTCAATAAAACGTTGGTGATCGCCATAGAGAGTTCGCATTTGACCAGGCCATGGGCGGGTGATGATTAAGTTACCTTCGGCTTCACCTTCAAGGGCATCGCCTTCGGTATTCACTATCGCCGGTGTAATGCCAAAGAAGGGGCGCGTAGCAGAACCGGGTTTCAATTTGATTGCGCCCGCTAACGGGGTGATGAGAATACCACCGGTTTCAGTTTGCCACCAAGTATCCATAATGGGACAACGGCCGTCACCGACAACATGATAATACCATTCCCACGCTTCCGGATTAATCGGTTCTCCAACACTGCCTAAGATGCGTAAACTCTTGCGGCTGGTTTTTTTGACAGGCTCGTTGCCTTGAGCCATCAAAGCACGAATCGCGGTGGGCGCGGTGTAGAAAATGTTGACTTGATGTTTATCGACAACTTGCCAGAAACGGCTGGCATCAGGATAGGTGGGAACGCCTTCAAACATTAAAGTGGTCGCGCCATTAGCCAGTGGTCCATAAACAATATAAGAATGTCCGGTGACCCAGCCAACATCTGCGGTACACCAATAAACATCCCCATCATGGTAATCAAAAACGTATTTATGCGTCATGGCGGTGTAGAGGAGATAGCCGCCAGTGGTGTGTAAGACACCTTTGGGTTTACCCGTTGAGCCTGATGTGTAGAGAATAAATAAGGGATCTTCGGCATCCATTTCCTCGGCCGGGCAGTCAGCGGATACTTTTTCTGCTTCTTCGTGATACCAAACATCTTGACCATCTTTCCAGGCTTGAGCGTTTCCAGTCCTTTTTACGACGATAACACTATGTACATTGGGGCATTGGGTAAGGGCTTTATCGACATTGGTTTTCAGAGGAACTGCCCGACCACCCCGCAATCCTTCGTCGGCCGTGATGACGACTTCGCAACCCGAATCTAATATACGATCTTTTAAGGCTTCTGGGGAAAAACCACCGAATACAACAGAATGTACTGCGCCAATACGTGTACAAGCCAGCATGGCAAAGGCAGCTTCGGGGATCATGGGTAAATAAATACAGACGCGATCACCTTTTTTAACGCCACGCGCTTTGAGTACATTGGCAAAGCGGCACACTTTTTCGTGTAATTCACGATAAGTGATTTTCTGGTCAACTTGTGGATCGTCACCTTCCCATAAGATAGCGATTTGATCGCCCCGCGTTTCCAGATGGCGATCAATGCAATTGTAAGCCACATTCAGTTTTCCGCCTTCAAACCAGCGAATTTTGCCTTCAGTATAACTCCCGCCTTG